>ERZ650311.126-NODE-126-length-48476-cov-15.641912_pt1 | contig 48476 bp, 44 predicted proteins | sample MGYA00376247_ERZ650311 | MGnify/ENA primary metagenome ERZ650311 (study PRJEB26733, sample SAMN07839324) | wastewater metagenome | biome: small river; feature: stream; material: water | place: USA: North Carolina | collected 2016-07-28 ... | reverse complement strand
GCCCTGGCTCCATTGTGCCGATCATCAAGTGGCTCCTATGTGCCGGTCGGTGACAGGCGCTGCGCTGCTGCGCCCCCAGCCGCTGGTAGTACGCCTGACGGCTGATGCCGATGTAACGGCAGGCCTTGCACACGCTCAATCCCGGGACGAGCGCTTGTGCGAGGACCTGCCCAAAGGCTTTTTTAGTGGATCGACCCCGGTGTTCTTCTTCACCTGCTCGATGATGGCTTCAAACAGTTGCGCTTTCTGGGTGGCCTCACGCAGCTGGGCTTCCAGCGCCTTGATGCGCTGTTCGGGCGTTTGGGGCTTGCTTGTCTTGTCGGGCATGGTCGCTGCGTCTCCTGCACGGGAGGCGGGTACATCCCAATCCTGCAAGCCGTGCTTGCGCAACCATACCAGCACCGTCGAGCGCCCTTGAATCCCGTAGCGGCGCTGCGCCTCTTTGTACGTCAGCTCGCCTTGTTCAACCTGCTCGACAACCGAGAGCTTAAAAGCCAGGCTGTAATCCCGCTGGGTCCGCTTGTGCTTTGATTCCATTGACGCTTCCTTGCTACGGCAAAAAAGTGTCAAGCTATTTCAGGACGGGTCACTGAAATGAAAAACGGCGCCGAACAGGGCGCCGTTTCTCGTTGGCCGTACGCCTGGATCAGACGCCGAGCTTGGCCAGCCCCCGGGCCAGATCGGCCTTCAGGTCTTCAACCGCCTCGAGGCCGACCGCAACCCGCAGCAGGCTTTCGCGGATGCCCGAGGCTTCACGGGCCTCCGACGAGATCCGGCCGTGGGTGGTGGACGCCGGATGGGTCAGGGTCGTCTTGGTGTCACCCAGGTTGGCGGTGATCGAGACGACACGAGTCGAATCCACCACCGTCCAGGCTTCTTCGCGACCGCCCTTCACCTCGAAGCTGACGATCGCCCCGCCGCTACGCTGCTGACGCTTGGCCAGATCGTACTGGGCGTGGGACGGCAGGCCCGGATAGAACACCCGCGCCACCTGCGGCTGAGCTTCCAGCCAGGTGGCCAGTTCCAGCGCGCTGGCGGATTGCGCCGCCATGCGAATCTTGAGGGTTTCCAGCCCCTTCAGGATCACCCACGCGTTGAACGGCGAGATGCACGGGCCAGCGGTACGCAGGAACTTCAGCACCTCGTCCACCAGCACCTTGCTGCCGCACACCGCGCCGCCCAGCACGCGGCCCTGGCCGTCGAGGTACTTGGTGGCCGAGTGGATCACCAGATCGGCACCGAGCTTGAGCGGCTGCTGCAGCGCCGGCGAGCAGAAGCAGTTATCCACCGCCAGCAGCGCCTTCGATTCATGGGCAATGGCCGCCACTGCGGCAATATCCACCAGCTCGGTGAGCGGGTTGGACGGCGACTCGATGAAGAACATCTTCGTCGAGGGCGTCACCGCCGCGCGGTAGGCGTCCAGATCCGTGGCGGGCACGAAGGTGGAGGTGATGCCGAAACGCGACAGGATGTTGCCGAAGAGCTGCTGGGTGGCACCAAAAACCCCGCGGGACACGACCACGTGATCCCCGGACGACAGCAGCGCCATCACCGCAGACATGATCGCCGCCATGCCGGAAGCCGTCGCAATGCAGGCCTCGGCACCTTCCAGCGCCGCCAGACGTTGCTGCATCGCAGTGACCGTCGGGTTGGTGAAGCGGGCGTAGACGTTGCCCTCTTCCGCGCCGGAGAACCGCGCAGCGGCTTCGGCCGCGCTGTTGAAGACGAAGCTGGAGGTGAGATACAGCGCCTCGGAATGCTCGTTGAACTGGCTGCGCTCGATCCCGGCGCGAATCGCCAGGGTGTCCGGATCGAGGCCCAGGATCGGGTCAATGCTCAACTTTCGCTCCGGGAAACGAGGTTCAGGTCCATCTGACCGCCACCGTCCTCCGACACCGGCTTGCTGGCCGCGTCGTTGCGCTGGTTCTCGACGCCCGACAGGTATTCGTCGGTGACGTCGCCGGTCACGTAGCAGCCATCGAAACAGGAGGTCTCGAACATCGAGATGGACGGGTTGATCGCCTGGACCGCCGCCTTGAGGTCGTCGAGATCCTGGTAGATCAGCGCATCGGCGCCGATTTCGCGGCAGATTTCCTCTTCGGTACGGTTGCTGGCGATCAGCTCGTTCTTGCTGGGCATGTCGATGCCGTACACGTTGGCATAGCGCACCGGGGGCGCCGCCGAGGCCATATAGACCTTGGTCGCACCGGCATCGCGGGCCATCTGGACGATCTCGCGGCTGGTGGTGCCACGCACGATGGAGTCATCCACCAGCAGCACCGCCTTGCCCTTGAATTCCTGCTGGATGGTATTGAGCTTCTGGCGCACGGATTTCTTGCGGATCTCCTGGCCCGGCATGATGAAGGTCCGGCCGATGTAGCGGTTCTTCACGAAGCCTTCGCGGTACGGCACGTTCAGGTGATGGGCCATTTCCATCGCCGACGGACGGCTGGAATCGGGGATCGGGATCACCACGTCGATCTTCAGGTGCGGCATCGTGGAGCGCAGCTTGTGGGCCAGGAACTCGCCCATCTTGATCCGCGCGTCGTACACCGAGATGCCGTCGATCAGCGAATCGGGACGGGCCAGATAGACGAACTCGAACATGCACGGGGCCAGCACGGTGTGGCCGGCACACTGGCGGCTATGGAAGCGGCCTTCGGTGTCGATCAGGATCGCCTCACCCGGCGCCACGTCGCGCACCAGCTTGAAGCCCATCACGTCGAGGGCAACGCTCTCGGAGGCTACCAGCCACTCGGTGCCGTTGGGCGTGTCATTGCGCCCGATCACCAGCGGGCGGATGCCGTAGGGATCGCGGAAGGCCAGGAGGCCGGTGCCGGAAATCATCGCCACGGTGGCGTAGGCGCCCCGGCAGCGGCGGTGCACGCCAGCCACCGCGGTGAAGACGGTCTCTTCATCCAGGCGGAAGCTCTTGGCGGCGGCCTGCAGCTCGTGCGCGAGCACGTTGAGCAGCACCTCGGAATCGGAATTGGTGTTGATGTGCCGGAGATCCGACAGGAACATCTCCCGCTTCAGCTCCTCCGAGTTGGTGAGGTTGCCGTTGTGGGCCAGCATCAGGCCGAACGGCGAGTTCACGTAGAAAGGTTGCGCTTCGGCAGCGGCCGACGCCGAGCCGGCGGTCGGGTAGCGCACGTGAGCGATACCCCAGTTGCCGGGCAGATCGCGCATGTTGCGGGTACGGAACACGTCCCGCACCAGGCCGGAGCCCTTGTGCATGTGGAAGCGCCCGTCCTGCGAAGTCGCAATGCCAGCGGCGTCCTGCCCGCGGTGCTGAAGCACCTGCAGGCCGTCATAAAGAAGCTGATTGACGGGTGTCGTCGCTACTACGCCCAGAATCCCACACATTTCAAACCACCTATCGGTATCGAAGTCTTTTTGCCAACGGCTCAGGGAGCCAGGGTCGGGAAGCGGTCACGGCGGTCTCGAGGGGCGCCGACAGGCTGGCCTCCCGCCACCACGCTTCCTTTGCGAAGCCGCCGATGCCGACGAGCAACGCCATTGCAAACACGATCAGACCGCCCCTCACCGCGCCGAAGCACGCCCCGAGGAAACGGTCGGCAATCCCGAGGCCGGCTGCGCGAATCAGTTCGCTCAGCATCCAGCGCAGGATCGCCACAAGAATGAGTACGACAACAAAAATGAGCAGAAATGCCACCGGCCCCTGCAGCAGCGGCTCCTTCACCCAGTTCGCCACCAGCGGCTGAAGCTCGGGCATGAAGGACTTCGCCACCATGAAAGCCAGCAGCCAGGCGCCCAGCGCGACGATCTCGGAGATCAGCCCCCGCCAGAAACCCAGCAATGCAGACAGGCCGACGAGGCCGATGAACGCGTAATCCAGTCCGGTCAAGGCGTGTCACGTCCAGGGCTACTTGGCCGCCACGGATGCCTGCACGCCCAGAATCTTCTGGATGCGCGCAGCCGCCTTGTCGGCCGCAGCCTTGTTCGGGAACGGGCCCGCGCGAACGCGCACCTTGTCACCCACGGTTTCGACGTAAGAAGGATAGCCCTCGGCCTTGAGCTTTGCGCGCAACTGGGCCACGTTGCCCGCCTCGCGATAGGCACCGAGGGACAGCACGTGAGGCTTGACCGCCTCGTCCTTGGGATTTGCACCCATCAGCAGCGCTTTGGCGCGCTCGGCATCGGCCTGGGCCTTCTCGCGCTCCCGTTCCTTCTGTTCCTTTTCCTTTTGCTTGGGATCAGGCTTCGGCGGTTCGGGCTTCTTGGGCTCGGGTTTAGCTTCGGGCTTCGGCTCCGGCTTTCTGGGCTCGGGCCGGACGATTTCGGCCTTGGACGGCTCGACCTTGCGCGGCGGCGGAATGAGCTCCTCGCCCGGCTTGAAGACAGGGCTGCCCGCCTCCGGCTCGGACTTGCGGCCGGTCTGGGGCTTCTCTTCAACCACCGGCTCGGTGCTCTCCTCGGCAATCACGCCAGCCACCGGCTGGCTGGGCGCGGGCGCCTTTCCAGCGATCACGCGGGACGTGAAGTTGCTGCCTTCCTGGCTGGGAATGCGGATCTGAACGTCCTGCGAAGGCGGACGCGGCTCGTGGTCCATGACCATCGGCAACACGATGGCTGCAGCCAGCGCCAGCGCGGCGGAACCCACCAGGCGGCGCCGGGCACGTTTTTTCAGGTCGATCTGGGAATCGTTGTCGGCCATTCTTGCTGCAACACCTATTGCGGCGACTTCCTGGCGGCCATAACGTCCGCCACGGTCAGGAAGGAGCCAAAGATCACGATTCTATCACCCTCGGCCGCGCGACCCGCTGCGACCTCGTACGCACTTGCGGGCGACGGATATTCGGCGATGTCGCCATTCACGCCGACTTCCCGCAGGATTTCGGCGAGCCGGGCGGCCGGGAGACCGCGCGGACCAGGCAGCGTGGCCAGCAGCCAGTGGTCGACCCGATCACGCAGCAGACGCACCACACCCGCCACGTCCTTGTCGCCCAGCATGCCGAGCACCGCCCAGGTTTCCGGGAAGAAGCCCATGCTCGCAAGGTTCTCGTTGAGCACGCCAGCGGCCTGGGGATTGTGGGCGACGTCGAAGACCACCGCCGGACGCCCCGGCATGACCTGGAAGCGCCCCGGCAGCTCCACCAGCATGAAACCCTGGCGGATGGCCTGCATCGGAACCGGCAGGATGTCGCGAACGGCCTCACAGGCGGCCATCACCGCCGCTGCATTGAGGAGCTGGTTGGTGCCCCGCAACGCCGGATAGGCGAGTCCGCCACGGCGGCTGCCACCGGCCGTCCAGAAGGCCCATTGATTCTGATCCCCGGCAAATCCGAAGTCGCGACCGCTCACCTGAAGCTTCGCGCCAATGGCTTCGGCGTGATCGATGAGGGACTGGGGCGGCATGGGATCACTGCAGATTGCCGGCTTGCCGGGACGGAAGATCCCCGCCTTCTCGAAACCGATGGCCTCGCGGGTGTCGCCGAGGAAATCCATGTGATCCATGGCCACGCTGGTGACGATGGAGCAGTCGGGCTCGAACACGTTGACCGCATCCAGCCGGCCGCCCAGCCCCACCTCGAGGATGATCGCGTCGAGGCCGGCATGGCTGAAAGCAGCCCAGGCAGCCAGGGTGCCGTGCTCGAAATAGGTGAGCGGCGTGTCGCCCCGGGCGCGTTCGACTTCGGCAAAGGCATCGACCAGCACCGCGTCGCTGACGTCGCGGCCGTCAATGCGGACGCGCTCGTTGTAGCGCAGCAGATGCGGCGAGGTGTATAGCCCAACCCGCTTGCCAGCCGCGAGCAGCACGGCTTCGAGCAGCGCGCAGGTCGAGCCCTTGCCGTTGGTGCCGCCGATGATGAACACCGGGCAGGTTTGCGGAAGATTCAGCGCATCACGAACGGTGCGCACGCGATCCAGACCGAGCTGGATCGCCTGGCCGTGGCGGGCCTCGAGGAGACCCAGCCAGCCATCGAGTGTTTCGGGCAACTGCATGTCAGGCGGCGGAGCGGACAGACGCTTGTCGCGTCAGCAGGGTGAGGAGTTCGGCGAGACGGTCACGCAGTTCGCGACGGTCGATGATCATGTCGATGGCGCCCTTCTCGAGGAGGAACTCGGAGCGCTGGAAGCCCGGGGGCAGCGTTTCACGCACGGTTTGCTCGATCACACGAGGGCCGGCAAAGCCGATCAGGGCGCCGGGTTCGCCAATCACCAGATCGCCCATGAAGGCGAAACTGGCCGACACACCGCCCATGGTCGGGTCGGTGAGCAAGGTGATGAAGGGCAGCTTGCGCTCCGACAGTAGGGTGATGCCGGCGGTGGTCTTGGCCATCTGCATAAGCGAGAACAGGCCCTCCTGCATCCGCGCGCCGCCCGAAGCGGTCACGCAGATGAAAGGCAGGCGCTGCTCGACCGCAGCCTTCACGCCACGGATGAAACGCTCGCCAACCACCGAGCCCATCGAACCACCAAGGAACTCGAACTCGAAGCAGGCGATCACCACCGGCACGGTCTTGATGGCGCCCTGCACCACCACGAGGGCGTCGGACTCTTCGGAATCGGCATTCGCAGCGGCAAGCCGATCCGGATAACGCTTGAAATCCTTGAACTTGAGCGGATCGATCGGCACGACTTCGGCGCCGATCTCGAACTGGCCTTCCGGATCGAGCAGCAGCTCGATCCGCTGGCGGGCCCGGATGCGCTGGTGATGGCCGCACTTCGGGCAGACATTGAGGTTGCTCTCGAGGTCGGAACGGTAGAGCACCGCCTCACAGGCCGGGCACTTGCTCCACAGGCCTTCAGGGATCGCCTTGCGGCCCGATGGCGCGTCACGCTTGATCTTCGGCGGCAGCAGTTTCTTCAACCAGCTCATCAGCGCTCTCCTGCGTTGTCCATGGCCGTGCGGATACCGCGCAGGAAGGCGGTGACCTTCGCCGGGGCTTCTTCGCGGCTGCTCTGTTCGATTTCCTCGATGATCCGGCTGCCGATCACCACGGCGTCGGCGAGGCTGGCGATGCGCGCTGCGGTGGCCGCATCACGGATGCCAAAGCCCACGCCCACTGGCATGCCGACCTTCTCGCGGATCACCGGGATGCGCAGGGCAACCTCGTCCAGATCAAGGGTAGCCGAGCCCGTCACGCCCTTGAGCGAGACGTAATAGATGTAGCCACTGCCCACCGCCGCCACGTCGGCGAAACGCTGTTCGGTTGAGGTGGGTGCCAGCAGGAAGACCGGATCAAGCCCGGCGGCGCGGCAGACCTCGGCAAAGGTGACGCACTCCTCGGGCGGATAATCGACCACCAGCACGCCATCGACGCCGGCTTCGGATGCCGCCTTGGCAAAGGCTTCCAGGCCCATCGCCTCGATCGGGTTGGCGTAGCCCATCAGCACGACGGGCGTCTGGTCGCCGGTGGCGCGGAAGGCGCGAACCATATCAAGCACCTTGCGGGTGCTCATGCCCGCCGCCAGGGCCCGCTCGGAGGCGCGCTGGATGGTCGGGCCGTCGGCCATCGGATCGGAGAAGGGAACACCCAGTTCGATGATGTCGGCGCCGCCGGCCACGAGGGCCTGCATCAGCGGCAAGGTCATTTCGGGTGCAGGATCGCCGGCAGTGATGAACGGGATGAGCGCCTTGCGCCCTTCGCCGGCCAGCCGCTTGAAGGTTTGTTGGATTGTGGACATGGATCGTATGAATGGTCAGCGGCCCCGCCAGACACGCTGGCGAGGCCGTGAAGATCAGAACTGGATGCCGGACTTCTCGGCGACGGTGTGCATATCCTTGTCGCCACGGCCAGAAAGATTGACCAGCAGGACTTTGTCCTTCGGCAGGGTCGGGGCGAGCTTGGCCGCATAGGCCAGGGCGTGGGACGACTCGAGCGCCGGGATGATGCCTTCGAAACGGCAGAGATCGTGGAAGGCCTGCAGGGCTTCGGCGTCGGTGATCCCGACGTATTCGGCGCGGGCGCTGTCCTTGAGCCAGGCGTGCTCGGGGCCGACGCCCGGGTAGTCGAGGCCGGCGGAGATCGAGTGGGTCTCGATGATCTGACCGTCTTCGTTCTGCAGCAGGTAGGTGCGATTGCCGTGCAGCACGCCGGGGCGCCCGGCCGACAGGGAGGCCGCGTGCATGCCAGAATCGATGCCGCTACCAGCCGCCTCGACACCGACCAGACGCACGTCGGCGTGCTCGATGTACGGATGGAAGATCCCCATCGCGTTGGAGCCACCGCCCACGCAGGCGATCACGTAATCCGGCTGACGCCCAGCGAGCTCAGGCATCTGCTCGATGCACTCCTTGCCGATCACGGTCTGAAAATCCCGCACCATCATCGGATAGGGGTGCGGGCCCGCGACGGTGCCGATGATGTAGAAGGTGTTGCCGATGTTGGTGACCCAGTCGCGCATCGCCTCGTTGAGGGCGTCCTTGAGAGTCTTGGAACCGCTTTCGACGGGCACCACGGTGGCGCCCAGGAGCTTCATCCGATAGACGTTGGCAGCCTGGCGGCGCACGTCTTCGGAGCCCATGTACACCACGCACTCCATCCCGTAACGGGCCGCCACGGTAGCCGTGGCCACGCCGTGCTGACCGGCGCCGGTCTCGGCGATCACCCGCGGCTTGCCCATCCGCCGGGCGAGCATGGCCTGGCCGATACAATTGTTAACCTTGTGGGCGCCGGTGTGATTGAGGTCTTCGCGCTTGAGATAGATCTGCGCGCCCCCGAGCAGGCCCGACCAGCGCTTGGCGTGGTAGACGGGGCTCGGCCGGCCGACGTAGTGCTTGAGTTCGTATTCGAACTCGGCGACGAAGGCGGGGTCGTTCTGGGCCGCTTCGTAGGCCCGCCGAAGTTCGGTCAGCGCCGGGATCAGGGTCTCCGCGACGAACACGCCACCATAAGGGCCGAAATGGCCCCGTGCATCGGGTAGATCGTAGGGGGTATCAGCCATGTGCATTTTGGACTCCGGCAACAAATTCGGTGATACGGGCGGCATCCTTGATTCCCTTGGCCGCTTCCACGCCGCTCGAGACATCCACCGCCCACGGGCGGACACGCCGGACAGCCTCGGCCACGTTGCCGGCATTGAGGCCGCCGGAGAGGATCAGGGGCAAGGGCAGCCCGGAAGGGATGAGCGACCAATCGAAGGTTTCGCCACCACCGCCATAGCCTTCCACGAACGCATCCAGCAGCAAACCCTGGGCCTTCGGGAAGGAAGCCGCGTATTTTAACAGATCGAACCCCTGCCGCATCCGCGCCGCCTTGATGTAGGGCCGACCAAAGCCGACGCAGTCTTCCTCGCGCTCGTCGCCGTGAAACTGCAGAAGCTGGAGCGGCACGGTTTTCAATGCATTTTCGACGTAATCCCGCCCCGCATTGACGAAAAGCCCGACGATCGTCACAAAGGGCGGCACGAGGCGCGCCAGCTCGGCGGCACGCTCGAAATCCACGAAACGGGGGCTCGACGGGTAGAAAACGAAACCGATCGCATCGGCGCCGGCTTCAACGACGGTGCGAACGTCCTCCTCGCGGGTCAGCCCGCAGATCTTGATTCGGGTTCGATGCACGTTCAGGGAAGCAGCAGTTGGGGAGCCGCGATGATACGCCCCCCGCCCGGCAGCGGCCACCGCGGCGGATACTCGACGCCGCACAGGTAGAGGCCATCCGGCGCGAAGGTCGGCGCCGCGATCGTCCGGTTGCGCGCCGCGAGGAGTTCGCTCATCCAGCCCACAGGCTTTCGCCCCATTCCCACGTAGACCAGCGACCCGACCAGATTGCGGATCATGTGATGCAGGAAGGCGTTGGCGTGGAAATCGAAGAACACCACATCACCCCGCCGCTCCACCTCGACCGAATGCATCAGGCGAACCGGCGACCTGGCCTGGCATTCCGCTGCACGGAAAGAGGTGAAATCGTGCTCACCGATCAGGCAACTCGCCGCCTCGCGCATCGCAACCACGTCGAGGTCACCGTGAGTCCAGCCAACCCGCCCACCCAGCAGGGCCGGCCGGACCCGCCGATTGAGCAGCACATAGCGATACCGGCGGGATTCGGCACTGAAGCGCGCATGGAAATCATCATCGACCTCTACCGCCCACAGCACCCCGATGCTTGCCGGCAGATGGCTATTCACGCCGCGAACCCAGGCCTCAAGGGGGCGACGGGCCGAGGTATCGAAGTGCGCGACCTGGGTTGTCGCATGAACGCCCGTATCGGTGCGTCCCGCGCAGACGAGTTGCACCGGCTCAAGGGCGATCTTCCGGAGCGCGATCTCGAGGGTGTCCTGCACCGTGCGTCCGTGGCGCTGAGTCTGCCAGCCCTCGAAGGCGTTGCCGGCGTATTCGATACCGATCGCGACCCTCACAGGCTCGCTCCAAAGACGATTGCCGTCGTCAGCGCGGCCATCACCAGCCAGTCGGACCAGCGCAGCGCGGCATGCTCCACCAAAAGTGGCTCGATCGCCCCATCAAACCGGGGCGCATCCAGCAAGGCCCGCCATCCGCCTTCCGGCGGCGACTCGACGTAACGAAAGACCAGCAACACCCGAACGGCCAGGCGCTCGACGGACAAACCAAGCATGGCCAGCGGTGCCGCCAGCACCATCAAACCAGACACCATTGCCCGCTCACCTGTCCGCTCCAGGAGCACCGCCACGAGCATCACGACGATCGCGAGACGAAGACAGTGCTGGACTGCCAGGGCTGCACCCTCCCAGGTGGGCCCCGCACGACCTGCCCAGGGGGCCATCGCCTCACCCGGCGTAAAGAAAGCAAAGAGAATCACGAGAACCAACATGAGAACGCGAACCCGCCGCAGCAAGCGCCGGGCCTTTGCCGGAGCAAGCCAGAGCGAAGCCACCAAAACGACAAGCCCGAAACCCCACAACGCGGGACCTCGGGCAAGCTGGGAGAACACAACCAACGAAACCCAGAACACGATTCGCGTCGCCGGGTGAAAAAGCGTATGCACCAGAGCAGATGAAAGGCCAAGGGGGCTGTCACCAGCCCCCTTCTTCAATCAGGAGAGACGGGCAAGAATCACGCGCGCCTCATCTTGCTGGCGCCCCGACCCTTCCCGAAGGACTTCCTCAACCAGTTCCCGCGCGCCGTCCTTGTCACCCATCTCTTCGTAGGCACGGGCCAGTTCGAGCTTGGTGGCAACTTCCTGCTGCAGATCGAGATCAAGAGGCGGCTCGGTCGGCGGCCCTGCATCAGGCAGCTCTGCGGGAGGCAGCTTGAAGTCGAGGTTGGTGGAGCTCATTTCAGCCGAAAGCGGCTTGCCCACGCCCTTGGTGTCGGCCTTGTCGTCGAGTTCGAAATCGAAATCGAGCAGGCTGCTATCGAAGCTGGTGCGTTCCAGATCGACCGTTGCCGAATCCACCGGCTCGCGTAGCGCATCCTCGGCCAGCGTCGCGGTGAGATCCACATCGACCGTCGAATCGCCCGATTCCGCGTTGGTTTCACCGAATTCGGAACTCAACTCGAAATCGAGATCACTCGGGTCAGGCAGGTTGAAATCGCTGGAAAGACGCTGGGGCCGCGTCGAGGTGGACTCGAGATCGCGTGCCATGGCATCGCCTGCCACCAACGTCGAGCCCATTGCGCCGACGGACTGATCGAAGCCAAGATCAAAATCCAGACCGCTGCTGGAAGTCGGGGAACTGCTGTTGAGCGCAACAGTTCGGGCGCTGTTCGCGTCGTCGCCCGAGTTCAGATCAAGATCGAAGTCCAGTACGGCCGGTTCGATACGTGCGGGCTCGGAGGGCTGATGGGTGTCACTGACAGCCCGATCGATGTCCTCCATGCTCGTATATTGATTGAGATCACCAGGCAGCGCCCAAGTATCTTTCAGCTGGGAAGGCGACTCAAGGGGATCTTCGCCAGCGGGCGCAAGCGGTAGCGGCTCATTGGCCATGAACGCCGGGGCCAGTGCCGGGGTGCGGGCTGCGCCAGCCTGCACGAAACCAGTCGCGGCTGCGCTGACACCAGCAACCGTGTGCGGCCCCTGCGGTACTGGCGCGACCGGCGCCGTGCCCGGAGCGGGAATGCGGTAGAGCGGGCTGTCGGGATCAACCTTGCGACCCAGCGCTGCTGCCTTTTCCCAATCCTGACCATTACCGCCGGTCAGCGAATACAGTTCGGTCGCCGTGGTTTCGAACTGCTTGAGGTTCTTGCGCTGGGCGTAGATCTCAAGCAGCTTGAGGTGCACGCCCGTGCGGCCCGGGTCGGTCTTCAGGGCGTCGAGCAGGATTTCTTCGGCCTGGGCATCACGGCCGTAGGCCATATATACGTCGGCTTCGGCCACCGGGTCGACACCTTCGTCGGTATCGATGGACGACAGGCCTGACTGGCTGAAATCGGTCTGAATCTGACTGCTGCTGCCGGTATCCACGCTCTGTCCACCGGCACTACCGAAGACGGAGCTGGAGCCGTCACCAAACTCGGACAGCGCCGGCGTAGTCGTCGGTGCGCCCTGCCCATTACGGCGCTGGTAAAGCTTGTAGCCGCCCCATCCGAGGAGCAGCGCCAGAACACCACCCGCACCGAGGTAGATGGACGAGTCGTCCTGCGTGGCCGCTGGCTGCACTTCCGGCGGCTTGGCCGGAGCAGGAGCCGGCTTGGGCGGTTCCGGCGGAGGCGGAGGAGCCGGCTTCGGCTCGACCGGGGGCTCGGGCTCCTTCGCAGGCACGGGGCGCTCGGGTTCGGGCGGAGGCGTCACGACGGCCGGCGCTGCAGCCGGCGCCTGCGCCACTACCGGAGGCGCCGGCTGCGTGGCTGCTGCTGCGGGTGCGTCCGACTGAATCTGGGCCATGCCCTGGCTCTTCAACTCGACGAGCCGCTGAAGCTCCTTGATGCTCTTTTCGAGTTCGGCCAGGCGGGTATTGGCTTCCCGCAGGGCCTTGTCGCGCGAAACGAGATCTTCCTCGAGGGCCTGCAGTCGCGCGACCGACTTCTCGCCGCCCGCACCGGCGCCGCGCAAGCCCTCTTCGCTCTTGGAAACCTTGAGTTGATCTGCCGAGCCGCCAGCGGCGGGGGCACGGTCTTCAACCTTGGCACCGATCTTTCCACCGCTGCCGCGCTGGGTGGGGGCTTCCTTGGCCGGCGCAGCGGCAGCCTGCTCGGCAAGCTTCTGGCGATAACGACCGAAATCGGACGAGTGAGCGACGACCTGCTGACGCCCGGCATCCCCCGCCCCCTGACGAACACCGTCGGCATCGGGAATGCGAAGGATCTTGCCAGCCTGGAGACGGTTGATGTCATCGCCGGCAAAGGCGGAACGATTGCCCTGGAACAGCGCCATCAGCATCTGCTCCATGGAGACGCCTTCGGGGCGATTCTCCATGGCAATGCGATTGAGTGTGTCGCCGGGCTGGACCACGTACGAACGCCCCGCGCCAGGTGCGGCAACGGCGGGACGGGCTGCGCGTGCAACCGCACGGCGCGGCACGATGGGCTCGGCGCGACCGTACGGGGTCTGGCGGCCATCAGGCAGGGCCACGGCGACGGGCGCGCGATTGACGCCGGTATCCGGCGGGTCGAGCAGGAAAGTGTATTCGCGGATCAGGCGCCCGGCGGACCAGTTGAGCTCGACCAGCATGTCAACGAAGGGCTCGTTGATCGGCCGGTCGCTGCTCACCTTGACGACGGCGCCACTGCCGCGGCGCTCGACGGTCATGCGAAGCCCGCTGACCGACGGGGAATAATCGATGCCAGCCTGCCGGAACGCCTCGGCTGAAGCGAGCCGTGCCGTCATGTTCTGGATTTCTTCAGGCGCAGCCGCGATCTCCACTTCTGCGCGCAGGGGCTGACCCAGACCGCTGAGGACCGTGATGCGCCCCAGACCGGCGGCACTAGCGCTAAGCGAAAGGGCGCCGATGGAAGCGGCAAGAAGGGTACGTTTGAGCCGACTTTTCACAAGAATCTTATGCACGAAGGCTGATCATCGAAATCGAGTTATCGATGAACATAACATCATGGGTTTGGGGAGGCAAGTTCAAGCGGTGTTCGAAGTCGCCACTAAATTACGATCGGCATAAAAAAGGCGGCTTGCGCCGCCTTTCTCGTCAAACTTTTCAGGCTTCGAGCAGGATTCGCAGCATGCGGCGCAGCGGCTCGGCCGCACCCCAGAGAAGCTGATCACCCACCGTGAAGGCAGAGAGGTACTCGCCGCCCATCGCCAGCTTGCGCAGACGACCGACCGGAACGGTCAGGGTGCCGGTGACGGCGGTGGGGGTGAGATCACGCATCGACGCTTCACGCTGGTTCGGGACAACCTTCACCCAGTCGTTGGCGGAAGCCAGCATGGCTTCGATCTCGTCGATGGGGATGTCCTTCTTGAGCTTGAGCGTGAGCGCCTGGCTGTGGCAGCGCATGGCGCCGATGCGCACACACAGGCCGTCGATGGGCACCATCGGGGCGCTGAAGCCTTCGCCACGACCGAGGATCTTGTTGGTCTCGACGCCGCCCTTCCATTCTTCCTTGGACTGACCGTTACTCAGATCCTTGTCGATCCACGGGATCAGCGAGCCGGCCAGCGGCACGCCGAAGTTGGACGACGGGAAGGCGTCATCGCGCATGGTGCCCGCGACTTCGCGGTCGATGTCGAGGATGGCGGACGCGGGATCGTCGAGCAGCTCCTTGACGGAGCGGTTGAGTTCGCCCATCTGGGACAGCAGCTCGCGCATGTTCTGCGCGCCGGCGCCGGAGGCGGCCTGGTAGGTCATGGACGTCGCCCACTCGACCAGATCGCGCTGGAACAGGCCACCGAGGGCCATCAGCATCAGCGAAACGGTGCAGTTGCCGCCGATCCAGTCACGGCCGCCCTTGGCGAGGGAATCCTTGATGACGTTCATGTTGACCGGATCGAGGATGATCACGGCCTTCGGGTCCATGCGCAGCGAAGACGCGGCATCGATCCAGTGGCCGTTCCAGCCGGCAGCGCGCAGCTTGGGATACACCTCGTTGGTGTAATCGCCGCCCTGACAGGTGATGACGATGTCCATCGCCTTCAGTTCGTCGATGTTCTTGGCGTCCTTCAGCGCAGGAGCTTCCTTGCCGAAGTTCGGCGCCTTGCCGCCGGCGTTGGAGGTGGTGAAGAACACCGGCTCGATCAAGGCGAAGTCGTTTTCCTCGCGCATGCGCTGCATGAGCACGGAACCGACCATGCCACGCCAACCAACCAGACCCACTCTTTTCATTTGTATCCCCGATCAGACTTGAATGTTGTTTTGAATTGCTTACAGCGCAGCGATGACCGCGTCGCCCATTTCCCTGGTGCCGACGCGGCGGGTGCCCGGCTCGTAGATGTCGCCGGTGCGATAGCCGGCGGCCAGCACCTTCTTGACGGCGGTTTCGATGCGCGCGGCCTGGGTTTCGAGATTGAAACTGTAGCGCAGCATCATCGCGGCCGACAGCATGGTGGCGAGCGGATTGGCGATGTCCTTGCCGGCGATGTCCGGCGCGGAGCCGTGGCTGGGTTCGTACATGCCCTTGCCGGCCGCGTTGAGCGAGGCCGACGGCAGCATGCCGATGGAGCCGGTGAGCATCGAGGCTTCGTCAGAGAGGATGTCGCCGAACATGTTGCCGGTGACCATCACGTCGAACTGCTTGGGCGCGCGCACGAGCTGCATGGCGGCGTTATCCACCAGCATGTGGGAGAGCTCGACATCCGGGTAATCGGCCGACAGCTCGATCATCACGTCGCGCCACAGCTGGGTGGTTTCGAGGACGTTCATCTTGTCCACCGAGCACAGCTTCTTGTCGCGCTTGCGGGCGGCCTCGAAGGCCACCTTGCCGATGCGGCGGATCTCGGACTCGGAATAGATCATGGTGTTGAAACCGACGCGCTCGCCGTTCTCTTCACGGATGCCGCGGGGCTGGCCGAAGTAGATGTCGCCGGTGAGTTCGCGCACGATCAGGATGTCAAGGCCGGAGACGATCTCGGGCTTGAGCGACGAGGCGTTGGCAAGCTCGGGGTACAGGATGGCCGGACGCAGGTTGGCGAACAGTTCGAGCTGCTTGCGGATGCCCAGCAGGCCGCGCTCCGGGCGCTGGTCGCGGGGGTAGTTGTCCCACTTCGGGCCACCGACGGCGCCCAGCAGCAGCGCATCGGCCTCATCCGCCAGCTTGACGGTGGCTTCGGGCAGCGGGGTGCCGGTGGCGTCAACGGCGGCACCGCCGACGAGGGCGAATTCCGCTTCGAAATTGACGCCATCGCCGCGCAGCGCTTCGAGCACGCGCAGGGTCTGGTCCATGATTTCGGGACCGATGCCGTCACCCGGCAGAACACAGATCTTCATTGTTGATTTCCGTTTTTATCGTTGGTGAGCACCGGCAGCCCGCAGGCCGCCGGCACGATCAGGCAAACAGCCAGGGCTGCTCGATGCGGCGACGGGCTTCGAAGTCGCGGATCTTGTCGGCGTGACGCAGGGTCAGGCCGATGTCGTCCCAGCCGTTGAGCAGGCACTCGCGGCGGAACGGGTCCACATCGAAGGGGATCACCTTGCCATCGGGGCGGGTGATCGTCTTGGCGTCGAGATCGACGTTGAGCCGGTAGCCGGTGGTGGCGTGGCACTGGGCAAACAGCGCATCCACTTCGTCGGCCGCCAGCTTGATCGGCAGGAGGCCGTTCTTGAAGCAGTTGTTGAAGAAGATGTCGGCAAAGCTCGGGCCGATCAGCACACGGAAGCCGAAGTCTTCCAGCGCCCACGGAGCGTGCTCGCGGGAGCTGCCGCAACCGAAGTTGTCGCGGGTGAGCAGCACCTGCGCGCCCTGATAGCGGGGCTGATTGAGCACGAAGTCCGGGTTCTTCGGACGACTGGAGTTGTCCTCGCCGGGCTGGCCCACGTCCATGTAGCGCCATTCGTCGAACAGGTTGGGGCCGAAGCCGCTGCGCTTGATCGACTTGAGGAACTGCTTGGGGATGATCGCGTCGGTATCCACGTTGGCGCGATCCATCGGCGCCACGAGACCATCGAGTTTGGTGAACGGCTTCATTTACTTGACTGCCTTCTGGATGGCCTCGCCACCCTTTTCAATATCCTTGCCCAGACCCTGCACGGTGTTGCAACCGGCAAGCAGCCCGGCCAACACGGCGATCAGTGCGGTGAATTTGCGCATTGTCGAATCCTCCGCGATCAGGCCAGTTCGCGGACGTCGGCGAAGTGGCCGGCGATCGCGGCAGCCGCAGCCATGGCCGGGCTGACGAGGTGGGTACGGCCACCGGCGCCCTGACGGCCTTCGAAGTTGCGGTTGGAGGTGGACGCGCAGCGCTCGCCCGGCTCCAGGCGGTCGGCGTTCATGGCGAGGCACATGGAGCAACCCGGCTCGCGCCACTCGAAACCAGCGGCGACGAAGACCTTGTCGAGCCCTTCGGCTTCGGCCTGGCGCTTGACGAGACCGGAACCCGGCACCACCAGCACCAGCTTGACGTTGTCGGCCTTGCGACGGCCCTTGGCCACCGCGGCGGCAGCGCGCAGGTCTTCGATGCGCGAGTTGGTACACGAGCCGATGAACACCTTGTCGATGGCGATCTTGTTGATCGGCGTACGCGGCGTCAGGCCCATGTACTGCAGGGCGCGCTCCATGCCTTCACGCTTGACCGGATCCTTCTCGAGGGCCGGATCGGGCACGGTGCCGTCGATCGCGGCAACCATCTCGGGCGAGGTGCCCCAGGTGACCTGCGGCTTGATCTGCGCGGCGTCGAGCTCGACCACCGCATCGAAGACGGCGCCGTCGTCGGAATGCAGGGTGCGCCAGTATTCGACGGCACGATCCCAATTCTCGCCACGGGGCGAGAACGGACGATCCTTGAGATAAGCGATGGTCTGGTCATCCACGGCCACCAGACCGGCGCGGGCGCCCGCCTCGATGGCCATGTTGCAGATGGTCATGCGACCTTCCATCGACAGGCTGCGGATCGCGCTGCCGCCGAACTCCATGGCGTAGCCGGTGCCGCCGGCAGTGCCGATCCTGCCGATGATGGCGAGCACGACGTCCTTGGCGGTCACGCCGGCGCCAAGCTTGCCCTCGACGCGGATCAGCATGGTCTTGGACTTCTTCTGGAGCAGGCACTGGGTCGCCATCACGTGCTCGACCTCGGAGGTGCCGATGCCGTGTGCGAGGCAGGCGAAGGCGCCGTGGGTCGAGGTGTGCGAGTCGCCGCAGACGACGGTCATCCCCGGCAGCGTGGCGCCGTTTTCGGGTCCGATCACGTGGACGATGCCCTGACGCGCGTCCTTGAACGGGAAGTAGGCCAGCGCGCCGACTTCACGGATGTTCGAATCCAGGGTTTCCACCTGCTGGCGGGAAACCGGATCCTGGATGCCCTTATCCCAGTGGTCGGTCGGGGTGTTGTGGTCGGCCGTGGCGACGATGGAGTCCACGCGCCAGGGCTTGCGCCCGGCCAGCTTGAGACCTTCGAAGGCCTGCGGGCTGGTGACTTCGTGGACCAGGTGGCGGTCGATGTAGATCAACGCGGTGCCGTCGTCCTCGACGTGCACCACATGGCTCGACCACAGTTTTTCGTAAAGCGTCTGCGCTTGCATGGGCGATTGTTCGGTCAGGGTTGAAACCGGAGTGGGCGGAAAAACTTTTATTATTTCACAGGCCTAGTGTGCTGAGTAGCTTGCTCGTAGAGCGGCATCACGCGCTCGGCGTATACCCGTAGATCCTGCTGGCGCGTTTCGTTGGACGGGTGGGTCGAAAGCCACTGGGGTGGCGCGCCCTCCGACGCCTTGGCCATCTTCTGCCACAGCACGATGGCAGCGCGGGGATCGTAGCCCGCGCGGGCGGCGAGTTCGACGCCGATACGGTCGGCCTCGGTCTCGTGCTCCCGGCTGTTGGGCAGTTCGAAACTCACCTTGGCCACCGTTCCGATCAGATCAGACCCGGCCTGCCCAACCCCCAGCGCAGCGCCGACGATGGCAACACCCACGTTGGTCACCATCGCCCGGGAGGCGCGCTCGCGGGCGTGTTCGCGCAGCGCATGGGCGATCTCGTGGCCCATGATCGCGGCGATCTCGTCGTCGGTCAGATCAAGGCGCTCGATGATCCCGGAGTAAAACGCGATCTTGCCGCCTGCCATGCACCAGGCGTTGAGCTCGTTGGAGGTGAGCACATTGACCTCCCACTTCCAGCCCGGCGCATCCGGCCGGAACGCGCCCGTCGCGGGGATCAACCGACGCGCCACCGCACGCACACGCTCCACCTGCTCCTTGTTGCGGTTGAGGGCGTTCTTCTGGCCCGCCTGCTGAAGGATCTGGTGATAGCTCTGGCTGGCGGCCTGGTCCATCTCTTTCGCCGACACCATCATCGACTGCCGGCGCTCGATGCCGACCGCGCCGCTCTGGGTGGTCTGCACCGTCTGGCAGGCCGTCACCACGCCGGCAGCCAGCACTACCGGCAGCACACCACGCGCCCATTCGAATCGCTTGCTCATGTCTCTCCTGTTTGTCTTGCTGTTCAGATCAGGCCACGGACGACCGCACACGCCACCCCGCAACCAGCACGATCAACCCCGCCAGCGCAAACACCGAGCCTGCCGTGTACGTCCAGGCGGGGCCTATCCATTCCCAAGTGTAGCCGCTAATCAGACCACCGATCATCCCGCCCGCACCGAACGAGATGCTGCCGTAAAAGGCCTGTCCCTGGGCCTGGTGACGCACGCCGAACCAGTCGTTCACCACCGCCACCGCCGCCGCGTGATACGACCCGAAAGTCGCCCCGTGCAGGATCTGCGCAAACAGCAGCACCGCCAGTGATTCCGCCCCCCAGCCGATCAGCACGAAACGCAGCACCGCCACGGCAAAGCTGAACACCAGTATTCCACGCAACGAATACGCCTTGACGAGCCGAGGCATACCCATGAAGACGAGGATCTCTGCCACCACGCCCAGGGTCCACATCCACCCCACCACGGACTTGCTGTAGCCGTGCTCCACCAGATGCAGCGAGTAAAAGACGTACAGCGCCCCGTGGGCGGCAGACATGAAGAAACACGCCGCCAGCAGCGCCCTCACCTCGGGCCGGCGGAGCACCGTGCGCAGCGGCACGTGCTCCTCGTGGGTCGGCGGACGCTGCGCCTCGGGGATCGTCAATGCACACAGCAGGATGCCACCGAGGGTCGCCAACGCAATCCACAGCACCGCACGGATCGGCAGATCGTCGAGCAGATAGCCCAGGCCCAGCACCGCGACGATGAAGCCCACCGACCCCCACACGCGGATGTTGCCGTAGCTCCCGGCCCGGCCGGCCAGATGACTGAAGGTGAGCGTCTCCACCAGCGGCAACGCGGCGCTCCAGAAGAAGGCCAGGAAGGCCATGCTGACGAACTGCGCGCCGTAGGCATCGCTGACCAGAAAGCCGCCAAACCCCGCCACCGACAACGCCGCCGACAGCCGTACGATGGGCGTGCGCACGCCAACCCGATCAGCCAGCCAGCCCCACATGGTGGGCGCCAGCATGCGCATCACCGACATCAGTGACATCAACACCGCGATCTGCCCGGCACTGCGGCCAACCGACTGGAGGTAGAGGCTGAAATACGGGGAAAAGGCGCCGATGAAGGCAAAGTAGAAGAAGTAGTAGCCCGACAGGCGCCAGTAAGGAATCATCGCCGCGATTGTACCGCCCATAAAAAAAGAGCGCCCGAAAGCGCTCTTGCTGGCAGAAACACGCAGTCGATCAGTTGACGGCCTGGCCCTTCAGCATTTCGTAGAGCTCGTCCTTCAGCCTGAGGCGGCGCTTCTTCAGATCTTCGAGTTCGAAGTCCGTTGCCAGCTCGGCATTGACCTCTACGCGCACCACGTGACGATTGACGTCGTGGTACTCATCAAACAGCCGGGCAAAGTGTCCGTTGGACACCTTCAATGCGTGAATCTGGTCCCGATACTCGGGGAATTCGTGGTGAAGATCGTGTTGCTCCATGCGCTACCTCCCGGTCAATGGTCAATCTTGTATGTCTCGTGGGATTGACTCTACGCCCGCGATGCGCGCAAAAAGTTGACGACGATCAATCCTTGCGGAGCGGCGACGGGACGCACTGCACACCGCTCGGCGCCAGCCCGGCAATTTTTGGCGTGACGCAGGCGACATCGGCGTTCTGGGCACGATGGCGCAGGGCGTGATCCATCAGGACCAGCGCCAGCATGGCTTCGGCGATGGGCGTGGCGCGGATGCCGACGCACGGATCATGGCGGCCGTGGGTATTCACGACCACCGCCTCACCGGCCTTGTTGATGGAGCGTCGGTCCAGGCGGGTGCTGGCCGTGGGCTTGATGGCGATGCTGACAAGCACGTCCTGGCCCGACGAAATGCCGCCAACCACGCCACCGGCGTTGTTGGACAGAAAACCCTCCGGGGTCATCTCGTCGTTGTGCTCGGTACCGAGCTGCGCCACGCTGGCAAAGCCGGCGCCGATCTCGACGCCCTTCACCGCGTTGATGCCCATCATGGCGTAGGCGATGTCGGCGTCGAGGCGGTCATAGACCGGCTCGCCCCAGCCAACCGGCACGCCGGTGGCCACCACGTTGATGCGCGCGCCCACCGAATCGCCGGACTTGCGCAGCTCGTCCATGTAGGCCTCGAGCTGCGGGACGATGGCCTGATTGGGCGCGAAGAAGGCGTTGCCGTCAATCTCGTCCCACGACACAAAGGGGATCTCGACCGGACCCAGCTGCGCCATGTAGCCGCGGATCACGATGCCGAAGCGCTGCTCCAGCCACTTGCGGGCGATCGCCCCGGCCGCGACGCGAACGGCGGTTTCCCGCGCCGACGAGCGGCCGCCTCCACGGTAGTCCCGGATGCCGTACTTTTGCCAGTAGGCGTAGTCGGCATGGCCCGGGCGGAACTGCTCGGCGATGTTGCCGTAATCCTTCGAGCGCTGATCCTGGTTGCGGATCAGGAGCGCGATCGGCGTGCCGGTGGTGACACCTTCGAACACGCCCGAGAGGATCTCGACCGTATCGGGCTCGCGCCGCTGGGTGACGTGGCGTGAGGTGCCCGGCTTGCGCCGGTCGAGTTCGATCTGGATATCGGCCTCGCTGATCGCCAGCCCCGGCGGACAGCCATCGACCACACAGCCGATGCCCGGCCCGTGGGATTCGCCGAAGGAAGTGACGGTAAACAGCGTGCCGAAGGTATTACCAGACATGAAGCACTCTCGAAGGGAACGAAAAACCGCCGGAGTCTAGCACGCTGCCGGCACCGGGCCAGCAGCGTGAAGGCCGCAGACTTACTGGAAGAACTCGTCGAGGCGCCCGAAGACCGGGTGCTCGCCGTCATGCTTTTTGACGTACAGCACGTCTTCGAGTTTCTCGACCTGCCTGATCATCTTCTCGAGGCGCTCGTCCTCGAAGATCAGCAGCCAGATGCGGCTGGTCTCGCCACCGCCCACCGGCATGCACAGGATGCCTTCAACGTTGAACGCGCGACGGGCAAACAGGCCGCAGATGTGGCTCATCACGCCCGGGTGGTTGGCAACGCCCAGTTCCAGCACGACCTTGCGGAAGCCGTTGTGCTCGGGAACGTCGGGGATGTACTCGGAAAGGTTGGAGTTCTGTTCGGACATCGTATTCTCTCCTCGGGCTCAGCCGATCATCTCGGAGTTGGCGGCACCCGGCGGCACCATCGGGTAGACGAATTCGTTCGGATCGATCGTCGCGTGGATCAGGCAGGGGCCCGGCGTGTGCAGGGCTTCGGCCAGGGTGGCGCGGGGGTTCGGCGACGGATCCAGATCGACCGCGCGCATGCCGAAGCCTTCGGCGATCTTCAGGAAGTCGGTCGGGCGCTCGTAGCGGGACGCCATGATGCGCTTGCCGTAGAACAGGTTCTGCTGCTGATGCACCAGGCCGAGGGACTGGTTGTTGAACAGCACGATCTTGACGTTGACGTTCTCCTGGGCGGCGGTGGCCATCTCCTGGATGTTCATCTTCAGGCTGCCGTCGCCCGAGAAGCACACCACGGTGCGATCCGGCTCGGCCAGGGCGGCGCCGATGGCGGCCGGGAAGCCGAAGCCCATGGTGCCGAGACCGCCCGAATTGAGCCACTGGCGCGCACGGCGGAACGGGTAGGCCTGGGCCACCCACATCTGGTGCTGACCCACGTCGCTGGTGATGATCGCGTTGTCGTCGAGACAGTTGGCCACGGCGTGGATCAGGCCGTAGGGCGAGCGCGGGTTGTCGATGCCCGGCATGGCCAGCGGGAAGCGGCCCTTGAGGCTTTCCACGTGGGACAACCAGCGCTTGCGCAGCTGCGGCTTGACGCGCGGCAGCAGCTCGCTGAGCACCTGGCCCACATCACCGGCGATGGCCACATGGGCGTTCTTCACCTTGTGCAACTCGGAGCGGTCGATGTCGATGTGGATGATCTTGGCGTTCGGGCAGAACTCGGCGGTCTTGCCGATGGCGCGGTCGTCGAACCGTGCGCCGACGCAGATCAGCAGATCGGCCTCTTCGAGCACGTAGTTGGTGTAACGCGCGCCGTGCATGCCCAGCATGCCGATGGACAGCGGGTGGTCCATCGGCATCGCGCCGAGGGCCATCAGGGTCATCGTGGTCGGCAGCGAGGCCTGCTCCGCCAGGGTCACGGCCATCTGGGATGCGCCGGAGTGGATCACGCCACCGCCCAGGTAGAGCACAGGACGCTCGGCGGATTCGATCATCTTCGCGGCCTCTTCGATGGCGGCGATGTCGAAGCTCGGCGCCGCATCGGGCACGACCACGTCGGGGAACGCGTCGAAGCTCACCATCTGGTTCTGGACGTCCTTCGGCACGTCGATCAGCACCGGGCCGGGGCGATCGGACATGGCGATGCGGAAGGCGGCCGGCACCACGTTGAGCAGATCCTTGGCCGAACGGACCAGGAAGTTGTGCTTGGTGATGGGGATCGTCAGGCCGTAGGTATCGACTTCCTGGAAGGCGTCGGTACCGATCATCGACAGGGGCACCTGGCCGGTCAGCGCGATCATCGGGATCGAGTCGAGCTTGGCGTCGGCGATGGCGGTGATCAGGTTGGTCGCACCCGGGCCGCTGGAGGCCAGGCAGACTTCCGGCCGGCCGGACACCCGGGCCATGCCCTGGGCGATGAAGCCGGCACCCTGCTCGTGACGACACAGGACGTGGTGAATCTGCTCGCTCTTGGAAAGCGCGTCGTACATCGGCAGCGCCGCACCGCCGGGCACACCGGCGATCGTGCGGATTCCTTGCCGTTCGAGCAGCTTCACAATCAGGTCTGCTCCAGTCATTTGCATCATCGAAATTCTCCTAGTGGCTTGGGAGCCGAACCGCAATCCAGGCCGGGGGCGCAACAAAAGACAAGACCCCCGCCGGTTGCGCGCCGGCGGGGGTCTGAAATTTCCTTGGACTACCTTGGACCCTTACGACGCGCGAACACCTACGCTTACTACGCGTACTACGGCTACGACGTCGACAGGCAGGAAAGTGGCGAAGAGGGTCACGGCAAAGTCACGAAGTCATATACAAGACTGACGCTGAATTATTCTCACAAAGCCCCGAAAACACAAGTGATTTTTTGCGACGCTTCCATCAAGGGAAGACGCATGTCACACCCGGACTAGGAATCACGCAACACCCGACGGAGGATCTTGCCGACATTGCTCTTGGGCAGCTCATCCCGGAACTCGACAAACCTGGGCACCTTGTAACCCGTCAGCCCGGCCCGGCAGTGGGCGATCAGCGCCTCGGCGGTCAGGCTGGCATCCTTGCGGACGACGAAGATCTTCACCGCCTCGCCCGAATGCTCATCCGGCACACCCAGCGCGGCCACCTCCATCACCCCGGGATGCGAGGCAACCACATCCTCGACCTCGTTGGGATAGACGTTGAAGCCGGACACCAGGATCATGTCTTTCTTGCGATCGACGATGCGGACAAAACCCTGCTTGTCGATGGTGGCCACGTCACCGGTACGCAGGTAGCCGTCGTGGGTGAAGGTTCGCGCGGTTTCCTCCGGACGGTTGTAGTAGCCCTTCATCACCTGCGGCCCCTTCACGCACAGCTCGCCTGGCATGCCGAGGGAGACCTCGTAGCCGTCGTCGTCGCGCAGGCTCACATCAGTGGATGAGATCGGCAGACCGATGGAGTGGTTGAACTCCGGCAGATCCAGCGGATTGATGCACACCGCCGGCGACGTCTCGGTGAGGCCATAGGCTTCGGCCAGCGTCTTGCCGGTGACCTTCTTCCAGCGCTCTGCCACCGCCTGCTGAACCGCCATGCCACCACCCAGCGCCACCTTGAGCGAGGAAAAGTTGAGCTTCTCGAACTCGGGATTGTTGAGCAGCGCGTTGAACAGGGTATTCACGCCGGTGATCACGGTAAACGGATACTTGCCCAGCTCAGCCACAAAGCCCGGGATGTCCCGCGGATTGGTGATCAGGATGTTCGTCGCGCCGATCTTGAAGAAAGTGAGGCAGTTCGCGGTGAGCGAGAAGATGTGATAAAGCGGCAAGGCGGTGATGATGATCTCCTCGCCTTCCTTCACGTAGGGGCTGATCCAGGCGTGGGCCTGCTGCAGGTTGGCCACGATGTTGCCATGGGTCAGCATCGCCCCCTTGGCAACGCCGGTGGTGCCACCCGTGTATTGCAGATAGGCGAGATCATCATGGCCGATCTGTACCGGCTGGAACGTATGGGCAGCCCCCTGCCCCAGCGCATCCCGAAAAGCGACACACCCCGGCAGGCTCCACGGCGGCACCATCTTCTTTACATGGCGGACCACGAAGTTGACCAGCAGCGACTTCGGAAAACCCAGCATGTCGCCAAGGCCGGTGACCACCACATGCCGCAGCGCCTTGGTGTTGCCGATGACCTCCTGCAGCGTGTGGGCAAAGTTCTCGACGATGACGATCGCCTCGCACCCGGCGTCATTGAGCTGATGTTCGAGCTCGCGCGCGGTGTACAGCGGATTGACGTTCACGACGGTGAAGCCCGCCCGCAGGATGCCAAACATCGCCACGGGATATTGCAGGCAGTTGGGCATCATCAGCGCGACCCGGGCACCCTTGGCGAGCTTCAACTCGCCCTGAAGGTAGCCGGCAAACTGCCGCGACAGCAATTCGAGATCACTGTAACTGATGGACTTGCCCATGCAGACGTAGGCGGTCCGCTCGGCAAACTTCCGGACGCCCTTGTCAAAAAGATCGGCCAGCGAAGAAAACTCGCCAACATTGATTTCGGCGGGCACGCCAGGGGGATAGCTTTGCAGCCAGATCTTGTTCATTTTGTCTCCTTTGTAGTTGGTGATCGAGCCCGAGCGGAGCCATGCGCCAAAGCGCAACCCCATCGGAATCCCGCCCTCCCCAGGCGGCCCTGGCGCCCCGTGGCGCCAGCTTCCAACATACCTTTCGACAGGCGTTCAAACGCCTTGTTTTGTGGGCTGCCCACCCCCTGTGCGAGCAGCCCTGTTTCGTGCAGAACCTAGTTCAAAAAGCAGGTGCCGATCAGGCCTGATCTTCCTCGGCCGGCCAGTTCCGGATGTAGTTCTTGAGCATCCGGTTTTCGAAACTCTGCTCTTCGAGCACAGCCTTGGCCACATCGTGAAAGGACACTACGCCCATGAGCGTCGTCTCGTCCATCACCGGCAGGTAGCGCTGATGGTGTTCGACCATCTGACGACGGAGCTCGTCCATTTCCATGTTAACCGAAGCAGCGACAGGATTCTTGAGCATTGCCTGCTCGACAGGCAGAGTCTGCCACTCGGCGCCCGCCTTCTGGGTAGCGACAAGCACCTCCCGGAAGGTCAGCAAACCGACCATCGCGCCCTTGTCAAAAACGACGAGGGAACCGACATCCTGCTCAGTCATGATCGCAACAGCCTCGGAGAGGGGCTTGGCAGGCGAGACCGTAAAAAGAACCTTGCCCTTGATCGCCAGAATTTCGCTAACCAGCATTTTCTTTCCTCTGAACGGCGCGCTTACGCCTAAAACCATACTGATCCGCATGGTATTCGATTGCATGATCCTGGAAAAGCTTTCCCGGATCAGGGCTTACCCTGAGCCCGCGCTCATATTTCACGCCACGCGGAACTCAGGCAGCGCCACCAACTCAAGGGCCGAGCCCCTGAGAAGCAATCAGCGCTCCAGGAACTTCAGCTTATCCTTCACGCCACGCCATTCATCGGCATCTGCAGGCGGCTCCTTGCGCTCGACGATAGGCGTCCAGGTCTTGGCGAGTTCGGCGTTGAGCGCGATGTAGCCCTGCTGATCCGCAGGCACATCATCCTCTGCAAAAATCGCCTCGGCCGGACATTCGGCAACGCACAGGGTGCAATCGATGCACTCATCGGGATCGATCACCAGGAAGTTGGGCCCCTCCCGGAAACAATCCACCGGACACACATCGACGCAGTCGGTGTATTTGCAGCGAATGCAATTTTCAGTAACGACATAGGTCATGGGGAACTCCTGATCTGATGGCGGTGCCAGAGATCGGCACCGACAAAAACTTGCGAAACAAGCGGTGAAAGGGTGAGGAATATACCCCATTACCTCCGCTGGTGAGACCCGCCCTCCCTCACCTCAGGCATGGCAACCGGCGGCCTGTGCTTAAATGAGACAGTGCGCACTGGCGATTGTTCGCCGGCACTGGCGGACTAACACAGAATCCCGCTGGCGGCGAGAAAAGCGCTTTTCTTGGCGAAGAATATTCGCTAGCATCCCCCTGTCCACGTGTGTTGCTAGGGCGAACCGGTCGGATTTCATCCCGGGGCGCCCCTTCCCCCCTTGCAACATCAACAACTCCCCCTATCGAGAGGAATCATGAGCGAACATATTCATTACGTCACCGATGCAAACTTCGAAGCAGAAGTTCTGCAGTCCTCCACCCCGGTGCTGGTTGACTACTGGGCCGAGTGGTGTGGCCCGTGCAAGATGATCGCGCCGATCCTGGATGACGTGGCGAAGGAATATAACGGCAAGCTCAAGGTTGCCAAGCTGAACATCGACGAAAACCAGGAAACCCCGGCCAAGTACGGTATTCGCGGCATCCCGACCCTGATGCTGTTCAAGGGCGGCAACATCGAAGCCACCAAGGTCGGCGCGCTGTCCAAGTCGCAGCTCGCGGCTTTCATTGACAGCCACCTCTAAGCAGGTTAGATTCTCTAAGTAGTCATTGACGGCACCGTCGGGGTTATTCACAGATAACCCCGGTGCCTCGTACAGTCCGAGCACTTCTGCTGCTGTACGCGTCGCGGCCACCTCGCCGCCGCCTTCTTACATCTCTTCCTTTCCCCCTCTCCCCCACCGCTGCCAGCCATGCAACTCTCGGAGCTCAAGTCTCTCCACGTCGGCCAATTGCTCGAAATGGCCATCGCCAACGAAATCGAAGGTGCCAATCGCCTGCGCAAGCAGGAGCTCGTCTTTGCGCTGCTCAAGAACCGCGCCAAGAAGGGTGAGCCGATCTACGGCGATGGGGTCATGGAGATTCTGCCGGACGGCTTTGGCTTCCTGCGATCGCCGGATACTTCGTATCTCGCGGGCACGGATGACATCTATGTCTCGCCGAGCCAGATCCGCCGGTTCAACCTGCATACCGGCGACACGGTCGAAGGGGAGATCCGCACCCCGAAAGAAGGCGAGCGCTACTTTGCGCTGGTAAAGGTCGACAAGGTCAACTTCGAGCCGCCCGAGGCTGCCAAGCACAAGATCCTGTTCGAGAACCTGACGCCACTGCATCCGAACCAGTGCCTCAAGCTCGAGCGGGACATCCGGGGCGAAGAGAACATCACGTCCCGCGTGATCGACATGATCTCGCCGATCGGCAAGGGGCAACGTGGCCTTCTGGTCGCACCGCCCAAGAGCGGCAAGACCGTGATGCTGCAGCACATCGCCCATTCGATCACCTCCAACCACCCGGATGTCGTCGTAATCGTCCTGCTGATCGACGAACGCCCCGAAGAAGTGACCGAAATGCAACGCTCGGTCAAAGGCGAGGTCGTCGCCTCGACTTTTGATGAACCGGCCATCCGGCACGTCCAGGTTGCCGAGATGGTCATCGAAAAAGCCAAGCGGCTGGTCGAGCACAAGAAGGATGTGGTCATCCTTCTCGACTCCCTCACCCGCCTGGCCCGCGCATACAACACGGTCGTGCCTGCATCCGGCAAAGTTCTGACGGGCGGCGTGGACGCAAACGCACTGCAGAAGCCGAAGCGTTTCTTCGGTGCCGCACGGAACATCGAAGAAGGTGGCTCGCTCACCATCATCGCGACCGCCCTCATCGACACCGGCAGCCGCATGGATGACGTGATCTATGAGGAGTTCAAGGGCACCGGCAACATGGAAATCCACCTTGACCGCCGCATGGCCGAAAAGCGCGTCTATCCAGCAATCAACGTGAACCGCTCCGGCACTCGTCGTGAAGAGCTGCTGCTCAAGTCCGACATCCTTCAGAAGGTCTGGGTGCTGCGCAAACTTCTTTACGGCATGGACGACATCGATGCGATGGAGTTCCTCCTCGACAAGATCAAGGCGACCAAGAACAACGGCGAGTTTTTCGACGCCATGCGCCGGGGCTGATCAAGCTCTCGACCACTCGCCCCAAACGACAAGGCCTCGCAAATCGCGAGGCCTTGTCGTTTTATCTTCTGCAAATCAGATCAGCGCCAGTAAGTCAGGCTTCCATCCTGTTGATTTCACCCGACGTACGCTGAAAGAACAGCGTAGACAGACTCGATGCGGCACAGACCAGCCAGAACGCGAAGAAGCCGATGGAGTAGGTCGCCACCCCCGAAAAATGTACTGGCGCACCAAACAGGTATAGCTCCTGCGGATTGATTACCGTGAAGAAAATGACCTCGGCGACACCTGCAACGAGGAACGACGGCCACAAGACCTGAATCACTTTCAACATACGAACCTCCTGACGGCAGACCTGCACTGACACCACAACATCACGAAGACGATGCGGCCTGAAAGACCGAAGTAAAAAAACTCCTTCAAACCGCAGTATCGCAAAAATCAGTTAACCGGCTTGAGATCAGCAGAATCCAGCCGAACTTCGGTCTCCGTCGGCAAAAATGCGGAGCCGGACAAACGCCAAGTGCGGGACTCATCCTCAAGCAGCACCTTCCAGTGAGCGCTGGTGATGGCGGTATCGACAACGCCACTGTATCTCCCATCGCGACGCTCAAGAACGAATTTCTGGTCCATCCCGCTCTTGGTAGGGTGAGCCAATGTCAAGAAAAGTTTCTCGGGCAACGCAACACCGGCCTTCGACTCAAGCACGACGCCAACCTCTTCCGAGCTGAACTTGACCGTACCGACAAGCCCGCTATCGCGCGCGGCCACAACCTTGGCCAAGGTCTGGTTGATGGCCAGACCTTGCTTGTAATAGTCGTCTGCCACCAGGCCATCAAACGACGTAATGGCCAGCCAGAGCGTGATGAACCCAGCGACAACGGCCGTGGCCGGCATCAACATCAGTAACCACGTCCAACGTTCCTTGTACCAGGGCTTTGATTGGTGCGCTGCTTGCATAGTACTCACATTCAGATAGTTCTAAAGGTTCTTGCCCCACAGGGACGAAAGCGGGCTCATGAGCACCAGCGCTCAGGTCCGACGCTTCAATATAACCGGAATTCGAATCTCGGGAACGCTGAAACAAAAACAGCAACGATCAACCGAGTCGAGGAAAATTGAACCGAGATCTCCGACGCGGTTCAGGCCACCCGCGCAGCTACGACGGAGATGACTCCGCATGACACATTCAAAATCGAAGTCAGCCCCAAGTCACCAAGCGTGGCTGTCAGGATAGAGCAGCTCCATTATCGACGTCTGAACACCTCTGCCTGTTGAGATGATGAAACCAACCTGGGGCCTTTACGCAACCAAACCCAGGGCGCCACATTTTGGTCTGGCCCAAACTGAAAAAGCCCCCCGGAGAACCCGGGGAGCTTTTGATCAGCATACCGTCTGCAGATGTGATTACTTCGCTTCTGCCGGCGCAGCCTTCGAGAGACTCATCACGTAAGCGGCAAGCAGATGCACTTTGTCTTCACCCAAGAAGTCCTTGAATGCAGGCATCTGATTGGAACGACCATTTGTGACGGTCTCGATGATCGTTGCTTCAGCAGAACCGTACAGCCAGGTCTTGTCGGTCAGGTTCGGCGCGCCAAGAGCAGGCGTACCCTTGGCGTCAGCACCGTGACAGGCGGCGCAGTTCTGAGCAAAAAGTTCCTTGCCCTGCTGAGCGCGCAGCGAGTCGTGGGCCAGACCAGACAGCGAACGGACGTAGTTGGCGACGTTCTTGACACCATCAGCACCGAGCGCCGGGCCAAACGGCGGCATCATGCCCTGACGGCCGCCGAGGATCGTGGTGCGGATGGTTTCCGGTTCACCACCATACAGCCAGTCGCTGTCAGTGAGGTTCGGGAAGCCCTTGGCACCCTTAGCGTCAGCACCGTGACACTGAGCGCAATAGGTCAGGAACAGACGCTGCCCCATCGCATTGGCTTCCTTGTCGCCGGCGACGGCGTTGAGGTCCATGGTGCGGAACTTGGCGAAGATCGGGCCGTACTTCTCGGCTGCGGCCTTCTGCTCAGCCTCCCACTGGCCACCGGAAGACCAGCCCAGCTTGCCCTGGTTGTTGCCGAAGCCGGGGTACATGGACAGGTAGGCGATCGCAAAGATGATCGTGATCCAGAACATGTACATCCACCAGCGCGGCAGCGGATTGTTGTACTCCTGCAGGGTCTCGTCCCAGATGTGGTCATGCAGCCCCACCGGGCCAGACGTCCGCGCCTTGTTGTTCGAAACCAGCACGAACACGCAGAACGCAATGCTCAGGAACACCAGCACCATCACATAGGCGTTCCAGAAACCGCTAACAAAGTCAGCCATTTTTATTTCCTTCCTTGGTTTGCCGTGCCCCTTCGGGAGCAGGCAAGTCGTCCTCGCTGAACGGCAGGAGTGCCGCCTCGTCAAATCCCTTGCGCGCACGACTGCTGAAAGCCCACAGCGTGATCCCGATGAAGCAAACCAACGCCAGAACCGTTACAACTGCACGTGCGTCATTGATATCCAAGGTCAGACTCCTGCGTTCTCAGAATGGTTACCTGGCGGTTCAGCTACCCGCCTTGCCGGACGCCTCAGCCGCACCTTGAGCCGGCACAGCGGGTTCGGCAGCAGGTGCAGGCTCGGCCGCAGCAGCCGGCGCGGATGCCGGAGCAGCCTTGCCAGCACTCAGCGCGGTGCCGAGCCCCTGAAGGTAAGCGATGACGGCCTCCAGTTCGGTCTTGCCTTCCAGGGCCTTGCGAGCCCCCTGGATCTCCTCGTCGGAGTAAGGCACGCCAACCTTGCGCAGCGCGGTCATCTTGGCTTCGATGTCGTCGATCTTGGCCGGACGATCAAGCCACGGGAAGGCAGGCATGTTGGATTCCGGCACCACATCGCGAGGATTGATCAGGTGGATACGGTGCCACTGATCAGAGTAACGGCCACCCACGCGGTGCAGGTCAGGACCAGTCCGCTTGGAACCCCACTGGAACGGGTGATCATAGACATACTCACCAGCAACGGAGTAATGACCATAACGCTCGGTTTCGGCACGGAACGGGCGAATCATCTGGGAGTGGCAGTTGTAGCAGCCTTCCCGGATGTAGATGTCGCGACCGACCAGGCGGACGGGATCGTAAGGCTTGAGGCCTTCCACCGGCGTGGTGGTGGACTTTTGATGGAACAGCGGGACGATTTCCACCAGACCACCGACGCTCACGGTCAGAAGCGTGAAGACGATCAGCCAGCCAACCTTGCGTTCAATGAAGTCGTGATTCGATTGAGCCATGATTATTTTTCCTCCCGATCAGGCGTGGGCGCCAGCAGGAGCCAGCACCGGAGCGTCGTAAGCCTTTTGACCGGCAATGGTCTTGATCATGTTGTAGAACATGATCAGCATGCCGCCCAGGAACAGCACGCCGCCGAGGACGCGAATCGCCCAGAACGGGTAGCTGGCCTTGACAGACTCAACGAAGGAATAGGTCAGGGTGCCGTCCGGGTTGGTGGCACGCCACATCAGGCCTTGCATCACGCCAGAAATCCACATGGAGGCGATGTACAGCACGATGCCGATGGTCGCAATCCAGAAGTGGGTGGTGATCAGCTTGGTGGAATACATCTCGGTCTTGCCGTACATACGCGGGATCAGGTAGTACATGGCGCCGATGGACACCATCGCAACCCAGCCCAGAGCACCGGAGTGGACGTGACCAACGGTCCAGTCGGTGTAGTGGGACAGCGCATTCACGGTCTTGATCGACATCATCGGGCCTTCGAAGGTCGACATGCCGTAGAAGGACAGCGAGGTGATCAGGAACTTCAGGATCGGGTCGGTGCGCAGTTTGTGCCATGCGCCGGACAGGGTCATGATGCCGTTGATCATGCCGCCCCAGGAGGGAGCCAGCAGGATGAGCGAGAAGACCATGCCGATCGACTGGGTCCAGTCAGGCAGCGCGGTGTAGTGCAGGTGGTGCGGGCCCGCCCACATGTACGTGAAGATCAGCGCCCAGAAGTGGACCACGGACAGACGATAGGAGTAAACCGGGCGACCAGCCTGCTTCGGGACGAAGTAGTACATCATGCCGAGGAAGCCAGCGGTCAGGAAGAAGCCCACCGCGTTGTGACCGTACCACCACTGGATCATCGCGTCCTGAACGCCGGCATAGGCGGAGTAGGACTTGGTCAGGGAGACCGGGATCTCCGCGCTGTTAACCAGGTGCAGCAGGGCAACGGTGAGGATGAAGGCGCCGTAGAACCAGTTGGCCACATAGATGTGGGTGGTCTTGCGGGTACCAATGGTGCCGAAGAAGACGATGGCGTAGGAGACCCAGACCACAGTGATCAGGATGTCGATCGGCCATTCTAGCTCGGCGTACTCCTTGCCGGACGTGAAACCCAGCGGAAGGGTAATGGCAGCGAGCACAATAACCAGCTGCCAGCCCCAGAACGTGAAGGCAGCAAGGCCAGGCGCGAAGAGCCGGGTGTGGCAAGTACGCTGTACGCAGTAGTAAGAAGTCGCAAAGAGAGCACAGCCACCAAACGCAAAGATAACCGCGTTGGTGTGGAGCGGGCGGAGCCGTCCAAAGTGCAGCCATTCGGCAACGTTCAACTCAGGCCATACGAGCTGTGCTGCGGCGATAACGCCGACCAGCATGCCCACGATGCCCCAAACCACCGTCATGATGGCGAACTGCCGCACGACTTTATAGTTGTAAGTCTGCGATTGCATGTGAGTCACCTCAAGAAAAAAAAAACAAAACCCCCCATACCCACCGGAAAGACCGAGCACCGGCAGGCTTCGCGGAAGGATACCCCGCGATTAGGGCGACATTTTGACACAGATCAACTTCATTGCAGCGCGGCACGGCGGAACTCTTTGTGGCGTGAGGCTTTCCGCCTGATTTCAGCGCTCTGAAAAATGGTGTTTCGGGGAGAATCTGGATGCACGTCATTGACGGATCACGATGCGCCGTGCTGCCCCCCACAACCGACTATCAGTTTTTTGCGAACAATATTTGCTGACAATGTTGATTTTATTTATCTAGCGATCGCGCTAAGCTTAAGAGGAGTCACCCACAACAGGAGCTTCCATGAAATCCCTCGCCCTTCTGACTGCCACGCTGGCCCTGGGTCTGACCCTGATCTCCGGCGATGCAGACGCAGCCAAACGTTTTGGCGGCGGAAAATCTTCTGGTATGCAGCGCCAGGAAATGAACCAACCCCACACCACCAACGCGACGCCCGCCACGCCGGCCCAGGCACCGGGCGCAGCTGCCGCCCCTGCCCGCTCCCAGCAGGCTGGCGCACCTGCCGCCCCCCAGGCCCAGCCCAAGCGCTCCTGGATGGGCCCGCTCGCCGGGCTCGCCGCAGGCATCGGTCTCGCGGCCCTTGCCTCGCACTTCGGCTTTGGTGAAGAACTCGCGTCCATGATGACGATGGCCCTGATAGCGTTTGCGGTCATCGCGCTCATCGGGTTCTTCATGCGCAAGCGTGCCCAGCCTCAGCAGCCGGCACTGGCAGGTGCAGGCGGGATGCAATACACCGCCCACAACGCCGAGCAGGCAGCGGTTCAGCCGGCGCCTGTTGCCGGTGGTAGCGCCGCTGCCGCTGCCGTTGCCAGCACCCTGCCGGCCGACTTCGACGCCGAAGGCTTCGCCCGCAACGCTAAGGTCAACTTCATCCGGCTGCAGGCTGCCAACGATTCACGCAATCTCGAGGACGTCCGCGAGTACACCACGCCGGAACTGTTCGCCGAGATCAAGATGAACTGGATGGAGGAAGGCAGTGCGCCGCAGAAGACCGATGTGGTCTCGCTGAACGCCGAGGTGATCGACGTCACCGAGGAAGCCGGCCGCTACATCGTCAGCGTGCGCTTCACTGGCCTGCTGCGCGAAGAAGCGAACGCAGCGCCGGAACCCATCGACGAGATCTGGCACCTCACCAAGCCCCTTACCGGCGACGCTGGCTGGGTTGTTGCCGGCATCCAGCAAGCCCACTAAGAGCCACGCCCCCGCCGACGTCAAAAGCGCCGCGCGGGGGCGCATCCGGCCTCGTTAAAGCTCGCTACAAATTCAGAAGTTGCGGCGCGGCCCTGGTGGATCGCCGTACGCACCGCCCTCTCCCAAGAGCCCGCCCCACCTGACCGACCTCCCGACGCGGGGCCCTCTTACATATATATATGTAGAGAGACGATCGCCCCGCCCTACTCCGGATCCATGATCCCGGTTTCCAGCGATTCAAAACCCGTCTTCGCAGCCTCCGAGATGGCCAGCACGCAGGGATGCGTGAGGCGTCGCTCGACCGAAATCGCGTAGTACTCCACCCTAACCTCTGACGCCCGGCCTAGCAGCACAAGATCGCCGTCGGCAAGCGTCTCCTGTTCGATCGCCGTTGGCACCGCGAACGCGCCCACCCCGGCGCGCCCGAAGGCTGTCATCAACGCGGTGTCGTCAAATTCGCCAACGATGCGCGGACGAAGGCGCTTGCGATCGAGCCATTCGAGCAGCTTCCGCCGGATGGCCGAATCGTCGCCGGGCAGCAGGGCCGGCAGATCAGCGATGCATTCGGGAAAGGTCCACGACGCATCGCCCACCAGCGCGCGCGCAGCAAAAAAGCTCAGGCCGGAATCGCCAAGCCGGTGGTTGTAGGCCCGCACATCGACGGAAGGCGGGATCGGCGAGTCGGCGATCACCAGATCCAGGCGGTGAATGGCGAGCTCCGCCAGCAGGCGGTCGAGACGCCACTCGCGGCAGATGATGCGCACCGGATCGGCGGGATTCACCGCCGGGCGCAACAGCCGGTACGCCAGTGACTTGGGCACCGCGTCGGACACCCCGACACGGAACTCCGCCGGCCGACCCTTGGGGTAGTGGCGCAGTGCCTGCTCGAGCTCTGCGCCCAAAGTGAACATCTCGTCGGCGTACTCCATCGCCAGCCGCCCGGCCGGGGTGAGTTCCAGCGAGCGGCCATCGCGGGAGAACAGCTGGGTGTCGAGGCTTTCCTCCAGCAGCCGGATCTGCCCGCTGATGGTCTGCGGGGTGATGTGCAGGGCCTCGCCCGCCTTGACGACGCCGCCACTGCGGGCGGTCTTCCAGAAGTAGAACAAGTGTTTCAGATTCATGCCGGGCTCCGTGCTGGCGCAAACGATTCGGGATTCTCGAATCATTCCTTCTCATATTGCGACTTTATTTTACGCCTTGACGAACCTAGAGTTAAATCCTGATCCAGATCACCGGAGCCATCCCATGGAAATCCATATCAAGACTATCGGCCTGCCCGGCGCCAAGAAGCTCCGGAGCATCGCCACCGCGCGCATCGGCGCGGCCCTCGGCCGCGTCGGCCATGCCGTCCAGTCCGTCACCATCCGCCTGAGCGGCATGCACAAGCCACTGGGCGTCGCCGACAAGCTGTGCCGGGTCGTCATCCAGATGAAAGGACGCTTCGTCGTGTTCGAAGAACTGGGTCCGGACGCGGGGCGTGTCATCGAGCGGGCTGCGGCCCGAGTCCAGTCGGCCATCGCCAGCCAGGCAGGCGCCCACGAAGCAGGCCGTACCGCACTGCCCGCCTGACGCCAGACGCCGGCATTTCCGGATAAAATCGCGGGCCGAACGCCATCTGCGGGACACGACGCCCGCCATGTCTCCATGCTCAGAATCTCCGAACTCCGGCTCCCCCTCGATCATGCGGCCGAGGCCCTGCCCGCCGCCATCGTCCAGCGCCTTGGCATCAAGCCCGCCGACCTCCTCGACTTCAAGGTGTTCAAGCGCAGCTACGATGCGCGCAAGAACCAGTCGCTGTCCTTCATCTACATCATCGACGCCGAAGTGCAGAACGAAGCGGCGCTGCTGAAGAAGTTCGCTGGCGACCTCCATGTCAAGCCGTCGCCCGACACCGAATACCATTTCGTCGGCCATGCGCCGGCCAACTTTGCCAACCGCCCGGTGGTGATCGGGTTTGGCCCGTGCGGGATCTTCGCCGCGCTGGTGCTGGCCCAGATGGGTTTCCGGCCGATCGTGCTGGAGCGTGGCAAGGCCGTGCGCGAGCGCACCCAGGACACCTGGGGCCTGTGGCGCAAGAACAACCTCAACCCCGAATCCAACGTGCAGTTTGGCGAAGGCGGCGCCGGCACCTTCTCGGACGGAAAGCTCTACAGCCAGATCAAGGACCCGCGCCACCTGGGCCGCAAGGTGCTCACCGAATTCGTGAAGGCCGGCGCGCCCCCCGAGATCCTCTACGTGGCGAAGCCCCACATCGGCACATTCCGGCTGGTGGGCATGGTCGAGACCATGCGTGCCGAGATCATCGCCCTGGGCGGCGAGATCCGCTTCCAGCAGCGCGTGACCGACATCGTCATCGAAGACGGTCAGGTGCGAGGCGTGAAGACAGCCGCCGGCGACGAGATCCTGGCCGACCACGTGGTGCTGGCCCTCGGCCACTCGGCGCGGGACACCTTCGAGATGCTCCACGACAAGGGCGTGTTCATGGAAGCCAAGCCCTTCTCGGTGGGCTTCCGGATCGAGCACCCCCAGTCGCTCATCGACAAGGCCCGCCTCGGCCCCCACGCCGGCCATCCGCTGCTCGGCGCAGCCGACTACAAACTGGTGCACCACGCCTCCAACGGCCGGGCGGTGTACAGCTTCTGCATGTGCCCGGGCGGCACGGTGGTGGCCGCCACGTCGGAGCCCAACCGGGTCGTCACCAACGGGATGAGCCAGTATTCCCGCAACGAGCGCAACGCCAACGCGGGCATCGTCGTCGGGATCACGCCCGAGGATTACCCGGGCGGCCCGCTGGCCGGCATCGAATTCCAGCGCAAGCTGGAGAGCCGCGCCTTCGAACTGGGCGGCGGCACCTACGAGGCGCCGGCCCAGCTTGTCGGCGATTTCCTGCAGGGCAAGCCATCCACCAAGCTGGGCAGCGTCGAGCCCTCGTACAAGCCGGGCGTGCATCTTGGCGACCTCGCCAGCGCCCTGCCCGACTACGCGATCCAGGCGATCCGCGAGGCCATCCCGGCCTTCGACCGCCAGATCCGCGGCTTCGACCTCTACGACGCGGTGCTCACCGGCGTCGAGACGCGCACCTCGTCGCCGCTGCGCATCACCCGCGGCGAAAACCTGCAGAGCCTGAACGTGAAAGGTCTTTACCCGGCCGGCGAAGGCGCGGGCTACGCGGGGGGGATTCTGTCGGCGGGGGTGGACGGCATACGGGTTGCCGAAGCCGTGGCCGAGGATCTGCTCAAGCCGGCCTGAGCGGCCAGCCGCGGATCAGCGGTTGACGAAACTACGGAAGGTGTTCGGGCGACCGAGCACCAGCCGGCCGAATTCGTCGAGCATCGCCGGGCCGATGGATTCGGGCAGCAGGGCACAGGTGGCAAAGCCGAGGCGCTCGAGGTTGCGCGACTCCATCACCACCTGCTGACGCTCGAAATCGGCCCGCCACACCACCCGCACCGTGATCTCGTCCGGGATGCGGAAGCTGGCGTGTTCGAGTTCGCGCTGGCTGCTGCGGCGCTCGGTGCATTCAAAACGCAGCCCCAGATCGAAGAGCACCTGCCGGAGCCGCTCGATGCCGCTGCCGGAGCGATCCAGCGTCCGCTCGCCAGGGCCTTTCAGGGTGAAGCCCAGGGTGACCCGCTCGATGCGGCCGCCATCGCTTTCTGACTGGGTGCGGAAATCGGCGAAGCCTTCGAGCCAGGTGAGATCGCGGAAGGCGTCGTCGGCGCCCAGGAAGTAATAGTCTCGCCCGATGCGGGGCTTGAGGTAATTGAGCTGCGTTGTCAGATCGTGGAAGTAGTCGAACATCGAGCGCAGACGGCGATCCAGGCTGTCCCGGGCGGCGTCGACGCGACGCGTCAGGTCATCGGCCCGGCGCTGGCTGATGACCACTTCATCCTTGAGCTGTTCGAGAAGCCCACCGCCCAGAGGGCGATGCGCCGGGGGCGGCGCCTCGACAGGCGCAGCCGGCAACGGCTGACTGCAGGACGGCGCCTCGACGGAAAGCCGCGGCGCAGGCGTGGATTCGGCCTCGAAACACACCTGCGGCAGCGCCTCCGGAAACTGGGTGGTGGACACCCGCAACCCGCTGGCCCGGGCGTCGATTTCCTGCACCCGCTGGCGTGCCGCTTCGATGTCGAACGAAGCGATATCGGCCAGCAGCGCCTCAGCCTCGGCGTCCAGCTGATCGGCATTGCCATGAACCACGCGGAGATTCGATTGCTTTCGGCGCACAGGCGACGATCCGACATGTAACAAAGGATGACATTATCCTTCGCCACCTTCCCGGCCGGCAAGTACCCCGATCAACAACGCGCAAAATATGACGCAAGCCCGGTGACAACCGCTGGCTGACGCCCGATTCCTCCACCGCAACCACCACATCGTGACCAGGCCGGCAAGCCGCATCGCGACTCGCCGGCCGTCACTTTCAGGCCTTCATCATCAGGCCGGCACGGAGCTCCGGATGAGGTGATCGAAGGCACCCAGCGACGCCTTCGCGCCCTCGCCCATGGCGATGATGATCTGCTTGTAGGGCACGGTGGTGCAGTCGCCCGCCGCGAAGACGCCCGGCACCGAGGTCTGGCCCTTGGCATCGACGATGATCTCGCCGCGGTCCGACAGCTCGACCACGCCCTTCAGCCAGTCGGTGTTGGGCAGGAGGCCGATCTGCACGAAGATGCCTTCGAGCTCGACGAGGTGCTCGCTGCCGCTCACCCGATCCTTGTAGCGGATGCCGTTCACCTTCTGACCGTCGCCGGTCACTTCGGTGGTCTGGGCGGACTTGATCACCGTGACGTTGGGCAGGCTATTCAGCTTGGTCTGGAGCACCGCGTCGGCGCGCAGGGTGTCAGCAAACTCGAGCAGCGTGACGTGGGAGACGATGCCGGCGAGATCGATGGCCGCCTCGACGCCCGAGTTGCCGCCGCCGATCACCGCCACGCGCTTGCCCTTGAAGAGCGGGCCGTCGCAGTGGGGGCAGAAGCACACGCCCTTGGCCTTGTACTCCTTCTCGCCCGGCACATTCATCTCGCGCCAGCGGGCGCCGGTGGAGAGGATCACCGACTTGCTCCTGAGGGTCGCGCCGTTTTCCAGTTCGATCTCGATAAGCGAGCCCGGAACGAGCTTCTTCGCCTTCTGCAGGTTCATCAGATCCACGTCGTACTGTTTGACGTGCTGCTCCAGCGCGGCGGCGAGCTTGGGCCCTTCGGTTTCCTTCACCGAGATGAAGTTCTCGATGCCGAGGGTGTCCATCACCTGACCGCCGAAGCGCTCGGCCACCACGCCGGTGCGGATGCCCTTGCGGGCCGCGTAGATCGCCGCCGCCGCGCCGGCCGGGCCACCACCGATCACCAGCACGTCGTACGCTGCCTTGGCGGAGAGTTCTTCGGCAGCCCGGGCGGACGCGCCGGTATCCACCTTGGCGAGGATCTCCTCGACGGTCATCCGGCCCTGGCCGAAGTTCTGGCCGTTGAGGAAGACCGTGGGCACGGCCATGATCTGGCGCTCATTGACGAGATCCTGGAACAGCGCGCCGTCGATCATCGTGCTGGTGACGCCGGGGTTGAGCACGGCCATCAGGTTGAGGGCCTGCACCACGTCCGGGCAGTTGTGGCACGACAGAGAGATGAAGGTCTCGAACTCGAACTTGCCGGGCAGCGCCTTGATCTGGTCGATCACAGCCTGCTCCACCTTGGGCGGATGGCCGCCAGTCTGCAGCAGCGCGAGGATCAGCGAGGTGAACTCGTGGCCCATCGGGATGCCGGCGAAGTGAATGCGCGGCGCCTGGCCGGGTTCGGCCACGCCGAAGGACGGGCGCAAGGCGTGCTGGCCGTCGTCGCGCAGCGTGACCCGGTTGGAGAGCTCGGCGATATCGACGAGCAGGCCGCGCAGCTCCTGGGCCTTGGCGCTGTCGTCGAGCGACGCGACGAGTTCGATCGGGCGCTGCAGTTTTTCGAGGTAGGCCTTGAGTTGGGTCTTGATGTTGGCGTCGAGCATGATGCGTCCTTTCGTGCGTTGCTTTCGGTGTGTTCGTTGATTCCAGGGAATCCCATCGCCAAACACTACCCCGGCGGGGCAATGCTTGACGCTGGAATCCGCACCGGGGCGGGCTTCCGCCCGGCGGGAGGGGTTTCAGCGATGATCGATCAGATCTTGCCGACCAGATCGAGGGACGGCGCCAGGGTGGCTTCGCCTTCCTTCCACTTGGCGGGGCAGACTTCGCCCGGGTGGGTCGCCACGTACTGGGCAGCCTTCACCTTGCGGAGCAGCTCGGAAGCGTCGCGGCCGATGCCCAGGTCGTGGATCTCGGCGACCTTGATCTCACCTTCCGGATTGACCACGAAGGTGCCGCGGAGCGCGAGGCCGGCGTCGGCGATCAGCACGTCGAAGTTCCTGGCGATGGCGTGGGTCGGGTCGCCGATCATCGGGTAGTTGATCTTCTTGATCGTCTCCGACGCGTCGTGCCAGGCCTTGTGGGTGAAGTGGGTGTCGGTGGAAACCGAGTACACCTCCACGCCGAGCTTCTGGAATTCCGGGTACAGATCGGCCACGTCGCCGAGCTCGGTCGGGCAGACGAAGGTGAAGTCGGCGGGGTAGAAGAAGAAGATCGACCACTTGCCCTTCACGGTCTCGTCGGTGACGGTGACGAACTTGCCATTGTGGTAGGCCTCGGCCTTGAAGGGTTTGATCTGGGTGTTGATGATTGCCATTTCGTTAGCTCCTGTGCGTTCAAAAAGAGGACAGGACGAATGGTAGAGATACGCGAACGATTGTTCTAATTGATTGTAGAAATCAAGTCGATTGTTACTATCTATCCATCAACACCAACGGAGCCGCAGCACCTCAGCCCCCCGTCGGGCCGTCGATGGGCAGCCGCACGTTGAAGGTGGTGCCCTTGCCCGGTTCGCTGAGCACCTTGATCGAGCCCCCGTGCCGCTCGACGATCCCCCACGACAGCGACAGGCCGAGGCCCGTGCCCTTGCCCACCGGCTTGGTGGTGTAGAAGGGCTCGAAGATCTGCGACAGCTTGTCGGGCTCGATGCCCGAGCCGGTGTCCGTCACGCTGATCTGCACGCTGTTATCGCCGGTGCATTCGGTACGCACGGTGATCTGCCCCTCGCCCTCGATGGCCTGGGCGGCGTTGACCACCAGGTTCATGAACACCTGGTTGAGCTGGGACGGGATGCAGCGGATGTGCGGCAGCTCGCCGTATTCCTTGACCAGCTTGCAGTGATACTTGAACTCGTTGCGGGCGATGTTGAGGGTCGAGTCCAGCCCCGCATGCATGTCGGCCCACACCCATTCCGAATCGCCGGAGTGGGAAAAGCCCTTCAGGTCGGCCACGATCTGGCGCACCCGATCCACCCCGTCCCGGGTCTCGGCGACGAGGCCGGAGACATCCTCCCGCAGAAAGTCGAAATCGATGCGCCGCAGGTGGGCCCGCACGTCGGCCAGGATGGCCTCGGCGTCGCGCCCGCCCGGGTTTTCGGCGCACAGGGTGGCAACGGCGAGCAGATCCTGCAGATAGCGCGCCAGGGCGCTGAGGTTGGACGCCACAAAGCCGATCGGGTTGTTGATCTCGTGGGCGATGCCCGCCGAAAGCTGGCCGATGGAGGCCATCTTCTCGGACTGCAGCAGCTGCATCTGGGCCACCTCCAGCTGCCGGGCGCCCTCCTCCATCTGGCTGACCATCGTGCGGTTGGTGACGCGCAGGCTGTCGCGCACCTCCTTGGCGTCGAGCTGGGCGCGGATGCGCGACAGGGCGATCGCCGAGCGCACGGGCTTGTGCAGGAAATCCGCCGCGCCCAGCTCGAAGCCGCGCAGCTCGCTGTCCTCGTCGTGGAGCGCGGTGACGAAGATCACCGGGATGTAGCGGGTCGCCTCGTCGGCCTGGAGCTGGCGCAGCACCTCGTAGCCATCCATGCCGGGCATCATCACGTCGAGCAGGATCAGATCGGGCTGAGGCCGGCTGCCGACAATCCGCAGCGCCTCCGCGCCGCTGTCCGCGAGACGGATCCGGTAGAAAGGCCGCAGCATCTCACCCAGCGTACGCAGGTTGGTGGAATTGTCGTCGACGATCAGAATGACTTTCATGGTCCGGATCAGGCCTGGTTCGGTACGCGAAGAAGCGCGGGCGGTACGTTGGTTCTCATTCCGTCACTCCCGAGGTTCGGGCGAACACCTGTCGCAGGCACTCGCGGGCTGCCGAGAATCGAAGCTCACCGACCAGCCGGCCCACCTCGTCGAAATCTGACTCCATAACGGTTCCGGCGACCAAAGTCTTCAGTTCACGAAACCGTTCGATGGCATCGAAATCGCTCGACTGGAGCAGATGGTCGAGTTCGTCCACCACCACGCCCAGTCGGTCGCCATCCAGGGTGCGCAGCGTTTCGTCGGGTTCGGCGGGCCCGGACTCGACCGGGGCGGGCAGCAGCCAGCGCTGCAGCACACCCACCAGCGCCTCCAGCATCACCGGCTTGGTGACGAAATCGTCCATCCCGGCGGCCATGCAGGCTGCCCGGCTCTCGGCAAACGCGTCGGCGGTGAGCGCCACGATCGGCAGGCGGCGGCCGGTTCCGGCCTCGCGGCGGCGGATTTCGGCGGTCGTCGCCAGGCCATCCATCACCGGCATCTGTACGTCCATCAGCACCAGATCGGGGGATGCACCTTGGGCGAGCAGATCGAGGCATTCCTGGCCGTTGGCCGCCGTAACCACCCCGACGCCGCGGGAGGCGAGCTGCGAGCGGACCACCCGGCGGTTGGTGGCGTTGTCTTCCACCAGCAGCACCTGCCCCCCCATGCTGACCGGCGCCCGCTGCACCGGCGCAGGCTGGACGACCGGCGCCGCGGGCGCGTCGCCCACCGCCGCGCGGATGCGGAACCAGAAGCGCGCGCCTTCACCGGCGCGGCTGGACAGGCCCACCGAACCGCCCATCAGTTCGGCAAGGCTGCTGACGATGGACAGCCCCAGCCCGGTGCCGCCGTGCTGGCGGGTCGCCGAGCTGTCGGCCTGGGAGAAGGGGTGGAACATCAGGTGCTGCTTGTCCTCCGGCACCCCGATTCCGGTGTCGGTCACCGCGAACTCGAGGGTCGCCTCGTCGCCGTGCGCCTCCACCTGAAACGCCTCGACACGCACGCTGCCAGCATCGGTGAACTTGACGGCGTTGCCCACCAGATTGGCCAGCATCTGCACCAGCCGCTGGCGATCGGCCACGTAGGCGCCGGCCTCAGGCCCGCCCCACTGCACGCTGAGCACAAGCCCCTTGCGCCGGGCAGGCTCGGCGAACAGGCTCATCACCTCCTGGAGCACGCCGGCCACTTCGAGCCGTGCCGGGTTGAGCCTGAGCTTGCCCGCCTCGATCTTCGAGAAATCCAGGATGTCGTTGAGCAGGCCGAGCAGCACATGCCCGGAGCTCATGATGACCTGGGCGTAATCCTGCCTTTCCGGCTCGCTCACCCCCTGACGCATCAAGAGCTGCGCCATGCCGAGAATGCCGTTCATGGGGGTGCGCAGTTCATGGCTCACGGTGGCCAGGAAGCGGCTCTTGGTCATGCTCGACTGCTCGGCCGTCTCCCGCGCCGCAATCAGCTGGATCTGCTGGGTGATGTCCTGGATCACCTGCACATAGGCGTCCTCGTCGCCCCACGACACCATCGAGGCCGAGACGATGACCTCGATCTCCGAACCATCCCTGCGGCGATGACGGCAACGGGGCAGGTCGTCGCCCGCTCCGTGCCCGGCCTTTGGCTCGCGGCACGAAACAGCGTCGCCATCGGCCAGGATGTCGTCCAGGGTCATCGCGAGGAAAGCCTCCCTCGACCAGCCGTAGTGCTCCACCGCCTTGTCGTTCACCATCAGGAAGCGCCGGCTGCCCGCGGCGATCTGCCACATGGGCAGCGGACTGTCATTGAACAGCCGCTGGTAGCGGTCCTCGCTGGCCTGGAGCGCCGCGTTCTTGCGCTGGATGAGCGCCGAGCGGCCCGTCATGCCCAGCATGAGCACCTGCATCAGGAAGGCAAAGGTGAGCCCCACCACCCCCATCGCCCACACCATGAGCGGCCGGTTGTGCTGGAAGTAACCCCGGCCCGGATACACCGACAGCTGCCACTTGCGATCGCCCACCGGCAGCATCGCCGACCAGCGGCTCGCCCGCTCGGGCACCACCTCGCCGTCGACGATCTGGTCGGAACTGAACAGCACGCCCTGCCCGGCCGGCATGCCCGCATCCGTGAGCTGCAGTGCGATCCCGTCGGGGATGTGGTCGCGGGTGGCGATGGCCACCATCTCGTCGGCCTTGATCACCGCCACCGCAAACCCACTCGGCCGGGCAACACCGCCGATCGCCAGCGGATTCTCCACGTTGCGCACCGGCAGCAGTTCGAGCACGCCGGTGCGCCGCTGCTGTTCCTGGACGAGCTTGAGCGGCTTCGTCACCGCCATTCCGCCAGACGCCAGCGCCCGGTTGATCGCTTCCCGGCGAGTCGGCTCAGAGTAGATGTCAAAACCCAGCGCGGGCCGGTTGGTGGCCAGCGGCACGATGTAGCGCACGGCCACGTAGTCCGGCCGGTCCCCGGCACGGCGCAGCGTACCGGCCTCATCCCTCTCGGTGATCTGGAACGCGTTGTTCATCGACAGCCCCGCCACCGCCTTCTCGTAGGCCACGCGATGCTCATGGGGGACGAAATCGTTGAAGCTCAGGGCGTGGATGTCCTGGTGCCCCTCCAGGGTGATCCGGGTGAACTGTTCGAACTGCCGGAACGTGAAGGCCGGCGTCGCCTCGATGAAATTACGCAGCGAGGCCAGCACCTCCCGGTGGGCGACCACCCGGTCGGCGATGCGTTTGGCGATCGCCTGACCGTCGGCCTGAAGCTGGTTCTGCTGGGCCTGCCGCTCCCACTGGGCAACGCCGTAGAAAGCCAGCGCCACCAGGCCGCCGGTGAGCAGGGTCGGCCCGATGATCCGGCGACGCCGATCCCGCCACGGCCCTTCGTGCCTGTTGAAGTAGCACAGGAACAGCGGCGCAAAGACGATCACGCCAACCGAATCGCCCACGTACCAGTTCCACCACGCAAACAGGTAATCGGAGTAGTTGATCACCCCCAGCCCGTAAAGCCCTGTCACGCACAGGGACGAGGAGATCAGGGTGCTGATCACTCCCCCGAGGAGGAGGAAACGCACCACATCCCGTTCCGACTCCAGCTCCCGCCAGTGCTCGCCCATCACGCGGGAGATCAGCCATGCACCGGCGCCAGCCTGCATCGCCGCGCCGGTACCGATCAGCGCGGCGATGGACAGGGACAACGAATCCGGCTTGCCGCTCAGCCAGGCATTGATCAGGTTGAGCAGCGCCGAACCGAACCACACCGCCACCAGCGCCGGCCGGCCCAGGTGCAGCATTGCCGCCAGCGCCAGCCCCGCCGACGGAAACATCGGGCTGGCGTACCCGGGCGCGACCGCAAGCAGCAGGCTGAAGCCTCCGAGCCCCACATAGGCCAGGGCCATCAGGGCAGTACGGCGCAAGACATCGGCAACGCGCATGGGGCGAACGCTCTCGATTTTATTGATTTTGTTATTTTATAATAATTTTTAACAAAATAGATGATTTGTTTCGCATGACCTTTACGGCAGCCCTGTGGAATAAGTCACACAAACGGCCGCCCCGCCCCGGCGTTTCATCACCGAAGGCAGGACGGCGCATGCAGGAGCCAGCCCTGTTCAACGGCACACCAGCCGTAAATCCTGAGTCCACCATCGACCAGCCCCGCGCCGATGGGGATTTCGAGGACGCGCGGATGAATCCCGACGGCTGTCAGACCCGGCTGTAGATTTCCGCGCCCTTCTTCACAAACTCCACCGCCTTGGTCTCCATACCCTTCTCCAGCGCCTCGGCTTCGGCGATGCCCTGGGCGGCGGCGAAGTCGCGCACGTCCTGGGTGATCTTCATGGAGCAGAAGTGCGGGCCGCACATGGAGCAGAAGTGGGCGACCTTGGCCGATTCCTTGGGCAGGGTCTCGTCGTGGAAGGATTTCGCCTTGTCCGGGTCGAGGCCCAGGTTGAACTGGTCGTCCCAGCGGAACTCGTAACGGGCTTTACTGAGCGCGTTGTCGCGGATCTGCGCGCCCGGGTGGCCCTTGGCGAGGTCGGCGGCGTGGGCGGCCAGCTTGTAGGTGATGATGCCTTCCTTCACGTCGTTCTTGTCCGGCAGGCCCAGGTGCTCCTTGGGGGTGACGTAGCAGAGCATCGCGGTGCCGTACCAGCCGATCATCGCGGCGCCGATGCCGCTGGTGATGTGGTCGTAGCCGGGGGCGATGTCGGTGGTCAGCGGGCCGAGGGTGTAGAACGGGGCTTCCTTGCAGTGCTTGAGCTGCAGGTCCATGTTCTCCTTGATCATGTGCATCGGCACATGGCCCGGGCCTTCGATGATGGTCTGCACGTCGTGCTTCCAGGCGATGTCGGTGAGCTCCCCGAGGGTTTCCAGCTCGCCCAGCTGCGCGTCGTCATTGGCGTCGTAGATCGAGCCCGGACGCAGGCCGTCGCCGAGGCTGAAGGCCACGTCGTAGGCCTTCATGATTTCGCAGATGTCCTCGAAGTGGGTGTAGAGGAAGCTCTCCTTGTGGTGCGCGAGACACCACTTGGCCATGATCGAGCCGCCGCGGCTGACGATGCCGGTCATCCGGTTGGCGGTCATGGGGATGTAGCGCAGCAGCACGCCGGCGTGGATGGTGAAGTAATCCACGCCCTGCTCGGCCTGCTCGATGAGGGTGTCCCGGAAGATCTCCCAGGTGAGCTCCTCGGCCTTGCCGTTCACCTTCTCGAGCGCCTGGTAGATGGGCACGGTGCCGATGGGGACGGGCGAGTTGCGGATGATCCACTCGCGGGTCTCGTGGATGTTCTTGCCGGTGGACAGATCCATCACCGTGTCGCCACCCCAGCGGGTGGCCCAGGTCATCTTGTCGACTTCTTCGTTGATGGAGGAGCCGAGCGCCGAGTTGCCGATGTTGGCGTTGATCTTCACCA
>ERZ650311.125-NODE-125-length-48505-cov-12.730093_pt1 | contig 48505 bp, 62 predicted proteins | sample MGYA00376247_ERZ650311 | MGnify/ENA primary metagenome ERZ650311 (study PRJEB26733, sample SAMN07839324) | wastewater metagenome | biome: small river; feature: stream; material: water | place: USA: North Carolina | collected 2016-07-28 ... | reverse complement strand
CGGCGCTGTTCAAGGTTCATCGCACCCCGGAGATGACCGAGTGGGTGGCGGGGATTGATGTCAAAGCTGGCGAAAAGCTGACCTACAAGGGTGCAACCTATGAGGTTGTCCAATCTCATCGTACCCAAGCTGGCTGGGAACCGGACAAGGTGCCGAGTCTATGGAAGAAGATCTAGCAAAAATTTCTTTCATTTCGCTGCGACCTAGCGAACTCACTTCTCTTGTCTTGCCGTTAGGTAGAGTGATTTAGCTGTTCTTGTTGTGCTGCTTAGAGGAACCTCATGGCGCTTTCGTTCCCTACCAACCCATCACTCAACGATGAGTATTCGTATGGTGGAATGAAATGGATTTTTGACGGTTCCCAATGGGTGTCTGTTGGGTGGCCTTCCACCCCTCCCGGAGCTACAGGAGCAACGGGTGTTACTGGTGCGGCCGGTCCAGTAGGTTCCCAAGGCGCAACGGGTGCTCAGGGTCCTGCGGGCACGAACGGTGCAGATGGTATCCAGGGACCTACTGGTGCCACAGGCCCTCAGGGTCCCGCTGGTAGCAATGGGGCAGACGGCACTGTCGGGGCAACGGGAGCAACGGGGGCTGCTGGTAGTGCTGGTTCAGCGGGAGCGACTGGTGCTACTGGTCCCCAGGGTGCGACTGGGGCTACGGGACCGGGGGCAACTTTCTCGAACGCCACCCCGGCCGACCTCGGTACCGCTGCGCCGGGTGTGTCGACCGAGGCGTCGCGTGCTGACCATGTCCACGACCTGCCGACAGCGGCCGATGTGGGGGCCGCTCCGTCGTCACACGCCCACGCCGGTTCGGACATCACGTCGGGGACGGTGGGGACCGCGAGGTTGGGGTCGGGGACTGCTGACTCCACGACGTTTCTGCGCGGTGACCAGACGTGGGCGGCACCTGCGGGTGGTCTCGATGAGGGCCAGGTGGTCCTCCTGGCTCAAGTCTTTGGAGGATGACGATGGCGACAACGATCACGAAACTCAAACTGTCCGGGTCTACCGACGGCCAGGGCGTCAAGGTGGCGGCAACCGGCTCGCCGGGGACGACGATCCACACGGCGCACGCCACCGACTTGGACGAGGTGTGGTTGTGGTGCGTGAACAGTTCGTCGTCGTCGGTGAAGTTGACGGTGCAGTTCGGTGGAACGACCGACCCGGACGATTCGATCGAGTGCACGATCGCTGGCGAGTCGGGCCTGTTTCTGATCGTGCCGGGTTTGGTGCTCACTGGTTCCAAGGTGGTGCGGGCGTTCGCCGGGGCTGCGGGCGTGCTCGTTGTCCACGGGTTCGTGAATCGGGTGCATGTCGCATGACGGTGTACGGACGGAGCCGCAATCCGGGACCGGTCGACGTGGGGGTGCTTGGGTTCAATCCCTTGGCGGCGCTCTCGTGGCGAGCTGCGTTCTGGGCGTCTGATCCGGCGTGGGCGACGAGGCCCGCCGAAGGGGCGGGGGTGGCATCGTGGCGCAACGGCGGGTCCTTTGCGTCCAGCGCAACCCAAGGTACGGGAAACGCCCAGCCGGTGTGGTCGGCGTCTTCGTTCGCTGGGAAGCCCGGAGTCACTTTCGACGGCACCGATGACTTCTTGTCCCTCGCTTCCGTGACGGGACTGAACTCCACCACCCTGTCGGTCGTGTCGGTGTTCAAGATGACCTCGGTGAGCGGAACCAAGATCACATCCGGTCTGTCAGGAGTGGAGAATCGGTACACCCCTGCGGTCATCTCCGGGGCGTGGTACGGCCGTCTCCGCAACGGTGCCGGGTCCACCTACATCACCGGCGGGACCGCCGACACCAACGCACACCTCTTCACTCTGATCGGTCGTCCGACCGGCACCACGCTTGATATGAGGTTCGACGGCGCGTCCGTCGCCTCAAGCTCAAGTAGCGATGCGGTGCCCGACGTGCCATCGCCACAAACGCTCTACCTGGGGTCCGACGGCGGCGGCGGGCGGGGGCCGATGGTGTTGGCGTTCTATGGCGTCTACGTCGGCGATGTCGAGACGGATGCCAACTGGGGGTCCTTCCGTGCGCAAATGAAGGCGTTCTATGGACTCCCGTGAATCACCCATGACCACGCCGTCGCCGTGGAAGAAGGCATGACCCCCGTTCACGTGTCCACGTCGGTCCGGTTGTGGAAGAAGGTGTGACGTGACGATCGGCGCCCCGGTCGGCACCGTCATTAGCGTAAGCACGGTTAGTTGTCTCAATGACTGAATCGCCCTGGTATGTCGCTGAATAAATTCTCTTATTCGGAAACGGGACGCCCGATGAAGCCCCACCGCCGCCCCAGGCGCCGCCACCGCCGCCACCGGCGCCGCCGACACCCGCGGCCCCGGCCGACCCGTTGATGATCATCATGTTTGGCGCAAACGATGAACTAGACGCTATTCCTGGGGGAATCACTCAGGCCACAAACAATACATCCTCTTCATCGACTGATTCCATGCAATGGTTTGAAGACAATATAGTTCAATTGGCTAATGGAGGTATTCAATCTGGCACTGTCGGGGCGAATCCTGGCAATGTAAACAACTTACCTAAGCCTAAGTTTGTTTTGGTTGTGGGCGAATGGGCATGGAGGTCTGACTCGATCCCGACTGCCGGTGTCGCAGGGAATCCGTCCAATCATTCTTGGCTTCTTTCTAGGTTACAAGATGGGGTCACCGCTATTAGCGCCCTTCCACATGTCCAATGGGCTGGGTACGTGGATATGGCAACACACGCATCCCTTGGTAAGAAAGCTGACAACAGTGGTTACGGAACAAACACGGCTCAATGTCCGACCGGAGGGTATGGGTACGATGGCGTCCATGCCAGCGTTTCGGGTCAAGCGAATGTCTATGCCCCAGCGATAAGATATGGAATAGAGAAGATGCTGTCTGAAACGGGTGCTGGATTACGTACCTGGGTCCCCAAGATCACCATCTCTTAGTCGTTATCTAGCATGAACGGAGGTAACGATGTCCACCCGAACACTCACTATTCCCGATATTAGCGATTTACCAGAAGATGGCGCTGCCGGGGTTGCCTCTCTACGTACTTTGGGAACGGGCGCTCAACAGGCTTCGGCCGGTAATCACACCCATACGGCAGCTTCTGTTGGCGCAGATGCTGCTGGAACGGCCGCAGCTTTGGTTGATGACCTATCTGGAGTCAGCGACCCCACTACAGCTAGATCTAATCTTGGATTAGGAACGTTAGCCACTAAGTCAGCTATTGCATCTGGCGATATCACTGACGGGACTATTGCATCAGGAGATCTTTCTGCTGAAGCCAGGTCCAGATCTCTTCAAATCGTTGTCACGGACCCCGGTGGGGATACTCTGACGACAGGAGACGGAAAGGCGTTTTGCGTCGTCCCGTCCGAACTCAACAATTTTGTCATCACAGCCCTACATGCAGCAGTGACGACGGTTTCTTCGTCTGGGGCTGTAACCGTGCAGGTGGCTCGGGTCCGGGGCGGGACTCCGGTTGACGTACTCTCAACAGCTATTACTGTTGACGCATCTGAAACCTCTTCGTACACGGCAGCAACTGCCCCAGTCATCAACACGTCCAATGATGATGTGCTGACTGGAGATTTCCTCCGAGTCGACATCGATGGGGCAGGAACGGGAGCTAAGGGTCTTATAGTTATGGCGACTCTTCAGCCAGCCTGATATTCAGTCCCACAGGTGAGGAAACATTTCTCCGATAGCTCGCCACGACTTCTTAAATTCGTCCCAGTCAACATTTGTGTCCTCTAAGTCCTGTTCACGTTGGCGGACGGCCCGCATCACTGCTGCGTGATGTTTGAGAAACGTCTTCCATGATTCATGCGTCCACGGTGGGCCGGGAAATGAGAAAGTCGTGTCAGCTAACTGATCTAGTGCTTCTGGTAACCAGGATAGGATGAAAAAATCCAGGTTCCAGATATCACTATCAGCATATCCCCGCTTACCTCGTTGTAGGTACCGTCGAACAGTTGACTTGGTCACTCTAGTTACTTCCTTGAAAATGTTCTGCTTGAGGTGAACATAGGAATAAAGACTGTACCCACCGAAGCTGTGTCGAAACAACCACCTGTCAACAAAGTTGGCGTTGGCCCTTTTCACTCGTGTCTCTTCTATGAGTTGCTGGAAGGTCTTAAGGTCGGGTTCTGACTCACTCATGAGTCGTTACCTCCGGAGCGTACTGAATATCGTGACGCAGAGAACGCCACCCTATAAGGGGACCGTACTGAAAGTCATCAGGTTTCTTTGGTCTGGCAACGTGTTCCAGTGGACTCCAATGACCACTTCCTACTAGCCGATCAAATAGTTCTAGATCCTTTGATGTGTCGCGTTTCCCTGCGTGCGTGAGATAGGACACACGTCCGCATCGTGCAGCGGACACCTTCTTTAGCAGTTCGATATCCATATAGAATTCATCGTCTTGTATGTAAGGCAGATGCCATTGATTTATTTCAAGTTCTTGTGGGGCATTCACCTCATACAATGATCGCATGAGTTCTGCTGGTTCACGGATCTCTGCTTGAGCATCAGAGTCACAGCGTTGAGTGAAGAAATTCTGGAAATCTGTGCCTGTGATGATGGCTGTATGCCAACTGTAAGGTTCTAGTATTCTATTCACTACCTCCTTGGACACGTCTAGGTCAGCTAGCATTTGGGCATAGTCAATGGCAGCGTATGCGGCTTCTCGCCAGATAGCTTGAGCGTCAGAAAGATCTTCCCCTTCTAGGGGTGGACCTGCTTGCATTCCCCCTTCAGGATGGACTGTTCCCCAATGGAGTGGTTCGGCAAGGTTCTCTTCGATCCCTTCAATGACTTTGTAGATCGGTCGGGCTCGTGACGATGCAGCGTTTCTGGCCCACACCCTGTATGTCAAGAATTCGGGCCAAATGAATCGATGTACGGTTACCTCAAACGTGGTGAGACGTGTCCCGTTCTCGTAGATCGAATCAGCGATGATCTGTGCGTTCATCATTTCTCCTTCAGAAGGTACTTGTTGGAGATGGCCTTTACAGTGCGGTTCCCATCAGGAAAAGGCTGGTTGTCTCTCAGACGCCACACAAGGCCCTCTGCGAGACGTTTAGGGTTGATGTGGGACATCATACCGTCAACGCCCTCTAACGCCTCTGAGAGGCTTGTAGGGGGCTTAGAATCAATTCTAGGGACGGCCTCGAATTCTGAAGGGATATCCTGTGGAATACCGTCCACTTCGAAATTGAACGCAGCAAACCTATGTCCCTTGACTCCCAGCCTGTTGGACTGAATCCCCTCACCGAACAATTCGCCCTGTACTGTAACAGTAAGAGCGTCTGAGTCCTTCAAATATCCGTGCAACACTTTTTCAATGTCCAACCTGTCCGCTATATTCCAAAACGCGTTGCCGTCTGTCCTGTAGAGACTGAGGTTCCTGGAACAAACGTGAAATCCCTCTTCCTGATGAAGAGAATAAGTCGCTGAAGATCCATCGATCTTTTCTGTAGCAACAACGTTTTCAAGAGGGAAAAGGTATTCGCAGTTCTGGATACGTTCAGAGTCCGTTTTGTGGACCCATGACGGCAACCTTCCACGAACCCGTCCAGATAGAGAGGCTGGGATCAGTGGTTCCCACTTTCTTACACCCAACAAATCAGTGACATCGCCACCAACGGGTCCACTCAGATCGAACTCAGAGATCGGAATCGCCAACCCTTGAGAGTATTGACCCCGTAGACGCATCGTTTTGACGACGTGACCTTTGAACCCATCAGCGTCGGTTCTTACGCCTCGATCAGATAGAAACTGGAACTGAGGCATCTCGATGTCGAGCATAGAGTCGATCTCAAAGTAGACAACTAGATCGCCAACTTCGTAAAGACCTTTTTGAACGACAACATTCCAGCCACGGATTTTCGCAAGCTCGATCCTGTCAGCGTCAGGAATAGGTTCCAAAGACTGAACCTCTTCTATCGTGGCTAGTTTACGCATCTTCTACCTCCACAAGCGTAACCCCTGATGCTACCAAAAAGTCTCGGACTACATCCGACCCTAGACGGTCCGGTTCGGTCAAGCAAACGATTCTTTCAATCCCGGCCCCAGCAATGTTTCTGGCACACGCTATGCAAGGCATTCCGTTCACGAAAAGTGTTGACGAAGGGTACCTTGTTGAATCACCAAAGATAAGGGCGTTGGTTTCAGCGTGTGATGATAGACACAGCCCGTCACCGTAGTCGTATGAGGTGCCTGACGGGACATTGTTCTGAAACCGGGGACACCCACCGTCGATGCAGTTGAGTGCCCCCGGTTTCGTTCCATTGTACCCAGAGCCTGCAACTCGCCCCTGAGAGTCAATGATATAGCTGAAGAAACTCTTTTTGCCACAGACACGGAAGATCTCTGCGTTGGCTATACAGGATTTCAACCATTTCAGTTCTTTGGCTGTGATTTCAGCGGGGGGTGAATGATCCGCAGTCTGTTCGTCCACCATTCTTAGGTAATCCCAACTTGTACCATGCCGTGTTGAATCGATTCTGGATCGATGTGTTGCACGATGCAGTATTTCCGACTTTCTTGTATTCAGCTACCCACACAGCTTTGTTCTGCTGGGTAAAAAGCTGTAGGCCGGGATGAGTCTTGCCGTCCGCCCCCGGCCCCACATTTTCGACAGATAAACACTCTGAGTATTGGAAACACTCTTCGTTGAGCGTCCAGTCGAAATAATCTACGAGGTCGTGGGCCTGTTCAATATCGCCCTTTAAACCGATGCTCAACCCAGCCTCATGCGCCCAACCAGCGAGAGCCTTATTGTAAACAAGCTGATCGTTGTAGGTGATCGGGAACCCCGGATTGTTGGACCAGTTTGTAATTTCGTCAGGCTCGATAGAATCGAATCCCTTGTCTTTGCACATTTGAATGCGGGCTTTCATGATGGGTTCAAGAATGGAGATCTGACGAACGTCCAACCAGAATGAATCGTTCCAGCCTTCATCTGGGTTACCGATAACACTCTTAGGGAATTTATAAGCATCAGAGCGGTAGGTTTCATAGACCCCGGCATCAAAATAGCAGATAACTTTCTTACCTTTAGAGTGCAAGTAATCTACTTGTGCTTTTGTGGCGTACTCTCCATCTAGGTCATAGACATCTGCTTGAGGAATGGTCTGCCCAGCGAGGTTCTTTGTTTGTAGATTTAGAACCTCGCTGGGACTCAGCTTGCTGATGTCGGCAAGCACCCATGTCAACTTGAGAGGCTTGTCTGCTGTTGGTAACCACATGCCCGTTGGGACAGTTGTACTCGTGGTAGTGGACGTGGTTGATGTAGGGGTTGTTGTCGGTGGGGAACTGGTCGATGGGCTGACCGTCGTAGTTGTGGTTGCTGGGGGCGGAGAGGGAAGGCATCCCACTAGACCTATCACGCAGACAATTCCGAACAGTCCAGCCCATCGTTTCATTTCAGTTCTCCTGACGAATTCGAACCCTCTCCATATTGTCCACCACGTTGGTCCATCCGAGTCCCATCAGTTCCTCAACGATCTTTCCGCTGAAGAATTCGTCTTCCTGAGCACAGAGTTCAGCAAAGTCATCGCTGTCGTATTTCAGGTGATGAGTACGGCCCAGATGGTCAGACAGATAGGCGTGACCCCCCCGACAAGGGATGATTCGAGAAACCTCACCGGAGGGCTGGAAGGGGGTCTCTTTGACTTTGCGACCACTTGCCATTTTCATACGCCTTTCTGGTAATGAAGTGTCATTAGTTGCTCTGTCAGATATCTTAGCTGCATTCCCTTGGCTTTGATAGGTTGGTTTGCTTGATGAACTATGACCGGAAACTCCGCGTACCCCAAGTCGATACAGGAAACAAGTCGATGATATCCGTCCTGATATCGAATGGTGGAATGGTCTATGTAGCAAGTTCCGGGGGTTTGTAGTCCTACCGCCTGGATGGAGGCCCTTAGATGTTCGATTTTCTCTGTCCGATTTCGGGCCTCCACCAGTAGCCGTGGTTCAGCGATCTCCAACACTAGCGCCATCGGCAAGACCAGTTGGTGGATGGTCCCCGAGGCGGTCGAGTCATTCAATCTGCCGTAAGCGCCGTCGTCAAGGAATTCTAATCCCCACGACTCCATCATCCCCTCCAAGACTGCTGATTGACCGTTGTTAGGGTAGTCATATTAGCCGATTGATGTAATCGGGACGACCGTCGAGAGATAGGATCAACCCCGTGAGGAATGTATCTATCGAATTCGGAACTCACATCTTTTGTTTCGAATGCGGTGCGGGATGGTCAGAGTACGGTCAACCATCATACTGCCTTGAGTGCAACGGGGTGGAAGGATTGGCAACAAGTCAAATCTCTCTCCTTGAATGCAGCTTCACCGGAGTCATGTGGGAAGAAAACTCGGTGCGCCGAATTTCTCAGGTCGTACGGGAGACTACAGGGTCCGTGGAGTACTGCGTTCCAGTACCACCGAACATCTTTTCTCTCGACTTGGCTGTAGTAGACCTTCGTAACTCCACTGTGGCAATCGCCCGACATTCTCACGAAGAAACTCTAGTTCCCTTACAGGATTACATCAAGGAGAGGTTGGCGTGAGCGTTACAGTCATCTTTTGTTTCTCGTGTGGACAAGATGTCGACGGGATCAAATGCGGGTGCGAAGATATTGATATTCTCAGTTGGTCTATTGATGCACCTGATACAGTAATGGATAGTCGAGTCTATCCGGGTAATCTCTTTTTCCTCAACCCTAGAGACAATGTTGTGATTCATTACGAAAATGACCGCAGCATCGTGGCTTGCTGTGAATAACCCAAGAGTAGATCCAGCAAACTCAACCGAATGGTCCAAAGAAATGGATCAAGTTGTTGCGGCGGGAAATCTAATAGCCCGCTCCAACGTTTTTGATGTTCCGTTCACGAACGGTGAACATTTAGAGTGCCTTATTGCTATCTCTCGTGAAGAGAGGATGAGGGGTCTAGCAAACATAGCTTCACTAGAAGTTGATGGAATGCTTTTTGTGTATCAGGTTCCCTCTTATGCACCTTTCAGTGTCAAAGACATGCTGTTTGATTTAGACATCGCATTCTATGACGTGCAAGGGATTCTGATGAAGTCCACGACAGCGTCGGCTGGATCTCTAGATCCCATTTATTCGCCTAGAGCATATTCGTATGTTCTTGAAACCCCGGCAGGAACACTGCCACAGTCCAATTTACAGATCAGGATTTGATATGGCCCGTAGCTTTGAAGATTGGATGGATGAGGATGAAGCTTGTCTCAATTGTGGGGAAACTCACTTCCATCAGTCAAAAACTCCCGGAATCTGCACAGAATGTGCTAGGGAACTTATGGAACAAAGTCAGCCCAGAGTTCTGGCGAATCACTGACACAGTGTCGCACCGTCTACTGATCTCAGAGAGTGTACAGACCTTCATCTGCAATCAGTATGACCTTACTCTGGCGAGGCATATCTAGACTCTTCCTCAGTCATGTGCTTTGGACAGAGAGTAACTACCCAGCGATGGACACTTTGGGTTTTTGCTGGTGCCCCACATTCTTCGCAAAGTCTGCCCGATTCGATTTCAGCTTGACGAATAAGGCTGCGGACAGCGTCAGATTCTGTCTCTACATAGAATCGCAGTCCACCAAACTTGGATTTGATCTGAGCGATCTTCCATTCATCGCCAGTTTCGATAATGTCTCGGATGAGTTGTCCCACTAGATCAATCCATCCGTCCCCAATATCGAAACTTTTCCACACCGGACGTTCTGACCAGTGTGGTTCAGCTAGTGCTTCTAGTTCATCTCTGGTCATTTCAGTTTTCTCCTGAAGGGCTTGAACCTTGGGTTGATTGGACCTCGGGTTGATTGAACCTTGGGTATTGTCGATCATCGAATTCAGGATACTGGTCCATGAACAATCTCAAAGCCATTGCGTGAAAACACACGGCTGCGAGATGTGAGAGTCCTGTTTCATCATCGTATTCTTCGCCACCCCAGAAAAGGTTCAGGTGGCGTTGTAGGGCAGCATACGAGAGCGACCACGGGTACCCTTTGGTCCAGTTGAGGATACCGTCCTCGGTAGGGTACTTTTCTGCGCCGAGTCCGTATAGTTCAGCCAACTCCCATAAGGGCTGTACGGGAATTAAGTCAAATCGTTGAGACTTAGTTCCTTTGGCCCCGCCTGTACTTGATGTGATTCTGGTTTCTTTGCTTTTCTTCATGCTGAGTCCAACCAAGTTACTAGAGATAGGTGGGCTAAAACGAAACTACCGGAATAGGATAGAGTTCCTATTCCGGTAGTTTCTTAAGGTACTAATCCTTTATAATCCCTTGCTTGTGCTGATATCTGATCAGGTCCGCCGACCAGCCTTTGCTGCTGCTCTTAGGGATTATGATCAGAGAGGCTTCCGCTCGGGTGCATCAATCATACAATTAATTCAATACATCCACATCGACTTGAACCTTCAGTCGTCGTCTTCGTCGTAATCTACATCTACGTAAGGAGAGAAGATCTCTTCACCGTTGGATGAGACTGCGACTGGTGGCGAGAGCATGTTAAGGGTTTCCAGAACGTCCGTCAAGAGGGACTTCACCATGTACATCGGGGTGCCGCCGAAATCGACCCGCGGCTCGAACCGTTCGTGATCCAGAGTGATTGTGATGATGTAGATCCCAGGGTCAGGAATCTCTGAGTCGGACGCAGAGTCTGGTTCGTACACGTCTTCAGAGTACCCTTCGGGAATATCTTCGGTTCCACTAACGAGATATTCGACTTCGAATTCTGGTTGATCTTCTGGTTCTGGCTGTTCAGCGATCATGTTGATGTCCCGTTCAATGTTCACAGTGCGGTGAACGTCACGCCACAGAAGAACGCTTCCTGTATGTAGTTTCAACGGGTTTGGTGGCGTGTTTCACAGGGGATTCCCGTTTTTATCAACTGTTGCTGTGAACTCTATCCCTCTGAAATGAGCGTATCCGTCTTCGATATCGACTGGTTCTAGCCATGCGTCAGTTTCGTTGTACCAAAATACTGTGATGCCTTGGTGCCAAGATTCTGAATGTGCTGAGGTTTGTTTCCCTGTGGATTTGATTCCAGTTTTGGAACTGGGGACTGATCCGTCGATTCTACACAAGCACCCTGGGGTTCCTGAGAAAATCACTCGTGACCCGTCGTGGGTGTTGATGCGCTGGTACAGGATCTCTCGTCGGTGAAGGTGCCCGTAGAGCGTAGATACACCGGCTGAAAGATGTTTCGCGGCTGTTTGGCCGGGGCCTGAGCGGGCGAACGATCCATGTTCGAATCTGAGATACGGGTTGGCCCAGTATTCGCCGTCAGGGTAACCATCAATGTAATCTACTTTGAACTCTTCCATTCTCAAAAGGTATGGGATGGAGATCACTGGTTCACGATTTTCATCGTTTGCTTGGGACAAACCGACAAGGTTCGGCATCTTATCTACTAGAGAGTTGATGAGTCGAGCCTCATGGTTCCCTTGCATCCATTTGATTTCAGCGTCAGGTGCTAGTGTTCTGATGGTTGAACATTCTGCCCCACCGCGATCTATTGTGAGTTGAGTGTTACTCAAATAAGCTGGGGCTGTTCTGTGTGTGCTGAACTCTGGTAGATCCATCATATCTCCAGCAAGGACTACAAGGTCGATTCCACCGTCTTCGATGTAGGTTTGCTGCAAGAATCCGACTACCTGATGGGCGACATCGATCGCTGCCTCATCGTGTGTTGTCTCCAGAATCCTCTCAGAGGCCCCTGTGTGGCTCTGTAAGAAGCCTATTTGCATGTCAGGTAGAAAGATACCCAAACGGGCCTTACGCGGCTTAGAGAGCTTTCTAGGGGCCTTAGAGGGGATTTGTACGTTTATGGGGGGCAGTTGAGCCTGCTGGAACGGCTGAGAGAACGGGACGATCTCAGCGGTCAGCGTCGTGGACTCTGCGTCAACAAGTTTCCCGCCCTCCAATCGAGGGGCGACAGCGCGTCGATACGAGAACTTGGTGACCGTGCCACTGTCGCCCACGTCAGCAAGAACTTGACGCAACTCGTCATCAAGATCTGCTGAAGAAACCCCCTCGGTGACGGTCGTCCTCGTGTTCCAGTTACGTTGACCGTAGCGACCAATCGTTTTTGCTGAAAGAACAGGGTGACCAGCAGATTCCAAAAACTCGGCAATCTCGCTGCCGCGTTTACCTGCCTCCCACAGTTCTCGCATCTGATCTTTCGCCGGGTGATCTACTACCCCACGAGGAAGGTCTGGTTTCTTTGACATCGCAACTCCAGTGAAAGTCGAAGTTACGGTACCAAACGACGTCTGCGTCAGAATTCAGGTCGTAGTAGCCGCCAGAACGACTAGTAGGCGACGCGTATGCAGTATCGCTGCAAGAACGTTTCTGTCCCAAAACTTGGATCTACAAGATTTTTCTGAGAGACAAAATCCTTGCAAATAAAGGGATCGCGGCCTCTCGGGGGGCCGTCTGTGACCTTCTGATGAGTTAGTGGATTTTGATCAAAAAAGCGTGTGCTAAGCTATAGACGCCGGCGTCGCCGCAGATGCCGAACACCCGGCCCGCCGTTCCTCCCTCTACTAAAACAATCCTGTAATCGGCTTACGCCTCACGGTAGAGAGAGAAGAAAAGAAAGTCGGACTGGGGAATAAGGGAAAAGGGTAGAGATAAAAGAAAAGGGAAAACGAGAAAGTAAGAAGAAGAAGTAAAAGAAGTAAGTAAGTAATAAAAACGTAGAGGGTAAAGAAAAGAAGAAACGACATAAGGGGAATAAGGATAAGACCGTAGGTAAAGAATAGAACTGTTACTTACGGTTTGTTCGATTCTTTCGAATTCGGTAGAGACCTGATGTATGCCTCGTTCCTCGGCATACGCGATACCGCGAATTCGCGATTAGCGAATTTTTAAAAAATTTCGAACTAGAACTCCGACGCGGCAGTTGTGGTATTCTTTCTTCAGCAAAAGAATTTCCCCACCGGGTCGGTTCATATGGTTACTTCGAAAAAATTTCGGAACAAAGAAGTCTCGGTCATCTGGGATGAATACAATTCCTCTCAGTCAAAAGACTCGTACACCGCGCTAGTTGAGTACTATCAGCCTTTAGTACGTAAAGTTGCTGAAGCTGTCGCGTACAGCCTTCCCGTGTACGTTGACCTCGATGATCTGATTTCTGAAGGACAGTTGGGTCTTCTTTCAGCAATACAGCGTTACGAGAACCAAGGCTACAAGTTTGAAACGTACGCTAATTTGCGTATACGTGGAGCTATCATTGATAAGCTACGCGTGAACGATTGGGCACCTCGTTCGCTGCGTACTTCTTTGAAGCGCATCGATGAAGCTGAAGATGAACTCACTAGCCGTTTTCAGCGCGAACCAACTGAAAGTGAAATTGCTGATGAGTTAGATGTTTCGCTGGACACTCTTTCAGAACTACGTGGACGCGGCCAACGAACTCTTATGGGTCACCTTGATGAGGTTACAGCTTCTGAAGGTGAGATGGTGAAGATTTCTGACTTGATCGCAGATCCGTCAGCCTATGTTGATTCTGACCTTTTAGAGCCAGTTCAAGATCGTCTAGTTGAGGCTCTAGAGGGTTTGCATCCGGTAGAATCTGGTATCTTGGTTTTGTATTATGTACATGAGATGCCGCTGAAACAGATTGGTTCTGCATTGAGGATCACTGATGCACGCGTTTCTCAGCTTCTTGTTCAGGCGTTGGCGGCGGTGCGGCTGGCGTGCGTGAGTTAGTGGAAATGGAACCCTCCCCTCGGGCTTACTCTGAGAGAGAGCTAGGTGTTTGAGGCGGGCTGACTTTTGCCGTTGAGGTCATCAGTCCCAATGATGTTCCTACGGAGGTTCCAATGTCTGAATTCCTTTCTTTTCATCTCAGTGACGACTTCCTCAAGAAGTACGAAAAGATGGAACCCGAATGGGGATTCGACATCGGTGGAGGGAACAGTCTCAGTGAACTAACCTTTATTGCGAAGTATTCACGCAAGAAAGAAGATGGTTCCAAAGAGCGTTGGTACGAGGTGTGTCAGCGATGCATCGAAGGCATGTACTCGATCCTGAAAGATCACGCAAAGTACCAGCGGACTCCGTGGAACGAATTCAAGGCGCAGAAGTCAGCACAAGATGCTTACGAGCGGATGTTTCATTTCAAGTGGACACCGCCAGGGCGTGGACTTCAACACATGGGCACCGAATACATTCATACGAATCGTAATGGGTCTAGGTTGATCAACTGTTCAGCCATCTCCACAGAGAAAATTTCAACTCATTCAGCCTATGAGGCAACGATGCCATTCGTGCGACTGATGGAAATGTCGATGTCGGGAATTGGTGTCGGGGTTGATTGTCGTGGTGCAGGAAGGATCACGCTCCATCAGCCATCTGACGAGACTGAGATTTTCGTTGTTCCCGATACCCGAGAGGGGTGGGCAGCGAGTCTAGGTAAGTTACTGGAGTCCTTTTTCTTCAAGAACCGCAAAACGGTAAAGTTCGACTATTCAGAGGTGCGTCCTGAGGGTGCCCCATTGAAGTCCTTCTCAGGAACAGCATCAGGGCCTGATCCTCTGCGGAGGATGCATGAGCAGATTTCGGAACTGCTCTCCAATCGCGAGGGAGAGTTGCTGACCAGTCGAGACATTGTTGATATCACGAACCTTACAGGCAAGGCTACTGTAGCAGGAGGAAGCCGCCGCTCCGCATTGATCTCATTTGGTGAGATTGATGATGAAGATTATGTCAACCTCAAGAATTGGGAACTTGAAGAAAATGCTAAGCGGACGGGGATGGATGGCTGGGCGTGGGCCAGCAATAATAGCGTTCTAGCTAATAGTGGTGACGATCTAAGTTCGATTATCGACAAGATCGCTATCAATGGTGAACCAGGAATCTTGTGGGTTGATCTCATGCGTAAGTATGGGCGTTTAGAAGATGTCCCAAATGATCGTGATTACAGGACTGGCTTGACAAATCCATGCCTTAGTGGTGACACGTTGATTGCTGTTGCTGATGGACGAGGGGCTGTTCCGATCCGTGAACTTGCTGAGTCTGGCGACGATGTTCCGGTGTATTCGATGGACCCTCGAACTGGGATGGTTGAGATTAAATGGGGTCGCCATCCGCGCTTGACTCGTTCCCAGACACAAGTAGTGCAGGTTTCTCTTGAGGGTGGGGGAGATATACGCGTTACCCCAGACCATAAGTTCCCGACTCTGAATGGAACTAAGGCAGCTTCTGAGTTGCAGGTTGGAGACCGTCTTGTTGAGATGAAGTCGGACCGGACTGGATCATATGAGCATGACCTGCTGAGCGTTACGACCCACGAAAAATGCGTCTATGCTTTGCGAGATTGCGAGGGGTGCGGAAAGCAATTTGCTGCCCCCTGGAACCAGAGAGAGCGAGCCTTTTGTTCAGATGACTGTACTGTTGATTACAGTGAGGTCTGGGACCACTTTATCGGCTCGGCGCACGATATCCCTTTGGAGAGCAGGTATGTAGTTTCTGTGACCAATCTGGATACCCCGGAAGATGTGTACAATATCACTGTTGATGATCATCATACTGTAGGGATTGTCACGTCGCTTAGTCACAATGAACTAAGTGGTATCTTTGTAGCACAATGCGGAGAGATCGGTTTGGAGGGGGGCGGGGAACTCTGTAATCTGAGTGAACTATACCCTATGAACCATGATTCTATAGAAGATTTCAAGCGTACAATAAAGCACGCTTACATGTACTGTAAGGCAGTAACCTTGCTTCCTACTCCTTGGATGGAGACGAATGAGATAATCATTCGTAATCGTCGTATTGGGGTCTCTATGACTGGTATTGCTGAGTTCGTAGAGACACGAGGGTGGTCTGAGATTAAAGATTGGATGGACGTAGGGTATAGGCATCTTGTCGAACTTGATAAGTCTTACTCTGAGTGGTTGGGTGTTCGAGAGTCCATTAAACTATCGACAGTAAAGCCTGCTGGATCAACAAGTCTGCTCGCAGCTACGACTTCTGGGGTTCATTGGCCTACTACTTCTGGTCACTTTATTCGGCGCATTCGATTTTCGAAGGTAGATCCGTTGGTGGACTTACTCGCTGCTGCTGGTTACCGGATTGAGGATGACAGAAATGATCCAAAGACAACTGTGGTAGCAGAGTTCCCAACGACTGGTGTCAAGGTTCGTTCCGAACGCGACGTGAGTGTATGGGAGAAAGCTCAGTTAGCTGCCCTAGCTCAGCGATACTGGAGCGATAATCTTGTGTCTTGCACGCTTTCGTTCACGAAGGCCGAACAGGATAGTTTGGGTCCGCTTTTGGCGTCTATGGATGGACAACTTAAGAGCGCGTCATTTCTTCCTATCGATGAGTCTGGGACAACCTATGAGCAAGCTCCGTACGAACCACTAGATAGCGATGTGGCTGTCCAGATGCAGAAGAAGATTAAGCCCCTGAACACAGCGAAGCTGTATGCTTCTGGAATAGATGCCAAGGATGAGAAGTTCTGTAATACAGATTCTTGTGAGATCTCGTTTGGGTGATAGATTTGTGACTCGGATGAGGCAGGTATGATGTAACTATGTCTAATTTTGACTGGGACCCGGATCGACAGCAACATAACTTCTTTGACCGTGAACAGGTTTACCGCACCATTTCAGAGTATTGCGATAGGTACGGGAACCTGACGGTCACTCAACGGGAGCTTGCTCCTGTTATCGGGTGCTCGTATCAGGCACTCTCAGAGATTTTTTCTGAGTTCATCGAAATGAAGATGATCGAGAAGAGGCACAAGAAGTTCCGTTTATTGTATGACCCTGACGATATTCCGTGGGGGCCAACGTTCAATAAACTGCGTGACGCTTACCGAAAATCGGAATTCAGTCGTTATCGGGTAGATTATTCCTCTAAGGAGCTAAAATGACACTAGAGCCGCTAGTCGTAACTCTTATCTTGACTCTCGTTTTGCCAGTTGTTGTCGGCCTTATCACAAAGGCGGGGGCTTCTGCTGCGGTCAAGAACACTGTTCTTGTAGTGACTACTGCTGTAGCTACGTTAATCAACACGAATCTGACTGCTGACGGTGTAGCTGTCATTTCGTGGGAGACGTTTGCTTACTGGGGTATTGCTACTCTGGGTACGATTGCTGCGTACCTTGGGTTCTATAAGCCAGTCGAGGCTAATGATCGTCTCTTCCCTGATGCTGGGATTGGGTCGAACTTTGATCACTGATATCAAGATAGGATCTTTGAGTGAGTGACTATGGCTAAGCGAGGGCGCCGGGGACGCAGACGATGAATTTGGCTGATATGCGACGGAAGGGGCGTGGGGTGGTCCCCGAACCAGAATATGGGATGCAACGATATAATGCCACACTGAACGATGACTTGGTTCGTCAGGCGCGTTCGGAGTTTGTTCAGGGTGGAGTCTCGGCCGTAGAGGTATTAGCTAATCAGGCTGGGGTTAACCAGAAAACTTTAATCAGGGCAGCCACAGGCAAGTCGTGGCGTCATGTTCAGTAGGTGGAAATATGACGGTTCATTCAGGGAGGGGATGGAGATTGGCTCCTTCCCTAGTGGCTCTTGAGAATGAATTTAATCGGTTTTGGCCTAGGAGATCTCAGGCGTCAGATGGGTCTATAGGTGATCGCGCCCATAGGCATCGGGTTTCCGATCACAATCCGGTTGGTGGCTGGGTTACGGCAATTGACATAACAAATGATCCGCGTTCTGGGCTGGACGTCCATGCTCAGATGAGGACTCTTGCATCTCGTGGAGACAGGCGGATAAAATATCTTATTTCGAATCATCAAATTTGGGAACCGGGTCGAGGTTGGAGACCTTATTCTGGGGAGAACCCACACACACGACATGCTCATATTAGTGTAGAAAATACGTCGGCAGCCCGTGACAACACTTCTCCGTGGCTTATCTGGTTAACAGGAAACACACCTGCTCAGCCACCCCCACAACCTTCACAACCTTCACAATCGGGGCCTCAAAGCCCCCCTTCGTCCCTCTTGGGAGGAAAACCAATGCAAATCGTTCATGTTCCAGATTCCCCCAAGAATATCAATCCTGATACTTGGTTCATTACCGACGGAATTGAAGCGCGTCCGGTAGCCCAAGGCGAACCTGAGTGGTACGTAATGTCAGGACTCGTCCCTCGTCCGTCTATCGTTGACGGGAAGATTCGTCCCGTGCCGATGCCGTGGGCCTCTTTCTCTAAGCTGCGTCGGTAATGTCTATTACCGTTCGTGACCAAGTAGGGGTTCCGGCAAATTTCGTCCCAGAAAAGTGCCCGGATCTCACCTCCGAACCTTTCAGTTCTGGCCCGTGGTTGGAACGCTGCGACGGGTGGGGCGTAGATCAGGAAAGAACTTCCGCCCTGTCACGATCAGACGTCGACGTGGAGATCCACATCAATCCTCCCAAGAGTGTGTGGGAGGGGTCGGTCACTGGGATGCCTTATCAGCTAGTGGGGTCCTCTGTCACCACGGTATGGGACCTAGCTCGGCCGATCACATGGAACTGGTTTACCCCGACCATGCCAACAGTACAGGTTCCATTGCCTCCGGTGGTACGTCGAGAGGGTGACCCTGGGGGAGCATGGGATCGACACGCATACCTCCTTGATCCCGGTAAAGTCCTGTGGGAGATGATTCAGCTAGATTATTCTCCCATGAATCGTTGGCGGACATGGTGGCAATGTGATTGGACAGTTGGATACGACGGCGGTGGGCATGGGGTTGCTCGTTGGGACCTGACAAAGCCTTGGAATGCCAAGGGTCAGCCCGGTGGGGTAGTGGCTGCAAATATTCCCCACATGCCACATTTTATTCGTTACGATGAATTGAATCGTGGTGAAATCAAGCACGCCATGTTCATGGCGCTTGGGAACTATTCACCAGAGGTGACCGGGTATGCTCGGGCCAGTGATGGGTCAGCAAAGCAGCATCCCTGTAGGGGCGGGGAGCGTCTACGTCTCCCTCTCGATGCCGTGAAGCGATTTGCGGAGGGGACGGCTGAGCGTGTGGTAGCTGAAGCCATGAACCGTTACGGGATCGTGGTGGGCGACCGTAACGACTGGGGTGGTTCAGCGACAGGCAAGGCCGGGTCGATCGCTGTGGCTCAGGACCCTCGAATCACAGCCATCTGGCGGGGAATGAACTTGCGCCTGTCGGACCTTGAAGTGGTGCGCCTCTGATCCTTGACTCTCGGTCTGGGGTTCGGCTATCCTCGTCGCCATGAGTGAAACATTTGAGGCACTGACAGAGGTTATGGTGGACCGACTAGAGAAGATGGGTCTTTACGTTGAGGCTGTAAACGTAGAGGGTATGCCCATGTCAGAGGAGGTCCATGATTCGATCATGGCTGGAGACATTTCTGATCGTGAAGCTTTGCGGTCAGGTGTGGCAGATTTCCATATGATGGTATCTGCTCGCATTGGTGACGTGGCGTGGTCTGATCGGGTACTTCATCCTGAGGCGCACCGGCAGAATGTAGAGTTTGAAATGATGGTGCCTGAAGAAACTGAGATTCGGGCTGATGAGATCAAGAAGGATCTGTTTGAATGGTAAGTTACAAGTCTACTGTTGGAATCATGTGGGTGGCAGCGTCTGCGATTGTGGGCGTTATTGTTTTGACGTGTCTGTTGGTCGCCCTATCTTCGGGGGCTGGGGCATGTGGGTACGATAAGTGTCATTCGACTACGACACATAAGCCGACTACCACTGTTCGTCCTACGACGACCGTGAAGCCCCCGACGACTGTTCGTCCCACAACAACCGTCAAGCCCACAACAACGGTTGCCCCTTCGACGGTTCCCTCGACAACCACATGCCCTTATGAGTGTGAGTCGATGGGTGAAGATACGACTGTTCCCCCGACGATTTCGGCCACATCCATTCCCGAGCGAGTTTCCGATCATGGAGCGCCACTCAAGTTCACTGGTTGATGGAAAGTGGGTCACCTTAGGGTTGCTACCATCCCGGTATGGAGCTTTCCGAGGGAATCGACCTAGACATTGACCTAGAGTTCTGGTCCCCAGAAGCCTTCTTTGCTGACAGGTTGGAGGTGTTCAGGGCGGTGTCAGAGTCGAAAGAGGTTTACGGGTCTCTTGATCCGGATACCCAAGAAGCTGTTGCTAGCATGGTGCAGAGGGCACTATTCCTTGCCGCTGATACGGTACAGGAATGGTTGCCTTCTGCTTTTTTGGTTGAGGAGCTAGATCAGGCGTTAGTGATTCAACTGAAGCTTTTAAACTCGCAAGTGCGAGCAGAGATAGCTGACCGCAAAAAGTACACGTCTCAACGCATCCATGAGATCAAAGAGGATCTTCGTCACGATCTAGAAGATCTTGGTGACCTGTGATTATCTTAGGAGTTGATCCGGGGCTATCGGGTGCGTTAGCATGGTTGAATGACGGGGAACTGATTGAGGCTGTCGATATGCCGGTGGTAGCTGGATCTGTCAATGCTCCAGCGTTTTCGGAGTGGCTTGATGAACATAGCTATTTGCGCCCTGATATGGCTGTAGTTGAGAAGGTTCATTCTATGCCAGGTCAAGGGGTAGCCTCCACTTTCAAGTTTGGGGCCTCATACGGGTGCGTTCTGGGCATACTTGGGGTATCAGGTATTCGGGTGGAGCACGTTACGCCGAATCAGTGGAAGAAGCATTTCAACCTCATAGGTAAGGAAAAGGACGAATCTCGAAAGTTCGCTCTCGATCGTTGGCCGACTCAGTCGGGACTCTTTTCTCGAAAGAAGGATCATGGTCGGGCTGACGCTGCACTTATTGGGCTTTGGGGGCATAGCGTGGTGGGCACATGAGGGACGCATTTGGAGAAGATCTATCTTTAGGTGATCGAGTTTTTTGTATTGTCGGGTTCGGATCAAGCCAGACACTTTACGCAGGGATCGTTGAAGAGTTTGTAGGGAACTGTGTTAGGGTCCTCATCGAGAGGGTTCCTGATATTCCTGGGGATTCGTGGCTGAAGACTCTAGAGGGTCAAGAGAAACGTGTCTGCGTTCCTCATAGGTTGGCAAAGGTGAAGGCATGAAGCTTATTGTTGGGTGTCCAGTTTCTCATCGTGAATGGATTTTGGATGAATGGAACCAACACGTTCTTTCGGCCGTCTATGCGTTAGACGAGGACGTTGACCTTTCATATTGCTTCTTGGCTTCTGACAAGGATCTGGGAACGGTTGAGAAGCTGGTCGATTTCGACACTTATAGCGACGTGATCATTTCATCAGAAGATGAACGTGAGGATCGACGTACGTGGAGTCAGTCACGTTACGAAGATATGGTTTACTATCGGAACGCTCTTCTTGAGCGTATCAGGTTCCTCAAGCCAGACTTTTTTCTGTCTCTTGACTCAGATATCTTGCTGCATCCAGAGGCCCTTAAATCGGCGTTTACGGCCTTTAGGGACGAGGTTTGGGCTGTAGGGCTGCGGACCTATATGACTGAACGCAGCACAAGCCATCCAAGCATGGGGATTTGGGTAGATCAGCAGCATCGGCGTTACTATCGCGTCGATAGTCGAGACATTACTAGTTGCGATATTATCATGGCAGCTAAGCTAATGAAGCCGGAAGCCTACAATGTGGACTATAAGCTTCACACTTATGGCGAGGATATGGGATGGTCTCTTGGGGTTACTGAAGCTGGTGGGAAACTGTGCTACGATGGTCGTGTCGCAAATAAGCACGTGATGGTTCGGGAACAGTTGAATTTTGTGGATGAAAGAGTCGGATTTTGATCGATGTCCAGTTGGTGGTCGTCAATTACCACACGTACGGCCTCTTACAGAAGTTCATTGACTCCTATATCGAGTTCACTCCATCCTGCTCATCAGCGTTGATGGTTGTAGATGTTGAGTCCACAGACGAGATGGAGAAGGTTCGAACCTATGATGCTGAGGTAGTCAGGGAGTATTCCAATATTGGGTATGCGAGGGCGTGTAACTGGGCCGGGTACCTGACGACGGGACGCAGCAGAAACCTTGCATTTTTCAATGCCGACACAGCATTTAATAACCCTTACTGCATAGACGAGTGCGTAGAATATCTTGACCTTCATGACGATATCGGGATAGTAGGGCCGTTGCAGTACTCTACAAATGGCAAGGTTACGTCTGGCGGAGTTTTCGGGACTTTCGACAATCCGAAAGATCGCAACTTTCACTCCCAGAACATCGACGCTTGTCGCAATGACGAAAGGGCTGTGTACGTGTCGGGGTCAGCGTTCTTCACGAAGAGGGTTCTCTGGGACTCCCTATCTGAATGCCCTCCATTCAGGGAAACCTACCCACGAGCTATAGGGGGGTTTCCTACAGTCCCCCATTTCCACGAAGAGTCTTCGTACTGTTACCACGCACACCAGCATGGGTATGACACGGTATTCAAGGGAACCTCTGAAATGATCCATTTGTGGCACCAGTCCTCTCTTCCCGGTTCGCAGGGAGAGAAAGAGAGAATCGGACGAGAATCCTTTCTCCAGTTCCGTAGCCGTCATGATCAGTGGATGGGAGTCTGATGGTAGATCTACATATTTCAAGACAGACGAGAGATGCGGTTCGTCAGGGTGCTATCCGATCCTCGGATCTTCTGGCCGAGATGATCGTTGATCTATTTTCCCCCGTTAGCACTTTAGATGTCGGCTGTGGGGAAGGATATCTACCCCAGGCTCTACGCAATCTTTCTGTGGACGCTATGGGGGTGGACGGTGACGATATTGGCTGTGATCTAGTTGTTGATCTAGCGAAGCCTCCGTATCCGGATCTTGGAAGAGCTTTCGACGTAGTTTCGTGTCTCGAAGTTGCTGAGCATGTTCCTGCCGCTCATGCAGCGGATCTAGTGGCATGGCTGTGCCAGATGGCCCCTATTACTTTCTTCTCGGCAGCTATTCCTCATCAGGGTGGCGATGGGCACATCAACGAGCAACCGCCAAAGTATTGGGTTGATCTGTTTGCTGAGCATGGTCGTGTCGGTTCGGGGTCTCTCAGGGCTGAGATTTGGGAAGATGAGCGGATCGAATCATGGTACCGACAGAACCTTCTAGTTTTTGCTGAACCAGACGTGTTGGATGTCGTGGGGTTGAAGGAGGACGGTTGCCCTTACCTAGTACACCCTGTCATTTGGGGTTGGTACAGGCATGATTGATATTGTTACAGTCGCTCATAGCGATGACTACATAAAACTAGCTGATCGACTCTACTGGCAGATAGACGCTTTTGAGAGGGATTTCACGTTCTCCGTTCATGATAACCGTACCAATAACGTTGGGTTCGGTGCCGGATGTAATGCCGCAGCTTTTGGTCCTGAGCGTAATGGGGAGATCATCGGGTTCTTGAATCCAGATGTCACGGTAGATGGGCCGTTCATTCATCTCGTTCGTCAGACGATGTCTGATCTTCAAGTGGTTATTACGGGCAACAGATTCGGTAAGCCAGCTATCGAGTTGCGGGAGTGGGGTGTAAAGGATTGGGTGTGCGGGGCCACTTTCTTCGTTCGCCGCGACTGGTTCACCCTCTCGGGCGGGTTCGATCCCCGGTACGTGTGGGCTTGGGAGGAAACGGATCTCATTCGCCAAGCTGAGTCACAGGGTTTGAAGGTCAAGTCGATAAACCTTCCTCTGGCTCACGCCAGTCCATCTAATGACACTAACGATGATGCCTCGTATAAGGTGCATCATTTCGAGGCAGGAAAGAAAGCTTTCTACGAGAAATGGGGCAGTGATGCCGTCAAGTTTTGTTGATTCCGTTCCCCCTATTATCAGGACGATCATCAGTCTAGATCCTGAGAGAGTAATCGATGTGGGTCCGGGCTGGGGTAAGTACGGTTTGATGTGTAAAGAGTACTTACCTAACCTTCAGAGGGTGGAAGCTGTAGAAGTCAGAGAAGGTTACCGGCATACACAGGACTGCATCTACAGCAAGGTAATTGTCCGTGACGTAAGGGATCTTCCAGAGGACTTTTGGGAACCGTATGATCTTGTTTTGATGATCGATGTTATCGAACACATGGAGAAGGAAGAGGGGCAGATCCTACTGAAGAACATTGTCAACTGTTGGACGTCTGTGCTGGTTTCTACCCCAAAGATATTCGAGGAACAACACGATCCCAGTAACCCGTATGAGACTCATGTCTCTCATTGGGAATGGGACGATTTCTGGTATCCGGGGATGGGTGATGTTGACAAGATTGATTCATCGACCATTGACTCTGTGATCATTACGTTGGTGCCCGTATGATTTTGTTGGTGATGACAGATGGACGGGGCCATTACCTTAGAGAGACTTTGAAGTCTCTGGATGAGCAGGTAACGGCCCCGTTCTCTCATCGAGTGATCCATGATGATTCTCAGAACCCTGAGTATAGGGACTACCTGAATAGGTGTTACCCTGACTATGAGGTGTTAAGTCCGTCAACTAAATGTGGTTTCGGGGGATCGATTCAGTCGGCGTGGACCCATCTTCGAGGAATTCCCGGAGAGTTCGTTTTCCATCTGGAGGACGACTTTATCTTCAATGAACCAGTCAACTTGTCTCACCTTGCCCATATTCTAAGTCACCATGAGTACTTAGTCCAATTAGCTTTGCGTCGACAGGCGTGGAATGACGCCGAAGTTGCTGCTGGTGGATTAATCGAATTGAACCCCCAAGCCTACGAGGACCGTACCGACGGATTGTTTGATTGGTTGGAGCACAGACTTTTCTTCACCACGAATCCATCCGTTTACAGACGCGAACTTTGTTACTCAGACTGGCCTTCTGGACAGCATTCTGAGGGGGTGTTCACTCACCACCTATTAGAAGATCCCAATTTGAAGTTTGGGTTTTGGGGCACAAGAGACTCTTCGCCTTCCGTAAATCATATTGGGACGGTCAGGACTGGTGAGGGGTACTGATGAAGATTGTTGGCGTTTCAATGGTCAAAGATGAGGCCGACATCATTGGTTTCACTGTAGCGAACCTTCTGGATCAGGGAATTGATCATTTGATTATTGCCGATAATCTTTCGTCAGATTCGACCCCAGAGACCCTTAAGAGGATTCAGGCTGATGGGCATCCGATTTCTCTAGTTGAAGACAAGGAGGTCGGGTACTACCAGTCTCGCAAAATGACAGATCTAGCGACTACTGCTTTTGAACAGTTTGATGCTGATATAGTTGTCCCGTTCGATGCTGATGAGTATTGGACGGGTCGCAAGCGTTCTCTCAGGGAGGCGCTAGAGGGGACTGTCTCGGACATTATTGGGGTGCCCTTGTTCAACTATTTCCCCACATCGCGAGATGGAGTCGATCAGAATCCCTTTAAGCGTATCCAGCGTCGAGATAAGAAACGAGCCCCGCTTTACAAGGTTGCTGTTCGTCATATCCCTGGCTTGAAGATTATGCAGGGGAATCATTCGGCTGAAGGTGAGGGGACATACGAGATTTGCCATAACGCACTTATTGGTCATTTCCCGTGGCGTTCCTATCAACAGTTCGAGAATAAGGTGAGAAACGGCTATGAAGCGTACAGGGCTTCTACTCTGCCGAAGGAAATGGGTTCTCATTGGCGTTCTTACGGGGAACTGTTGGAAAATCACGGCCCGGACGGACTGCGCTCTCATTTCGAAGAATGGTTCTTTGATCCGGCCATAGAACTGGATCTGGCCCCTATTGGGGCTGAAAGATGATTTCCGTTATTGTCGGAACTTTTGGTGACCCCCTCTGGAAAGAAAAGGCTCACCGGGCTCTAAGTTCTGTACGAGCCCAAACTGTGAAACCAGCATCGGTTCACGCGATCCACGGAGTTTCTTTGGATCAGGCTCGCAATCAGGGGGCTGAGTGGGCGTTGGGGGAATGGTTGCTTTTCCTGGATGCGGACGACACTATTCGCCCAGAATTCTTGGAGGCGATGAGTCAGACGGTTTCTAGTATTGGTGATCGGGATGCGCTGTTGCAACCGAGTCACGTCTGTAACATCGACACCCCTATCGGTAAGGCTGGGGTCGTTTCTATGATTCCCCCTACCGACATCATGCTTGGGAATTACTTGATCATTGGCACTCTGGTTCGTAGGGAAACCTTTCTAAGGGTCGGCGGTTTCAGGGACCTTGAGATGTATGAAGATTGGGACCTCTGGATCAGATGTGTTCGGGATGGGGCTGAGGTCATTCAGGTTCCTGAGGCGGTGTATGAGATCACGTTCAGTACTGGTTCTCGCAATGAACCTTCTGAGGCGGAGAAACGTCGAGTAGCGGATTCGATTCGTTCCAGGTATCGATTTTCCTGAATTTCATTCTAATCCCCTGTGTTAGAATGTCTCAGTAAATCAGCCACTAACGTCGTTATTGTGGTACTGGAGGAATAGTGGTTGCAAAAAAGACAGAATTTGATATTGCTGACATCATCGACAATGAGGAAGATGAGTCAGAAGATATCTATGTTACTGGCCCATCCGGGTCCACCTATCAAGTCTACAATGATCTTGAAGCCGAGCATTATAAGCAGCTTTCTGAACGCTATCAGGAAGACAATGTTTTTGCGAACGTTTCTGACATTCAGGAACTCGATCGTATTATCATGATGGAACTTATGGCCTATCGCTGGGGTTCCTGGCTTCTTCAGGAGAAAGATTACGAAGGTAAACGGGTTAACCCTCAGGAATTGCAGAAGTCTATAGCGGCGTATTCTAAAGAGATTCGGGAGATCAAGAAGGATCTCGGAATGGATAAGAGTACTCGTGACAGGGATCAGGGGGAAAACTTAGCGGCTTATGTTGAGAATCTTCGGGTTCGAGCCAAGGAGTTCGGAATTGTTAGAAACGAACAGGCGATCAAAGCTATCAATATCTTGATGGAACTCCGTGGGCATCTTACTCTCTGGAAAAACTCTAACGAGTCTGAGCGTCGAGAGTTCAATGCGAACCTTGAAGATATTGTTGCATGGTGCGAAACAAAGTTCGATGAGTTCGATGAGATTGATGCTGCGCTGAGAGAAAAGCAGAAGTATTGGATTCACGAAATCGCTAAGGGTTGATGATGGCTGCAAAAAAAAGTTGGGAAGATCGATTTGAGGCGATGGTGAAAGAGTTCCCGTCCATCGAAAACTTCAATTGGGCGCAAGCTATTTATCGGGACACAGAACTGTTCACAACGCTGTTAGGTGACGTGATCAAGGCTACCGGGGATTCTAGTCGTCCAGGGAAACGTCCCCCTTTGTCAAGAAATGAAGCTATCGAGAAGTTGAATCAGGTGGCGGCTGAAGACTTTACAGAGTACGAGTTTTGTGATGCGTTCAGAGGTTTGTGTGCTGGAAAATCTGTAAGGGGTGTTGCTGCAAAAACGGGCTTGGACCGCAACATGGTGCATGGACTCATGACAGGAAGCCGAACCCCTTCGTTTCAATCTATGGAGATTATTGCTGCGGCATTCAGCAAGGACCCTAGCTTCTTTCTAGAATATCGGGTGGGCTATATTCTCAGTGTTGTCAGCAAGTTTCTGTATGATTCACCGGAAACAACCTCGTTGTGGTTTGAAAAGTTTAAGGTTGACAAGATCGAGGTGAAGTAGTGAGCGTTTACGCCGCTTTATCCGAGGAAGAGTGTTACCTGTGGGCAATTCTGTCTGATCCGTCAGGGATCGATCAGATGGAGTTCATGATTCACGACTCTGCGTACAAGATTCAAGAAAAAGATGGGTCAGTGACGCAGGGTCTGTTTAGAGCGTGGCCGTTTCAGGTGGCTTGGTGGCGTGACAGGAACCCTTTGGTGATCAGCCAGGGTAGTAGGTCAGCTGGGAAGAGTCTTTCATGCTGTGCAGCAGCATTAGCGTTTCCTTTCTGTTACCCAGGTGAAGAGATGGTGATTACTGCACCTGAGAACGTTCACCTTCAAGCGTTGACGGACAAGATTGAAACAATGTATGTCAACAATAGGGTTCCGAAAGAAATGCTTGTTCGTGGCGTTCACGGAATCAAACACAAGCCGTATCTCCAAAATTTTTCGAACGGTGCCCGTATCATGGGTCGTATCCCTCAACGTGATGGGAGGGGCGTTAAAGGGGTTCATCCGGCAGTTTTGTTACTTGACGAAGCTTGCTTCACAGGAGATACCTTGATCCTGACAGAAAGGGGTCAGGTACCAATTAAGGATGTTCTTGTTGGGGACAGAGTTCTTACCCACAAGGGTAACTGGAAGCGTGTTCTGGCCGTGCTAGATCACGGAGTGAGAGATACAGTGACTCTTAGTGGTGAGAGGCACTTCAGTGTTGAATGTACATCAAACCACCACTTCTGGGCAAAGGTTTCTCTAGATGCAGAACCCGAGTGGATTCCTGCTAGAGATATGGTCGGGAAATTCTGGTTAACCAAGGATGGCGTTTCGATCGAGGTTGTGTCAGCGACACCAAGTGGGCAGAAGACAGTCTACGATCTTACTGTAGAAGATGACTCTTCGTATGTTGCGAACAATATTGTTGCACATAACTCGGATTACCCAGAGTTAGCTTGGAACGAACTTATCGAGACAGTCAACCAGTCTTCAGAGAATGCCCAGTGGAAAGCTTTTGGTGTTACCCGCGGGGTACGAGATAAGTTCTACGAGTATACTACTTCTGATAACTGGAAGGTGTATAGGCTACCAGCTATGTTCAGACCTACTTGGTCTGATGAGGAGAGGGCAGCTAAGGTTGCCCAGTATGGTAGCGAGGATAATGTTGACTATAGAAGAAATATTTTGGGCGTACATAGCGACGCCGCGTCACCGCTGTTTAGTGCCATGCAATTAGGCAGGTGTTTTATAGGGGAAACTCAAGTGTCGGTGATAGTAGAGGACGAAAGGTTGGAGGCGGGCCATCACATCGCCCTCACACCTATCTCGGACGTTAGTATAGGAGACGTGGTTTTGAACGCTGTCGGATCTGGTACAGTTGTCAACAAGATAGCGTCAGAACACGACGAAATCTACGAGATCCGAGTACAAGGAGAGTCCATCTATGGAACCGGAGATCACCCCGTATTTACTCGAAGAGGCTGGGTTCCAATCAGAGACCTCACCACCGACGATGAGATCGTCACAGCCGATGGCTTGCCTCAATTGTGGGAAGGGCTTTCCGGTGAGGGGCAGGATATGTTACTCAAGAGTCTGTACGGATGAATTTGCGAGAGACGAATGGCTGACTTCGCAAGGGTGGACAATATCACGTGTCACAAACGAGGAAGTGCTGAGTTCGATCGACTCAGTGAAGGAAAAGATACGATCACTTGTTATGACCTGACTGTAGATACCCACCCCAGCTTTTTTGTTGGTGAATCCAAGCTTCTCGTTCACAACTGTACGGACACGAATCAGTCATCATTTTATAATGAGAGCGAATACTGGAACATTGAATTTGATGATGCAGACGTAGAATTGGCTGGTGGGAATATCCTGAACCTCATTGATCCTCCTGGCACCCACGCCAAATACAAGAACTTCTGGATCGGTTGCGACGTAGGGATGACGATTGCCCCGACAGCTATCGTCATCTTCTCTGAGGTGTCAGAAAAGAAGTCTGCTCCACCTGTGTTGAAGTTATTGGGGAAGCTCATTCTTAAGCGCATCAAGACCGGGGATCAGGCCACCCTTGTCTTGCATCTGATAGACATCTATCGTCCTTTAGCGTTCGCATTGGACTCTACTGGTGTTGGGTTAGGGCTCTACGATTACATTCAAGACAAGGCCCGAGAGAATCCTGAATTGAGGCAGTTTCAGGAACGGATCAAGGGGTACAACTTTAGTCAGAAGATCGTTGCTGATTGGGACGATACTGTAGAGATCGATCCTGATGACCCAAAGAGTTGGGAAAAGGCTGAGATTAGACGTTCAGTACTTGAACGCAGTACTGATGTGTTGCGTGCATTAGTAGACGATCAGCGTATCCAGTTGCCTTGGGATCGTGAGTTACTCGGTGAATTCCAGGGGCAATCCTGGACGTATGCTAAAGCAGCATTGGACCCCTATGGACGGAAAAAGCTCTTTTCGGCAGGCGCGTTCCATTCACTTGATGCGTGCCGAATGGCTGTGCTTGCGTATAAGCAAAATGCTATTGAGCAGCTTCTCAAAGCTCAGGAACGCCCTTGGGAAGCCCCACCCACAATCTTCCTGTGACCCCCTCCCTGTCCTATGCGTGTTCTGTGGAAACAAAGCTAGTCTCTGCATTGAGCGCCACCATGTATCATTACTGCTATGCAATTTCTGTGCCATAACATCTAGAGTCTGGATCGTTCCCACGTCTCATCCCGACTTGTTCCTTGCGACTTTGAAGTCGGGGAGAAACGAGGTTGAGTTGGGGTCGATGCGGTACCTTGATGTCATAGGTATGATCTTAGAATTGCAACTTGGTTCCACCGTTATGGGAGACAGAGGTAGGCAAAAATGGGTTCTGGCGACGTTATTGCCGAATGGCGTAAGGAAATCCTGAGTTATTTGGAGGAAATGTACGGTTTCCGTGAAGAAAACAACCCGATTGAGATCATGAAGAAGCTTTCGGCGTTCTCGTCTCGGGTTTCTTACATGAGAAACGTAGCTATTCGGTCAAGTAATAAGCAGGTTCAGTCTTTCCGCCTTGAAGAGATCGACCCGTTTCTGCGAGAAACAGAGTTTCAGTTCAAGGTTTGGTCAAGGGTTTCCTCGGTGGTGGCCCAAGAGTGGGAGATGGCGAAAGGTTGAGCATGGAAGAGTTCGAGTACGACACCCAGTTAGGTGAAGTGGTTGTTGTAAATCAATCAGGACTCCCTGATGACGAGGTGATTTCTGCTGTTCGTGCCCAAGCCAAACTGCCGGAAGTAGCGGCCTTGTCACGTTGGGTGTCTTCTAATGCTGCGTTCAAGAACAGCAAGACTCGTTCTGGGACCATCTTTGACAGAGATCGTTTCGTTACCCCCGAGAATATTTTCGACAAGTTCCGTACAGCATCTGATGCAGCGAGAACTGATGATGTTGTTGCTGGCATTTGTGAGACTACAGAACAGTTGGCGTTCAAGCGGGTTGTTGTTGAGTGTGAGAATGATCAACAGCAGAACATCTGGAATCAGATTGCTGAGGACATAGATGTTACCCAGCGGATGCGGGAGATTTGGCGCGAACTGTTCATACTGAACCAGTGTTATCCGGCGATTCTGTGGAAGCGCAAGTCTTATCGGGTCCGTGGCCGCACTCCGACAGGCACTAAATCCAAGAAGGAGTTCAAGAACCTAACTGTCCCCAGGGGGATCACTCTTCTTGATCCTTGCAAGGTCGTCCCCTTTGGGGACTTCATGTTTGGTAACGAAAAGTTGCTTTACCTAGCAAGTCCTGGTGAAGCTAGCGCATTTGACGAGTTTTTAGCTAACAAAAACAGTTCCGATCTCGTTGTCCAGAGTCTCATCAAGAGCCGGGTTGATCTCGGTAGAGATGAGCGTCAATTGGTGCAGGACATCACTGGGATGTCAGCGCATGAACTGAACACTTTCGAGTTGAATCCTGACAATGTGTGGCGGATTACGTCTACTCGCCCTGACTATCAGCGGTTTGCTGATGTTCGTATGGAGTCAGTGTTTGAGTTGCTGGACCTGAAGCATCTGTTGAGGGCAATGGACCGGACTTCTTTGTTGGGGTCTACGAATGCGGTGATCCTCGTCAAGAAGGGTTCTGACGAGCGTCCAGCGCAACCTGGGGAATTAGAGGTCCTGTCTACTCAGATCGGTGGAACTGCTCGTCAGCCGATCATCGTGTCTGATCATCGTATTGAGATCGAGATCATCACCCCCAAGACTGACAAGACTCTTTCCCCGGAGCGATACAACGGGATCGATTCTCGTATTACGTCCCGCCTGTATCAGATCCTTTCCAGCGGCTCGTACAGTTCTGGTATGGCCGCAGATAACTCTCTGAAGTTGTTTCAGGTTATTTCTACCTCGATGGAGGCCCGTAGGGATTCGATCAGGGATTCGATCATGCGCCACGTCTTTGAGAAGACGATGGAGAGGAACCCTGAACTCGTAGATGATCCGAAGTTGCAGTTCTACCCACGTAGGGTGGCTCTAGCGTTCGATCCTAATATCGCTACGTTTATGATGGATCTCCGTGATGGTGGGGATCTTTCTCGTGACACAATGCTTGCCGAGTTGGATATTCTGGAATCCGATGAGGCAATCAAGATGGAGCGGGAGAACAAGTACTACAACAACATTTTCGGACATTACAACGCTGCGACAGACCCGAACCCCGGATCAGAACCCGACGGGTTGCCCCAGGGAGATGGGGAGAATGGGATTCCCCCACGGGACGGCCGTCCAGTCTCCAAACGGGTTGCTGGTCGTCGTGGTGGGGGCAACAAGAACGGTGGTGGAATGAATCGGCAATCGCAGCGTTCAGGGCCTCCCCGTGGTGAAGATAAACCCGAATAGAACATATTTGGAAGAACCGTTACATTTGTGGAGGTATAACTATGTCTATCATCATCGAGTCTGGAAATAGCGTTCATTTCACTTGTTCTGCTCGACTTATCGATGATGATCGCGACGTTGCTTCCGATTGGGCTTCTCAGCACATCAAGACCAACAAGTTCATCAAGTGGATTGTGGGTCGATATGTTGAAGCTGATAACGCTAACCGCAATAACCAGTATTGGACTCTCAGTGATCTACAGGCGAAACATTCGACGGTTGATCACACCCCCATGAATATGGGTCATCGGCATAACGAGATCGTCGGTACAGTTGTTGCGTCAGAAATGATCTATCCGACAGATGAGTCTGCCGCTGATCAGAATCCGTTTGTGGAAACTGTGGGAGCGTTCTGGAAGTGGTATTTCCCAGAGCAACTTTCAGCCATCGAAAAAGCCTATAGCGAGGGCTCGCTGTACCAGTCGATGGAGAGTGTTTCTGACACAGTTACTTGTGTGGGTGAGGGTGGTTGCGGTCAAACGTTTGATTACGCAGGCCCAATGTCTGACACCTACTGTGACTGCATTAGGGAACATAGGGCTAGTAAGCAGTTGGATAATCCCCATTTTCTGGGGACGGGGTTGATTATTCCCCCTGATCGCCCTGGGTGGACTAACGCTGAAATCAATGAGATTTCAAAGATGACAACCGATGACGAGAAGCATCGAGTCTTAGCCTCTATCGCAGCAGAGTCCCCTCATCTTTCCCCAGATGAATGGGAAAAGGTCATGTGGACCTTACAGTTCCAGGCGTTTCATGACGAGATTCTTTATGCCACTAAGGAACATGAGGTCGCTGCCGAGGAAATGTTAAACCGTAAACCTCCGAGCTTGATTGCTCTTCAGGTCGCTCAGGGCTTTATGGCTAAATCACGTTACTGATTGCCGTATTATTTCTGTCTTTAATGATTTGATACTCGGCCGTTAAGTTCGCAGATGTCAGAAAGGTGTCTTTCTATGGGTTCACTCAAAGAACAGCATGATAAACTACTTGCTGAGATGCCTGATGGCGCTACCCATGATGAGGCTACTTGTAGCTTCTGTTCAACTGAAGTCCCTGTAGAGACTGATCCCGAAGGGGGTGACATGAAGACCTATACCGAAGATGAATTTACCGCCGCTGTTCAAGAGGCTGTTGCCCCTATTCAGGCTGCTGCTGACGCAAAGGTTGCTGAGATTCAGGCTTCTCTCGATGCTTTGACTGCTGCGTCAGAGCAGAGTGAAGTTGATTCTGCTATTGCTGAGGTGCAGGCAAAGCTTGATGTCGCAGAAGCTAAGGCTGCTGCTGCTGAAAAGACTCTTGCCGACACCATTAGCTACCTTGAGTCCGCTGTCGCTGCTGAAGCTGAGGCTGCCCGTCTTGAGACTGTCAAGGCTGAGCGTCGTGATGCGATCAAGGCTGTTGCAGCGTTTGGTGACGAGTACATCGACGCCAACATTGATCGTTGGGTTGCTCTTTCTGATGAGGCTTTCGAGGCGACCCTCGAAGATCTCCGTGCAGTTGCCAGCGTTACTCCCGCTACCGAGGCTGAGACTGAGGTTGAGGGTGAGGCTGCTGCCGAAACCGCTATGGAAACCGTCCGCACTGAGCGTTCGACCACTTCTGCTGCGGCCGCTGTATTCAGCGCCCGCAACCGGGGTATCGACGTTCGGGAACTTAACATCTGATTTTAGAAAGGAGGGGAAATGTCCTCATATGGTCGTAACTTTGATTTCCGGGTTACTCCGAAGGGTGGGCAGCGTCAGGGTCGTTATTTCAACGATGACAGCGCTGCTATTCCTATCGGTGCTCCCGTTGTAGCAACTTCTACCACCAACGCTCTGGGATGCCGTGGGCTTGAACTAGCTACCGGCGCTCAGAATGCGCCGCTACCCGGCAAGGGTGGAATCATCGTCTTTGAGTATGCGTGGAACGGCTTTGCAGGTACCGATCCTGTTCTAACCACCTACTCTGACCTTGATACCGCTCCCGTCGGTAAGGCGTGTCAGTTGATTTCAGGCGAGGACGTGAAGGTCGTTCTTCGGAACACCACCGCAACCTCGTTCCTGTTCCGTGACAACTATCCGACCGCCCGCAAGATGGTTGCAGGCGTGGGTGGGGCTACCCCCACTGTTGCAGTAGGTGACTACCTGACCCCCGGCACTGGTAACGATTCCGCTGGGTACTGGGCTGAAACCGCTACTGCTTCTCAGGCATGGCTTGTCGTTACTGGCGTCAACAACACCACGGGCGAAATTGAAGCCCGTCTGAACTTCTGAGGGAGGTGTCTGAAATGTCTCGTTACACTATTCAAGGTAATACCACAACCGAAGAGAGCGAAGCTCTCGGGCGTAAGCTTCAGGCGCTGAACGAGGAAGCGCGTGAGAACATCGACAACGAGCAGTGGTTGCATGACCGTGCTCAGGAGATGTCTGACACCATTTACGAGGGTTTCAAGCATGAGAACCTTCTGTCACTACTTTCGACTGTAGTGAACGTGCCCTTCGGGCAGCGCGTCACTTGGTCTGAGGTTCGGGGCATGAAGGCTTTCTGGCTTGCTCGTGGTGGTTACATTGAGGCGTCGAGTGTCCACAAGGAAAGCGCAGAGATTGAGGCCGACACCATCGGTTTCCATGTCTTCGAAAACCTTGACAAGCTAGAGGCCAACTTCGGTGAGACTGCTGCTACCCTCATCGAGCTTGGTATCGAGCGCATGGACGCTACGATCAATCAGCGTTTCCTCACCCTGTTGCAGCAGGCTGTTCCTTCTGGTCCCAACTACCATTCCGGTTCTGGGGTTTCTCTCGCCACCGTCAACACGGCGTTGGCTGCGGTTCGGGACGCCTCTAAGGGTCGTGAGGTTACGATCGTTGGTCGTGCCCCCATGACTGATCAGATCATGTACGATCTGATGGGGCCCAGCTACAACGGTGCAGGGTTCCTTCTTGCCACCAACGAGGACATGGTTCGCCGTGGCGTTCTCGGCACCTACCTTGGTGCCAACATCGTCACCTTGACGAACTACAAGGACGATAACGACGTTAGCTACTTCCCTGCGAATGAGCTGTTTGTTGTTGCGCCTGATGCGTCCAAGTCGGTGTTCTGGGGCGGTCTGCGTTCTGCCGACTGGGTCGAGCAAGAGCTTGACTATTGGCACTTCCGGGCACGTCGAGAGTCCGGTATGGTCTGTGCCAGGCCGGACCGTGTGGCTCGTATCGTGGATACCAGCATCACGCCGTGATAACTGGTTGAGTCGCATCCCGACACAACGAAAGGGGAGCCGCCGATGCGGCTCCCCTTTCGCGTTGCGGTAGAGCAACGGCCTCCGCTCAGGAGTGTAACAGAAGATCCATTCGGTTGGTATGGTGGTGCCGATGAGAAAGAATCTCTATGAGGCGTTTGGAGAAACGAAGTCTATTTATGAGTGGGTCGATGATCCGAGGTGTGTTGTTCCGTTTTCGACCCTCAAAGGGCGCGTGTACAACAATCCAGATAAATGGTCCTCATTTGAGGAAGCTATTACTGCGCCACTTTATACCGGACGCGGAAGTTCGACTAAATCAATCAAGCGTCGCAGGAGCCATAAATTCGATGAATTGAATGATCCTCGGTGGATAGCTAATAAGACTATCAGACAGGTAATGAAAGATGTCGGATGTTCAGGTAATGCCGCTGCACGAGCCTTTAGGAGATTCAATCTCAAGCCCGCTAAGGCTACTACACAAGGACACCATCAGAATAAAATGGTGGAAGGAAAGACCGCTAAGGAATGGAGGTTACTCTATCAGTCTGACGTTAGTGAACGACTCTTTTGGGTTAGGTTGCGCCAAGGTTGGTCTATTGAGGATGCCCTCTTGTTGCCGCCAAGGGAGTATAATCTATTAGAAGCGTTTGGTGAGCATAAAACTTTGTCTGATTGGTTGAGAGATGAGCGGTGTGTTGGTACTGGTCATACGGTTCGTACCCACTTAAAAAGTGGAACTTCTTTAGAAGAGGCGCTTTTGATACCTGCGCAGAAGCCTGTCCTTCAGGAGGCGTTTGGGGAATGCAAGACTTACGTCGAATGGAGTCGTGATTCTCGACGCGTAGTCAGCAAATCGACCCTGCATTCCAGGGTGAGTCAGTCAGGGTGGGATATTGAGACAGCCCTTACAACCCCGATTAGTCAGCCATACTCCCATGCTGAGGGCCGTCTGGCGGCTTACGTAAGTGACTTAGGGCTGGAGGTTCAGAGGAATGTCCGATCCATTATTTCCCCTATGGAATTAGACATCTTGGTTCCAGAGAGGGGTCTTGCCATCGAATTCAATGGGATCTATTGGCATTCAGAGAGGCGTGTTGGGCAATATTATCATCGCATTAAGTATGAAAAGTGTAAATCTGCGGGAATTCAGCTTATCCAAGTTTGGGAGGACGACTGGAGAGATTCGCCAGAGATCATTATGTCAATGCTGGCACATAAATTAGGGAAGTCCACCCTTCCCATCATTGGGGCCTCTAAGTGCAATATCGTAGACTTATCCTCTAGTGTTGCTCGTAAATTTCTAGATACCTATCATATTCAGGGTTACGCGAATGCAGGGATAAGGCTGGGACTAGCCACTAGGGACGGTGATCTTGTGGCTGTTATTACGTTTCGGGCATCCAATGATGTCGACTGGGAATTGGTCCGCTACGCAACGTCTGCTAGAGTTCCGGGTGGATTCAATAAGCTTCTGAGAGCCTTTAGGCGCAGGTACCCCGGCTCTATTAAGACTTTTGCTGACCTAACAGTTTCGAACGGGGCCGTCTACGAACAGGCCGGGTTCATTCTGGATAAGGTTCTTCGGCCAGATTACAAGTATGTGGTCAGTGGACAGAGGGTCCATAAGTTCAACTATCGCATCCAGCGATTTCGTTCAGACCCGGATCTTCTGTTCGAAGAAGGACTTACTGAGACGCAGTTGGCTGAACTGAACGGTCTAGAGAGGGTCTACGATGCAGGCAAGGTTCGCTACGTCCTGACCTGACAGTTCAGTAAACGGCGTTACTGGGTCCCCTGTGGATGAGCTCTGGAGACCGGACCCCCAGAATCATGTTCCTAGGGGGCCGGCAGGTCTGCTAGGTAAAGACGTTCCGTCCCGAACTATACCGAAAGTGGTAAAGTGTTGCCGTTAGATGCCTTGTAGGGTCAGGTTGAGACACACCTCCACCCTCGGGACCATTCGTGCAGGTCATGTGGGAGCCCCGTCACCGGGGCTTCTGCATGTAAACAGGAACCCCTCTCCGTGATATCATTCCGTTATATCTACTAAGACGTAGGAGTGTGTGTCATGCCAGAGAAGGAAACTTGGGAAAATGCGACTCTGTCGCAAGTGTGGATTCTGACCAATGATCCCCGTGGGGAGACTCGGTCAGAACTTGTCCGTCCGGGCCAGAAGATTCAGGTTTCAGTAGATGAGCGTCTATTGAATTCAGATGGAGCATATGCCCCAGATGTGGACGTTTTCAAGAATGGGAGTCTGATTCCTGTGCGACTGATCGATTCAGCAGAAGATTACGCGGAGCACGCCAACAATCCTAACAACCTGTCAGAATCTGATATGGTTGATTTGTTCAAGTTGTCGGCGGCAGCCTTCAAGAAGCGTCTGGCTGAGATTCAGAATCCAGCAGCAATGGACCGCATTGTGACCCTATCTGAGGATGAGTCCAATAAGGCAACTCTGGCTCAGGTAAAGGCCGCTCAGGCCCGTCTAGAGGAATTGCGCCCCTCCAAGATTGGGAAGCAGCTATTCAAGGAAACGGCCGTAACCCCAGGCTGATTTCGGGTCGTTATTTAGGGGGAGATGTTCTCTGGAGGTACTGATGGCCGCTGTTTATTTGACTGACTTGATTCCGAGTCTGGAGGCGGCACTTTCGGTTCCGGGGACCACCTCCCCCTACAGTGCAGCTACCGATGACGAGTGGCTAGCTAAGCTAAAAAATGCGTTCTGGTTAGCTGTACTGGATCAGGTCATTTCTGGTTATGAGATGGACGAGGATGGAACCATTACAGAAACCGATGGGACAACCACTCTTTCTAGCCAGTTGCAGTATCTGATCGTTCTGTACGCCTGTATGGATGTGGTTCGTAACCAGTTGCTTCAGATGAAAACGGTGTTCCGAGCTAAGGCTGGTCCCGTCGAGTACGAGACTCAACAGTCAGCGCAGGTTCTGAAGGCGCTCCTTGACCAGTTTATGAGCCAAAGGGACAGAATTCTGGAAACTTTGGCCTCTACTTCTAATTTGAGCACCTACTACATTGATGCTGTCCGGTCTCGTGATTACGCCATTCGGATCGATGCGACCGATTGGGTGGTCTGATGGCTACACCTACTGACCCCACGTTCGGGGCTGGATTCAATGCCACCGAATTCAGGAACGCCATTACCCAGACAATGCTGATGGGTATGCCTGAGGAGGTGGCTGAACAGGCTACGTTCATGTGGACCGTGGACCGCACGTACCCGATTCACGATCCTGCTGGTGACCCGTACGATTTCACAGCTACCCCTACTTCTACTGTGGCTCCGCCTGAGATGATTGTTCCTTGCGCTGTTCAGGTGTCTACTCGTGGATCTCTGATGGATGGCACAGCGATGGGGGAGTTCAACCACCAGAAGCTAACGATAACAGTTCTTGACACGTATTACGAAGATGTGTCTGATGCAGATTTGGTACGGTTTGGGGACTCTCTTTACAATATTGATTTTTGGGAGCCGGTGATTGGGCTCTTCTCTGTGTCTGTGTATGCAGTTCACTGTACCTCTTTGGACGAGGCGTAATCATGTATTCTGGCGGTAAGCTGTATCGCCTGATTGGCGACAATTTCTACAACATGGTTCATGATTCTTTGGAAGATCTCGGCTGGTTTAATCCTGCCCGCAAACATCTTCCGGTATACCTTGTCCCTGAGCCCGTAGATGATAACGAGGTCATCCAACTTAATACTATTGCGATCTCAGATGAAGAGATTACGACTAGTGACGTTGAGCTGGGTTCAGTTTTGGCTGAGCATCGTTTGTTGTTCTATATCGACATCTATGCTGAATCCAAAGCTATCGGGCGTCATCTTTCTGGGGATATCAAGGACATCCTTGAGGGTCGAATGAACAGTATTGGTCGAGGGTCACCTACCGTGACTGTGATGGATCTTTCTTTGGCGACCCCTACCGAGTTGCTGGTATGCCAGATTGAAAGTGTTGCTGTTGAGCGTGGTCGAGCGTATCTGAAGAAACATCAGCAATTCTGGTATAGCGTTATGTGCGAGTTAGTGTTCTCGTTCCAGTCTGACCTAGACTAAACTAGTCCCAATTCTATCTTTGGGGTGTCTATGGATCAGAAAACGTTTTGGGTAGTTGCTCTACCTCATACGGATACGACGTTGGAGTTTGAGGCGGACGCCTATCAGAGTAAGTGCCGCAAGTTCTGTAACATGATGAAGTCTCTAGGGCACAAAGTGTATTTGTTCTCTGGGGAACGAAACGAAGCTGATTGCGACGAACACTTTCCGGTTTTTACTGATGAGAAGCGTCGGGAATGGTTCCCTCAAGTGGACTGGCACAAGAACTTCTTTCCCATCACATGGGACCCCACTGATGCTCACTGGGTAGAGGGCAACAACGCTGTCATTGAGATTCTGAAGGATCGGATTCAACCCCGAGATTTCATCTGCGTTATCGCTGGCCGTTGTCACGAACAGATCGCCCAAGCTTTCCCTAACCATATGACTGTAGAGTTCGGGATCGGGTATACGGGAGTTTTTTCGTCCTACAAAGTCTTTGAGTCCTACAGTCACATGCATTACTGCTACGGTGATGTTCACGATGACAATGGGAAGTTCTACGACACAGTTATTCCCAACTACTTCGAGATTGATAACTTTCCAGTCAATCTAGAGAAGGATGACTACTTCTTGTTTTTGGGGCGATTCATCAACCGCAAGGGCGTCTCTATTGCAGCAGAAGTGACCAAGCGGATCGGAGCGAAGCTGGTTGTTGCCGGTCAGGGCGCTCAGGTTCAAGACGACATGCTGCTTGGCGAGGACGTAATGATTCAGGGGGACCATATCGAACATTTCGGGTTTGCTGATTTTAGGCAACGGGCCGAACTACTTAGCCACGCTAAGGCTACGTTTATGCCCACAACGTATCTGGAGCCGTTCGGTGGGGTCAGTGTTGAGTCTCTGCTATGTGGGACCCCTGTGATCGCTACTGATTTCGGGGCTTTCAGTGAGAATATTCGACACGGTATTGATGGGTACAGGTTCCGTACTATTGGTGAGGCTGTCTGGGCTGCTCAGAACCTAAGTCAGTTAGATAATGCTAGGATTGCTGAGGATTCTCGAAATAACTTTTCGACGGACAGGATAAAGATGTTGTATCAAGCCTACTTTGAACAACTTGATACTCTTTGGGGTGAGGGATTCTACTCCGACTGGGATAAGGGTGTTTCTGAATACGAGCGGTACAGGAGAATCTAGTGGACGATAAGGCTTTTTTAGGTAAGAGGCGAGATAGAGCCCTGGCGATCATTTTGTCTTACAAAGAACAACATGTTGATCCTGAGCTAGATGACTCCGTTGCTGTTGCGTTCAGGAAACTAATTCTTGACCAGATCAATGAGGTAACAGATCTAGCGTTTGACTTGATCGGTTCTGAGTCCGTCTATAATGAAGAGTTCATGCGTAAATTGGATGAGATTTACGTGGCGCTCACAGATGAGGACGATTCAGATTAGGTTCGGGGGATGTCATGGCTGGTGATGAGTTTGTATTTATTACCGATGACATCATCAAAGCTGTTCTGAGAGAAGTAAACTCTCAGGTTTCTGAGGCGTTCCATAAGTTCTCTACTCATTGGCAGCAGTCAGCTACCCGTCGAGAGTTGATGGCTGATGTCAACAAGCGTGTTGCTGCCGGGGCGCAGAACGCTGTTGTGGAGGCGTATCAGGCGTCCCCGATCGGTAAGCAGGAATCCTATCGTGGGAACGACACTGGGAAGTGGCGACGGTTCTCTGGTAACAGAATGCGAAACGCTCTATCCAGTCCCAGATTCCAGGATTCAGATAAAGACGGGATTTATTTCGGTAACATCAGCTTCTTGGATTCTCAAGCTAAACAGTGGTATCGGCTCAACTTCGGTGCGGATGGGACTAACAAGTCAAAGGCTGGGCGTTCCCCTGGTGTTGGGTCGATGAGGTTTTTCGGTAAGGCCATTTCCAAGCGCGTGGATCTTAGCGATTATCCCCCTTCTGAGGCTTTCTTCATTCCGAAGGGTGCCGTGTTTTCTTCTGATTTCATGGGGTCATCAGGCAGGGTTCGTGGGGTTCCTCGGGGGGCGCATGGTACGAGTGCCCTTTACGTTCTGGGTGCGGGTGGGGCTTCTTTGAAGCGGGTAACCAAGAACGATCCAAAGCCTTCGGTGTTCAGGCGTCGTCAGATGGCTTCAGGTATTCGTGGTGGACGATTCCTTGAGGCTGGCGCTAGGTATATCAATGAGAACTACGGGAAAGAAGTTACCGAGGTTGCTAACACGTGGTTCAGGGAATCTAAGCGTAGGATGCGGTAACTAAACTAGTTGATTACTGTGTGTGGCGTCCGTTGTATTGGTAGGATACACCGATAATGAGCGGTGTATAGGATTCTACACACTGCCTCCGGGTAGTTGGAAATATGAAAACCCATCTGACTATTAGGAGGATTTCATGAGTATTCGTGGATCGCAGATCCTACATGACGTAAATGGTTACGTTGTAGACCGCATTCAGACAGCAGGCCCAGGGTCTCTTAACATTCCTGAAGAGAAGGTCTACGAGCTTGGTAACTTCGAAACTCTGGCGACTGTTCGGGACATCCCTGACCTCAGCTTCTCGCTTCAGAGCTTCGATGTTTCCTGCGAGTTCGAGGCGCTACTTCTGGGCAAGAACCCGACGACTTTGACCGCCAATCAGGAACTTGATTTCGTGAACCACGTCCCAATTGACGTGATTTCACCGTTCAAGTCCCGGCGTGGTGCGTTCGACATCGTTAAGGGCGTTGCTGTTCCTTATCTGACCCTAGAGCGGGCCAGCTACACCTACGGGCTTCGTCAGAACGCTTCCCAGGAGTTCTCACTCAAGGGTGACTCGATTTATTACACCCAGGGTCAGCCCTACTACAAAGAGTTCACCCTAGCGGGTGCTGGCAGCACCTATGCGTTCGGAATGACCGCTGATGTTTACACCGAGGGCGCAGACACCGTTTATGCCCTTTGCGTAACCTTGGTGGATTCAACTACTGGAGCCTACAAGCGTCTATTCCATGATGCTGGCGGAACCACGGGCTACAGCAATACCGCTACTCAGGTGACAATTGCCCAGAACCACACAGCAGATTACGATACTGTTCGTATCGTGTGGTCAAGCTCGGCCACTATGGGTTCGTACACCCAGTTGGGTAATAACCCTAACTCTCATCCCGTTCACCAGAACGTATCGGTCAAACCTGCTGCGGTTCGCCCTAAGGACATCGATGTCTACATCGGTACTGCTGCTGCGACCCCGGTATGGAGCCGCCTGAACTCAGTCCAGTCCGCTCAGGTGGATTGGTCAGTGCAGTTGGAGAACGACGAAGAGTTCGGTAACAAGCACTACGTCGTTTCTGACTATGACGTTCCCGAGGTGACAGGCCAGATCGGGATCAAGCCGTTCGATCCTGCTGACTTGTTCTACAAGCTGTCACAGATCACTGGCGTGCCTTCAACTGAGGTCATCGGACCTGAACTGACCACCCCGGTACCGATCGAGGTTCGGATCAACCATCCTGACACTGGTGCTCGCCTCAAGACCATCTATGTGCCTGATGCTCGGTTCCAGGTGCCCGGTCTTCAGGGTCGAGTCCAGAGCAAGCTGGAGAACACCTTCAGCTTTACCTCTGATACCGGCGTGATGAAGGTCTTCAACGGTAATGGTCCCGGTGGGGCTAACTGATAGTTGAGTGTGGGTAATGGTTGGCGGAACGGATTTCGGTTCGTTCCGCCAACTACCTAAGAGGTCAAACGGGTGTTGATCTCTTAGGTAGTTGCAGGAGTTAGGTTTATGGGATTTAGGGTTAGGCGAGTCTGTTACTGTAGTGCAGATTCATTCGGGATTTAGGAGATTACTATGGCAAATGTTCGTACACCCAAGCGTCGTAAGCTGAGCGACCTGTACGTTGTTGGTAAGGAAATCATCTTTGATGACGGCTCAGGTGAGGAACCTGTTGCAGTTTGGATTTCCAAGATTTCGCCCATCGAGCAGCGTAATGCTGTCGATGCTGCGGCTTCTGAGCGTGCCCGTGTGCTGCTCTTCAAGCGTCTTCCCGAAGAGGACGCTACCCGTCTGCGGTTCCGAGATCAGCTAGCTGAGATGGACGGCGAGAATCGTGACACTCTCGTTGAGTTCCTGATTTCAGCCAAGATGTATGAGGCTGAGCTTTCCGCAGAGTCTCGTCTGGGGGCTGAGGAACCTTGGTCCAAGGATGACTACCTGAAGGGTCTTCAGGATCTGTGGGTCAAGGAGATGAAGGAGCGGTATTACCGCGACGAAGAGGACAAGGAAGCCGCTCAGGTTTACAGTGAGTTGAAGAAGTTTGCTGACGAGGTTCAGGAAGCGGTTGCTGACGAGAAGGATTCTCTCAAGTCTCAGTACGAGGACACGCCGCTCGTGGAGCTTCAGGAAAAGACGATTGATCGACTTATCGAGACTGAGGCCGATTTTGCTTGGATGAACGAGTTTCGTCGTCAGCAGGTCTTCTATGCTACCCGCACCCCTGAGGATCACCGTGTTCGATTTTTTGAGGATCGTTCTGAGGTTGACGAGATCCAAGATGAGGTGTTTGAGCGTCTTCTGACCGAGTTTACTCAGTTGACTGTTGAGGTCATGGAGGGAAAAGACTCGCAGGAGACCCCCAGTTCCTCCGAGGAGTCGCAGTAGCGAAAGCTGGCGGCTGCCCGTTGATGGGTTTCGATTTCACCGATATTCCCGCTGATCTGTTTTCTGCTATTGATCACGCTAATCGTGTGTTGGGGTGGCAGGAAAATCTGATGGACGATGAGATGCCTGAGCGTTGGAAATGGCATCTCGATTGGGAAATCGAAACCCATTTCGAACTAGTGAAATCTGCTAGAGATAAGAAGTATGGTTCTGGCGCAGATTCTTCTGAAGAGTTCGAAAATGACGGGGAGGATTCAGTATTCAGTGAGAACGCTTATGCGTCTAGATTCTTTGATTAAGGGGTCGTTACTTACGTAGACCGCTAGGGTACGGATTGTGAGGGGTTATGGCTGGTGAAGACGTTCTAATTAGAGTTGGCGTCGACTATTCAGCAGCCATTGCTTCGACCCGTCAGTTCGAGCAGGAACTTCGTCGTATTCTGGCTAGTTCTGCTCAGTCTGCTGTAGCGTCTGCGGCAGCTACTACTTCGGCTGCGCTGTCTGCGTCTACAGCTAATCGGGGGGCTTTACCTCAGCAGGCGGCAGGTCAGCTGTCTGCTGTTCCTGACTATACCCGTGAGTTGACTTCTATCAACAAGAACCTTGAGATTCTTGTTCAACTTACCCGGTCTAACACTAATCGTACTGTAATCTTCTCAGAGGGGCCTAGAACGACCCCTGTGGCCGTTTCTGCCCCTCCCCCTGTAGTCACTACATCTTCTACTCCACGTCCCGTAGCGGCCCCTGTAGCGCCTCCTAGGCCGGTTCAGGTTGCTCGTCCTACCCCTGTAGCTAGTTTTGCTAATGATCGTGCTGCACGGGAGTTGGCTACTGCACAGACCGCGTATGCAAACACGTTGCGCCAGTTGGCGACTCGGGCTGTAGCGCCGGTTCAGGTTGCTGCCCCGGCCCCGGTTTCTCATGTGGCTCCGAGGGCTCTTCCTCAACCGACAACTCGGGTTCTTGATACGACACCTGTCCAGACCGCTATGGCGTCTGTGGTTGCTGAACTAAACAAGGTTCGTCAACCATCTCAGGTTTCTGGGGCTGCTATTGCGGCACAGTTGAGTGCAGAGATGACCCCGTTCCGGGTGATGATGACATCGCTTACGGCGGCAATGTCGTCGGCTCGGGCGTCTGTGGCGCAGTTGTCGGCTGCTAGTGCTGGCGCTGGTCGAGTTCTTGAGGCTGTAGGTGCTAGATCTGGCGGATCGACTGGACCTAGTGGATCGAGTTTTGGGGGAAGTGGATCACCGCCCCCACCCCCCATACCTCCACAGCCATCGTCTCCGCCCCCACAGCCTCCACCGTCACCGAGGGGTTTGAGTTCTGGCCCTACCCCGCTAGGTTTGCCGAGTGGCGATTGGCAGAGTCCGTGGATCGGAGAGTTCGATGAGGCCCTGAAACGTAGGGTTAATGGGTGGATTAAACAGCGGGTAGCAGAAGTGGGGCAGGGTCCTTCTGGAACCCCAATTGCTACGCCTTGGGTCCACCCCACAGTTAGCTGGAGTCAACCAATTCCGGGGAATCTGGGGCCGATCCGTCCCGATTTAGTGATGCCTCCTGTTCGGACCACGTTAGGTCCCGGTCCTGAAGTTTCTCGGCCCGTCATTGACACTACAGCCACCCAGCGTTCCCAGGATCTGGTGTTGGCTCAGCGTGATTACGCAACGTCGTTGCGTCGAGCGTCAGATGTTACTAATCAGCAGGCTGCACGTTACGTTGATCTGAAAACTATCCAGCGTCCTCCTACCGATCTGCTGGGGTTAGGTCCTGGGAGATTCGCAGAGAAAACTTCGGAAGCAGCAGGGCGTAGAGTTCTCCCGTCTTCTGGGCAAACGTATCCGATGCCTGTTAGTTCAGCACGTCAACTGCTTGATCATCCTAGCCCACGACAAAGCAAAGTTGATAGGCTACTCAGCGATGATCAGTTCAGGGGAATGCCCCCTGATGTAGCTGAACGTTTCCAGTCAACAGCGCGTAGGGTTTTCGAAAGTTTACCGGGACTTTCTAAGTATGTTGGGGCCATTGGTACTGAGACGTTCCCGGAGATTCCGGACGTTTGGGGGGCCGGAGCGCATCTCCAAACTGGCCTGAACACGAGAGTTCCTGGGTCATCAGCGAATGGTAGAGCGAGAAGACCCGTCTTTGATAGAGATGGTAACGTAATTGAAGGCGGCAGGATAGGGGTCAACCCTGCGATATCTGAGGCTGAGATTGCTAGGGCTGTTAGGAGCGGAGCGAAAGCTGGTGCTCCTGACGTCTCTAGGGTGGCTGCCCATGAACTAGGTCATCAAATTGACTATGTTGGGCAAAACGCTTATATCCAGAAATTGTTCCCTGGTTCTCGTCTTGGTTCTGGCAATTATCAGGCAGGCTATGAGCAGTACGTAGATGAACTACGTGGGATTATTACCAAGGGACAACCGGGAATGTCTGTGCAGGACATTCTTAGGCGAGATATATCAGGGTATGCCGCTGATATGTTCGATAAGAAGCCTGGTGAGGCAATGGCAGAAGCCACTGCCTTAATGTACACAGGAAAAGTCAATCCGACAGCTCAACGTATTTATGATTGGACAGTTAGGCAGTCTGGATTGGGGCCTACTAGTGACGCTTTCGGGACTATTGGTGACCAAGGCGAAGCCAATCTTCCAGTTCTTGCACGTCAGCAGCAACTACTTGACCGTCAGATAGCGTACGAAACAGCGGCCGTTAGGGGACCAAGTTCGGGTCAGATTCCTCTACCTACCCAGTCAGCAACTCTACGTGATCGTCTTGCTCTCGATTCAGGGAAAGAGTCACGAGCTTCTGCTGAGATTGTTCTAGCTAAGGATGGTCTAGCTGCCGAGTATCGTCGTGTAGCGAAACAGTTACGGGCTAAAGCCGAACTAGAAGCACGTAGCGTTTTGCCGAGTAGTGGTAAGCCCATTGTTCCTAGTTCCGACAGGTCCAAAATCAAGGGAATTCCACGAGAGGTCTCCGACTGGATACTGAGGAATTCGGGGCCAAACGACACCTTTAGTGCAGACGAATTGGTCGATGCCTATCATGCTAGTCGGAAATATAGGGATCGAATCAAGGCAGAGGCTGGTCAAGTTTATGGCGATGAACTGTGGGAACTTGAACCCCTACAGCGCCCTCCGCTCAAAGAGAGGAGAAGGAAGCTCTCTGGAGAAACGTATTGGGGCTATGCTGGCGGAGAGTGGGATTGGTTCGACTCGTTAGACGACTCTTATAAACGTCGCCTATTGAAGCGTATGGAGCCGAGAAGGTTTGGGTCATTAGATCCCGTAAAGGGGGCTAGACCGGGGATTTCCCCTGATGCAGTTGCGAGTGACTCACTTTACGCCCAAGGTTCGGGTAGCCACCTTCGTAACGCTAGTTCTGATGAGGCAATGATGGCCTACGTCAGAAAGATAGATCGAGCAGATGCCGCACGTAGTGTGTCTCGTGGAAGAATGGATTCAGAGGCGCTGCGTCACGTTGATTTAGACGAGATGTTGCCTGTTTCGTTTGATACTAATGGTATTAGTGCCTATAGTATTATGACTGATCCTATCTCGGCAATGCTAAATGTTGCTCGTCAATTCAGTCAGCTAGGGTCAGAGAACGCTTGGGCAGAATTGGGAAGACCTAGAGGGAGCGAGGGTGCTCCCTGGACAATGTCCAGAGCCGACTGGTCCGGTCAGCTTTTGGATGCCCTTTCGGCCAGGGATTACTCTACAGTCGATAGACTGTATCCGCCATCCGTATTCAGTCCACTTACCGGCCCTCCGATGGGACTGGACGATATCTTTGACAAGATAAGGCATCTAGCTACCTTGGCGGGTATGGACGACATCCATTCTTCTCCCTATGCTACAGTGGAGCCAGATCGTGCCCCTCACCCCCTAGTTCCTCCTTCTAGATCTTTTGACGAGGATTTTGGTCCCTCGCTGGACGAGCAGAGACAATTGAAGGATATGCTGAGAAGGGAACGACTCAGGGAGTCGCAAGGGATTTATTCTGTCTCTCGTGAGGCAGTTCTGTTGGCTGGCGGTGGGGCAGGCGGGATTCCTCCCTCCCCACCTAGGATCGGCAGTGGTTTCGGTGACGAAGATGACGA
>ERZ650311.124-NODE-124-length-48530-cov-13.093079_pt1 | contig 48530 bp, 38 predicted proteins | sample MGYA00376247_ERZ650311 | MGnify/ENA primary metagenome ERZ650311 (study PRJEB26733, sample SAMN07839324) | wastewater metagenome | biome: small river; feature: stream; material: water | place: USA: North Carolina | collected 2016-07-28 ... | reverse complement strand
CGTAGTTCTGGACGTCGGACGCCATTTCCTGGAACAGCGTGCTGGTGGTGCGGCCACAGCCTGGACAGGCCGTCACCATCGGCGTGAAGGCGCGCAGCCCCATGGTCTGGAGGATCTCCTGAGCGACCACGACTTCCTGGGTGCGGCTGCCGTTCGGTTCCGGCGTCAGCGAGACGCGGATCGTGTCGCCGATGCCTTCCTGGAGCAACACGGCCAATGCCGCGGTAGACCCGACAATGCCCTTCGAACCCATGCCTGCTTCGGTCAACCCGAGATGCAGGGGGTAATCGCATTGGGCGGCCAGATCGCGGTAAACCGCGATCAGATCCTGCACGCTGCTGACCTTGGCCGACAGGATGATCTTGTTGCCGGCCAGCCCATATTCCTCAGCCTTGGCGGCGGATTCGAGGGCCGAGGTGACCAGCGCCTCGCGCATCACGGCACCGGCATCGCGGGGAACCGCGCGCTTGGCATTCTCATCCATGATCCGCGCCAGCACGGATTGATCCAGGCTGCCCCAGTTAACCCCGATACGCACCGGCTTGTCGTAACGGCAGGCCATCTCGACGATGGAAGCGAACTGGGTGTCGCGCTTGACGCCCTGCCCCACGTTGCCGGGGTTGATGCGCAGCTTGTCGAGCGCCTCGGCACAGGCCGGATTGTCCAGCAGCAACTTGTGGCCGTTGTAGTGGAAATCGCCAACCAGCGGAACATTGAGGTTCATCGCCAGCAGCTTCTCGCGAATCTTCGGCACGGCCTTGGCGGCTTCGTCGTTATTGACGGTAATCCGTACCAATTCGGAGCCCGCCCGCGCCAACTGGGCGACTTGCATGGTTGTCGCGAAATCGTCGGCCGTATCGGTATTGGTCATCGACTGCACGACCACCGGTCCGTCGGAGCCGATCAGGACATGACCGACCCGCACCTGGCGGGTCAGGCGACGGGCGGCGGCACGCCCGGAAAGAAGGAGATCCATGGTGCGTGTATTCACTCGAGCTTTAGGCGGGCAACCGTCACCTTGGTAGAGGCTGCCAAGTCGACTGGCTTACCGTTGCGTTCGAGCTTCACGTAACGGGAATTGCCGATCTTGAGGGACATGGGCGGCGCGGCGTCGAGCTCCTCGCGGGAGCCGGCCTTACCGAGCTTGGACAGGACGACCTTCCCGTTCTTGTCCTTGATCTCGATCCATGCGTCCTGCGCGAACTCGAAAACAAGACGATCGCTGCCGGCTTTCGGCGGCTCGACGGCGGCCGGCGCAACGGCAGGCGTCAACGGAACGGGAACGGCAGCAGGCGCCGTAGCCGCCGGGGGAGTCGCGCCGTCCGCAGGCTGCGGTGTCGCCGCGGCTTGCCCCTGGGCGTCCGGAGGTACGGCGGCCGGCTCGGCGACTGAGGGCTGGGGCGCAGAAGGCGCAGGCAGACTGGCAACCAGTTCCTCGGCCGGCTTTTTGCGCTGGGTATCGTAATACCAGCCCGCCACAACAACGCCGAACAAGGCCAGTGCAGCCAGCACACCGGGGATCACCGAGCGGCGGAAGCGCCCTCTTCCCACTTGGGGCATGTCGCCCTGAGCGTTCGAAGCGGGCGAGAGTTCCTGCAATTCGGCGCTGCCCGGAACCTGCAAGCCGGCCAGCAGCGGCCCTGCGTCGAGCTTTAGAAGGCGCGCGTAGTTGCGAAGAAAACCCCGCGTAAAGGCATACCCGGGCAGTTGATCGAAGCGTCCGGATTCCAGTGCATCGATCTGACGTGGATTGAGCTTCAGGGAATTCGCCACATCGGCGACGCTGAGACCCTGGGATTCGCGGGCACGCCGCAGGGTGTCTCCGGTGGAAAACTCCTGGGATGCGGCGGCAGGGGATTGCGGCAAAGCTTGAGGATCGGTCACTGATACTGCCCTTGCAAGAAAGCCTGGTATTCGGGAGAGCCGGGATAACGGCGCCGAAGTTGTTGAACGAAAGTCGCTTCTGCACTGCGGTCGCCGAGCTTGCGCTCGACACGGATGGCGAGCCACAGGCTTTCGGCCGACGACTCACCGCGCTGGTGAAGGATGCTCAGGTACTGTTTCGCGGCTTCGTAGGCGCCGCGTCGGTAGGTGATCGCAGCGAGGTGGAAAATCGCCTGCTGGTTGCCGCCATCCATCTCGATGGCGCGCAGGAACTGGACTTCCGCCGCCGCATCGTTCTTGAGGCGCAGCTGACACAAGCCCGCGTTTGCGTATGCCCGAGTCTGACTTTGGTAATACGGGTTGCGGGCTGCAGAGGCAAGCTGTTCGAGTCCGGCCTGCTCGTTGCCGGTCGTGCACAGGAACCAGCCGTAGCTGTTCTGGATCTCCGGATCGCCAGGTGCGAGCTTCAGAGCGTGTTCGAAGTTGGCGGCGGCCACTGCATTCTGTTCGAGATACATGTTCACCAGCCCCATCAACTGATAGGCCGGAGCGTAGCCTGGATCGTGGGCCGCTGCAGACTTGGCTTCGTCGAGGGCGACGCCGTAGCGACCGACCTGGAAATAGGCCTGCCCCAGTTCGACATGCACCTTGGCCTTACGGCGCGCTTCGGTAACCACCGGCTGCTCCGAAGCAGGACGCTCGATGGATGCCGCCGGACCGGCAAACTGCGGCCCGGCGCAGCCGCCCACAGCACATAGGAAAGCCAATGCGGGAAGGAGTCGTTTCACGATCAGGCTCCGACAATCGGCACGATGCGGGTGGTCCGACGCGTCTTGTCCTTGACCTGTCCGGCCAGCTGACCGCAGGCGGCATCCACGTCATCGCCGCGAGTCTTGCGAGTGGTAGTGACGATGCCCGCATCGATCAGGATTTCGGCAAAACGCTTGATGCGCGGCGCCGGAGAACGATCGAAACCGGACTGCGGAAAGGGGTTGAACGGAATCAGGTTGAACTTGCACGGCACATCGCGCACAAGGGCGACGAGCTCGCGGGCATGCGCGTCGGAATCGTTGACTCCGTCGAGCATGACGTATTCGAAGGTGATGAAATCCCGCGGGGCGCGTTCGAGGTAGCGCCGGCAGGCGGCCATCAGTTCGCGCAGCGGATATTTCTGGTTGATCGGCACCAGTTTGTCGCGCAGAGCGTCGTTGGACGCGTGCAGCGACACGGCCAGCGCCGTCGGACAGGCATCGCGCAGCCTATCCATGGCCGGCACGATGCCGGACGTGGACACCGTGACACGACGCCGAGACAGGCCGTAGGCGTTGTCGTCGAGCATCAGGTTGAGGGCCGAAACGACATTGTCGAAATTGGCGAGGGGTTCTCCCATGCCCATCATCACCACGTTGCTGATCACCCGCTCGCCATCGCCGTCGGCGCCGAGCATACGGTTGGCCAGCCAGAGTTGGCCGATGATCTCGGCCGCGGTGAGATTGCGGTTGAAACCCTGCTTGCCGGTGGAACAGAAGGCGCAATCCAGCGCGCAACCGGCCTGGGACGAGATGCACAAGGTGCCGCGGTTGGTTTCGGGGATGAACACCGTTTCAACCGCATTGGCATTGCCCACATCGAGCAACCACTTGCGGGTTCCGTCCGTGGAGATGCTGTCGCGCACCGGAACGGGAGGCGTGATGCAGGCCGTCGCCGCGAGCTTGGCCCGCAGCGACTTGGCAACGTCGGTCATCTGTTCGAAATCGGTCGCGCCGAAACGATGCACCCAACGGAGCACCTGTTTGGCACGAAAAGGTTTCTCACCCTGCTGGACGAACCAGTCGGTGAGGGCTGCTGCATCGAAATCGAGAAGATTGACCACGTATGTACCTATCCAGACCGGCAGGAAGAAGAAATTTCATCCCGCCGGTAGAGATCATTAACGGCTGTAAACGTTCATGCCGGGGAAGAAGAAAGCGATTTCCACCGCCGCGGTTTCCGGAGCGTCGGAGCCATGCACGGCGTTGGCATCGATGGATTCGGCGAAATCGGCGCGGATGGTGCCCTTGTCGGCCTTCTTCGGGTCGGTGGCGCCCATCAGTTCGCGGTTCTTGGCGATGGCGTTCTCGCCTTCCAGGCACTGGATCATCACCGGGCCGGAGGTCATGAAGGAAACCAGATCCTTGAAGAAGGGGCGCTCTTTGTGCACGGCGTAGAACTCACCGGCTTCGCGCTCGGACAGGTGCGCCATCTTGGCGGCGATGACCTTCAGGCCAGCGCCTTCGAAACGGGCGTAGATCTGGCCGATCACGTTCTTGGCGACGGCATCGGGCTTGATGATGGACAGGGTGCGTTCAATAGCCATGAGACAGGACTCCGTGAGACAAAGGATGGTCGAAAAACCGAAAGCTTGGAATTTTAACAGGTTGATGCGTCGGATCGGCTTTTTTTGGCTCGACGATATCAACTGACGCCCCCAGCCGGAACTGGCGAGGCCAAAGCGAACGATCGAAAGGAGCAAACGACAGACAAAAAAAAGGGTGCGCGTCGCGCACCCCCAACCCCAACAGAGAGACTTAAGTCACAGGTAGCAGCTACCTGCAAGACACAAACACCATTTGCGTCTTCAACTTGAGCCGGAGTATGTCGCAAGCTCCTGCAAGCCGACTTGATCTGAATCAAAAACCACTTAGATAAAAGGGTTATCGACTCAAATATGTCCTCGAAATTGAGGTCAGGATTTGACGGGTGGCTTTTTCACGCTGTTTTCGACCGGCGGCGGATCGTCGTCATCGACCACCATGCGGTAACCCGGCCCTTCCAGATCGTCGAACTGGCCGCTTTTCACGGACCACCAGAACACCACCCCAATCACGAACACGAGAACGATGGAGAGCGGGATGAGCAGGTAAAGACTTTCCATGATGCAGCCTCAGCGAATGCGTTTGCGCTGCAGGCGCAAGGCGTTGAGAACGACGAGGAGCGAGCTCGCCGACATGCCGATACCTGCCATCCAGGGCGTCACGAGCCCGGACATGGCGAGTGGAACAGCCGTGAAATTGTAGGCGAAAGACCACCACAGGTTCTGGCGAATGATCGACAGCGCCCGACGCGACAGCACAACGCCATCGGCCAGAGAACCGAGCCGTCCGCTCAGCAACACGATGTCGGCTTGATTGCGAGCCAGATCGGTGCCTCCGCCCATCGCCACGGAAACCTGGGCCTGGGCCAATACCGGCGCGTCGTTGACACCATCGCCGACCATCGCGACGACCGCGCCGTCCGTCTGCAGCGCACGCAGCGCCGCGTGCTTGCCCTCGGGCGTCATGCCACCCAGCGCGTGACCGACACCGAGCCGGCGCCCCAGTTCCTCCACCGTCGATGGCGTATCGCCACTGAAGATCGACAGATCGATGCCCATGTCGCGCAGGGAAGCGAACGCCGCCGGGCAATCCTCGCGCAGACCGTCGGAGAGCGTGAAACCTGCCAGCCACCCGGTGCTGGCACCGAGGGCGATCACCGTCCGCCCGGAGCGCTCATCGTCCAGCAACACATCCGGCACCGCCGCGCCGACGAGCTCGGCAACGAAGGCCGGGCGGCCGATCCGGTAGCGCACACCGTCGAGTGTGCCCGCCACACCCTGCCCCGTCGTCGCGGTCAGCGCAGCAAAAGCCGGCAACGGCGCGTCGCCGCCGCACAGCTGCAAAGCGGCGGCGATGGCATGTTCGGACCCCTGCTCCAGGCCGGCGGCGAGACGCAGCGCCTCGGCGTCGTCGATCGGCGCGAGCAGGCGCACCTGCTCGACCCGCATTTCGCCATAGGTGAGCGTACCGGTCTTGTCGAAAACGAATCGATCGGCCCGCGCCAATGCTTCGATGGCATGACCGCGGGTGACCAGCACACCCATCCGCGCCAGCGCGTCGGTCGCCACCGTGAGCGCCACCGGCGTCGCCAGCGACAGCGCGCAGGGGCAACTCACCACAAGCACCGAAACAAAGACCCACAGGGCGCGATCCGGGTCGTGCCAGTACCACCAGGCGGCGGTCGCACAGGCCAGCACCAGCAAGGCGACGATGAACCACGCGGCAAACCGGTCGGCCTGCTGGACGACGCGGGGCTTTTCGGCCGAGGCGCGCTCCATCAACTGGCGGATCGCCGCCAGGCGGGTGTGTTCTCCCGTGCGTGTAACGCGGACGTAAAGCGGGCTGCCGACGTTCACGCTACCGCCGGTCACCGCGGAGCCGGGCCGCTTGGGCACCGGACGGCTCTCGCCAGTGAGCAGGGCTTCGTTGGCATCGCTTTCCCCTTCGATCACCACGCCGTCGGCGGGCAAAGCCTCGCCGGGTTTGACGCGGATCACATCGCCCGCCTGAAGTTGCGAAACCGGCACCCGCTCGCCTTCCTGCGCCGGCCAGGCGGCCAAGCGTTCGGCGAAGGCCGGCAAGGCCTTGCCGAGCTCTTCGACGCCGCGCACCGCTTTCTGCCGCGCCAGCATTTCGACGTAACGCCCGCACAACAGGAAAAAGACGAACATCGTCACCGAATCGAAGTACACCTCGCCACGACCGATGCAGGTGGCCCAGCAACTGGCGACGAAGGCGGCACCGACGCCAAGGGCGACGGGCACGTCCATGCCCAGCCGGGCGAGACGGACGTCGCGCCACGCATGACTGAAAAAGGGCGCCGCCGAATACAGCACGACCGGCGCGGTAAGGATCAGACTGGCCCAGCGCATCATCGCCTCGATGTCGGGCGTCATGTCGCCGTTAGCGATGTAAGCCGGGAAGGCGTACATCATCACCTGCATCATGCCGAAGCCGGCCACGAACAGGCGCCACAAAGCGGACCGGCGCTCGCGCTGGGAAATCTGCTCGGAACGGGCGGCGTCGTAAGGATAGGCACGGTAGCCGATGGCCTGGATCGCGGCGAGGATGTCGGACAGCTTGATGTGCCGCTCGTCCCAGCGCACCCGCGCGCGGCGGGTGGCGTAGTTGATATCCACGGCGGTGACGCCGGGCTGCTGGGCCACGTGCTGCTCGTTGAGCCAGATGCACGCGGCGCAGGTGATGCCTTCCAGGATCAGCGCGGCTTCACGCTCGTGCTCGCCGACCGGCTTGACGAAACCCTGCTGAAAATCCGGATGGTCGAACAGACCGAGTTCCTTCAACTCGTCGGGCATGGCCTCGCGGGCCTGCTCGGGCATGGCGTCGCGGTTGCGGTAGTAATCGACCAGCCCGCTACTGACGATGGACCGGGCCACCGCCTGACAGCCGGTGCAGCACATCTGGCGCTGTGTGCCGTCGATTTCGACGGCAAGATCCACCTCGGCCGGAATCGGCAGACCGCAGTGATAGCAATGGTGTTCGGGAGCAGAGTGGGGCAAAGACTGGGACAACGAGAGCCTCGCAGACAACGCACGCGACCGGGAATGGCCGCGGGAAACACGCCGTTTTATCACAACTGATCACCCGGTCCAAACCACCGAAAAACCGGGCCGGGACAAAACCCGCCTGCCGAAGCCGCGGGACGACGGATCAGGGTCTGGCCGGATGCAGCCCCGTTTCCCGATAGATGGACTGCAGCAACTCCCGACCGACACGCTCTTCCATCTTCCGATGAACCGGCAGCAAAGCCTTCCTGAAGGCCAGTTTCTCCTCCTTGGTCGGCGTGTAGACCTGGGTCTTGCCGCTCTTGCGGATCGCCTCGAGGGATCTGTCGTTCTCATCCTTGGCGATCTGGTTGGCAAAGGCGGTGGACTCCTTCATCGCCTGCTCCAGCTGCCCGCGCACATCGGATGGCAAACCATCCCAGAACTTTTTGTTGGCGATCACCGCGTAACCCAGGTAACCGTGTTCGGTGAGGGTCAAGTATTTTTGAACCTCGTGCATCCTCTGGGTATACATGTTGGAGTGCGGGTTTTCGGTACCGTCCACAACGCCGGTCTGCAGCGCCGGGTAAACCTCCGAAAAAGCCATGACCTGCGGCAAACCGCCAAGGGCTCGAACCTCTTCCTCCAACACCTTGGACGACTGGATGCGCAGTTTCTTGCCCTTCAGATCCGCCGGCGTGTGAATCGGCGTGTTGGCGGAAAAGGACTTGAAACCGTTGTCCCAGTAAGCCAGCCCGACGATACCCTTCGACTCCAGCTTCTTCAGGATGCTGGCCCCCACCGGCCCTTGGGTGATGCGATGCAGCTCGGTGTAGTCGGCAAAGATGTAGGGCAGGTCGAAAACCTCGAACTCCTTCACGCCCAAGGGGCCAAACTTGGCAAGCGACGGTGCCAGCATCTGCACGACCCCGAGTTGCACCGCCTCCAGTTCCTCCTTGTCCTTGTAAAGTGTGCTGTTGGCGTAAACCTCCACCTTCACCCTGCCCCCGGTCAGCGCTTCGGCCCGCTTCTTGAAAAACTCCGAAGCCTTGCCCTTCGGGGTGTCGGCCGCCACCACATGGCTGAACTTGATGACAATGGGCGGCTGGGCCGACGCCGCTGGGCCGGCGGTGCCCACAAGGCCCAAAGCGGCAAGATAGAACAGGCCAATCCACGGTTTCATCGTTGTCTCCTGAACAGGAACTTGCCGCATGATAAACGAGACGCCCGGACAGCCCGGACCGAAAACCGCCCGCGCCCCGTCGATTGTGGCTATCCGCAGTGTGGAAAGCGCGGATGGCCCGACTGGCGCCAACAGGCGATAAAGAAGGCACTGCAACCGTGATTCTCACCCCCTTGCCGATCCCGACCCCCGCTCCGCCGCCGCGCTGGTACTGGAGCCTGCCCTACGCCGCGGTAGCGCTCTTCATCGCCACCATGGCCACCCTGCTATGGCTCACCCATCGGCAGGACGCCGAAGAGCAGCGCGCCACACTGATCAACGACGTCCTGTGGATGGAGCAAAACCTCTCCTTCCAGTTCGAACGAAACAACGCCCTTCTGACCCAGCTTGGCCCCGCACTGCTCGCCCACAAGAGCGCCGAAGCCAACTCCACCACCGAAGCCCGCATCAAGCGCGCCCTCGACCCGGAAAGCGGGATGAACCGCCTCTTGTGGCTCGACCGGAACGGTGCCGTGAAGGGCGCCGAGCCGCCCTACACCGACAGCCATCTGGTCGGCGAAGCCAGCGGCACCTTCCCCTCCAGCGCGGCCTACCGCCTCTCCCATGCCCTCGGCCGGCCGGTTTACAGCGACGCCTACTCGGTGATCGACAACCAGACCCAATTCGAGGTTCATGTTCCAATTTTCGAAGGCGGACACTACCTCGGCTCCATCGTCGGCGTATATGCCATCAACGACATGCTGGCGCGCCAGGTGCCGTGGTGGTTTGCGGAACGCTACCGGGTTTCGGTTTCCAACAATCTCGGCGTCGAAATCGCGGCCCGGTCCAAGGTCTCGCCGCTCTCCACGCTGGCCTACGAAATCCCCTTCGAGCCCCCCGGCCACGGCCTCAACCTCCATATCACCGCCTATAAGAGCGAGATCCGCTGGATTCCGCTCCTGCTGATGGGCTCGCTCGGCATCCTCGCGGCCGCCATCGTCTGGAGCCTGTGGCAACTGCGTCGCCACATGCAGCGCCGGCATCTCGCCGAACAGGCGCTGGGCAGCGAGCACGCCTTCCGCAAGGCGATGGAAGACTCGCTCAACACCGGCATGCGCGCCCGCGACCTGCAGGGCCGGATCACCTACGTCAACCCGGCCTTCTGCCGCATGGTCGGCTGGAGTGCCGAGGAGCTCGTCGGCCTTCTGCCACCCATGCCCTATTGGGCGCCGGAATCCCTCGAACGGACGTTCGAGGTGCACACCATGATCCTCGACGGCAATGCACCGCCGCAAGGCGTCGAAATCCGTCTGATGCGCCGCGACGGCGAACGCTTCGACGCCCTGCTGATCGAGGCACCGTTGATCGATGCCAACGGCCGCCAGATCGGCTGGATGGGGTCGATGGTCGATGTCACCGAGCAGAAACGCACCCGCGAACTCGCCCGCCAGCAGCAGGAACGCCTGCAGGCCACGGCCCGTCTCGTCACCATGGGCGAAATGGCCTCGACCCTGGCCCATGAACTCAATCAGCCGCTGGCCGCCATCTCCAGCTACAACACCGGCTGCCTCAACATGATCGAACACGGCGCGCTGTCCACCGCCGAGCTCACCGGCATCCTGCAAAAAATCGGCAAGCAGGCCCAGCGCGCCGCCCAGATCATCCGACGGGTGCATGCCTTTGTGCGCCGCAGCGAACCCAAGTTCGAAACCGTGGATATCGACGCCGTCATCCGTGAAGCGGTCGGACTGGTCGAGCCGGACGCCGAGCGGCGCGGTGTCGCCATCGACCTCGACCTCACCGAACCGCTCCCACCCGTTCTCGCCGACCCAGTGATGGTCGAACAGGTGGCGATCAACCTCATCCGTAACGGCATGGATGCCATGACCGACACCCCGCTCGCCGAGCGCCGACTGCAACTGAGCACTTGCGAGCATGACGGCATGCTGATCTTCAGCGTCGCCGACCGGGGCAAGGGCATTCCGCCCGACGTTGCCGAAAAGCTCTTCGCGCCCTTCTTCACCACAAAAGAGGAAGGCATGGGCATGGGCCTCAACATCTGCCGCTCGATCGCCGAACTGCATCGCGGCCGCCTCGGCTTCGAGTCGCGGCCGGGCGGTGGTACGATTTTCAACTTCTCGCTGCCGGTCACGCCCCCATGAGCCAGCCCCCTTCCCCACCGCCTGCACACGCGTTCGCCCACATCGTCGACGACGACGAAGCCATCCGGGACGCCCTCGGCTGGCTGTTCCGCACCCGCAATGTCGCCTCCAAGGCGTGGCCATCGGCGGAGGAATTTCTCGCTGCCTGGAAACCCGACTGGCGCGGCTGCATCGTGCTCGACATCCGCATGCGCGAAATGAGCGGTCTCGAATGTTTCGATGCCCTGCTCGAACGGGGCAACATCCTGCCGATCATCTTTCTCACCGGGCACGGCGACGTGCCGATGGCGGTCGGCGCCCTCAAAAAAGGCGCTTTCGACTTCCTGGAAAAGCCATTCGATGACAACGCGCTGGTGGATGTGGTGATCCGCGCGCTCGAATCCGACGCCCGCCATCAGGCCAGCAAGGAAACCCAGGCCACCGTCGCAGCCCTCCTCACCCAACTCACCCCGCGGGAACACGAAGTCATGCAGCTGGTGCTGGCCGGCAAATTCAACAAGGTCATCGCCGACGAGTTGAACATCTCCATGCGCACCGTTGAAGTCCACCGCTCGCGGGTGTTCGAAAAAATGGGGGTCCGCTCGGCGGTGGAACTGGCGCAACTGCTCGCCCCAGGGCGCGACACCGCGCGCGACTGACGGCGCTATCGCGCCCGTCGACGCCGGATCACGACAAGACCGACCAGACCGGCACTACCCCTGCCTCGCCCGGCGGGCAGCGGAACTCCGCCCCCACGCCAAGCCCTGCGACCCACGCCAACTGCTCGCCGACCCACAGCAGCGGCAGATCGTCCCGTAACCAGGGCGGCACGCCGGCTTCCTGAAACAGGTTCTTGAGGGTCCGCTCGAGCCCGTCCGCCCGCATGCGCAAGCGTTCGCCTCCGGCACGGCGACGCAATGTGCAGGATTGATGGGCGATCGATGCCACCGACACCCCCTTTCCAACCGTCAGCGCAAACGAAACCCGCCCGCCGGCCCAAGCCACCGCCAGCTCACCGTTCCAAGTGACGCAGGCCGGCGCCTGCTCGCCGCCCAGCGGCTCCAACCACCAGAAGTCCCGATAGACGCAGATCGCCACCGCGCCGAACGGCAAGCGGAGACCCGCCGCCGCTTCGTCATGGCGAAACTGCCGTTCAAGCTCCCGCAAACGATCCTCGTCGGGCATGGACTCGCCCGCCTCGCTCAGCATGTGCCGCATCAGGTTGCGCAGACGGGGCGAAGAAAGCCCCAGCGCCGCGTCCCGGTGCAAATGCGTGGACCCGGTTCGAGTCAGCGCGGCGAGGTCGATCACGGCCAGTTCGTCGAGCATCCCGGAAGCCTCGCCGCAGAGTCGCCCCAACCGCGCGAACCCCTTCGACGCTCCTGGGAAACGCGCCTCGACGATGGGCAGGACATCGTTGCGTAAGAAGTTGCGCGAAAAACGGCTATCGGCATTGCTCGGATCGTCGATCCAGTCGAGGCTGTGAGCCTCGGCATAGGCCAGCAGATCGGCGCGCGGCACATCCAGCAAGGGGCGCCACAGCCCCGCTTCGCCATTGCCGGATACGCAGGCGCGCATGCCGGCGGCACCGCGCACGCCGGCGCCACGGATGGCACGGAACAACACGGTTTCCGCCTGATCGTCCCGATGGTGGGCCAGCACCAGCCAGTCGTCGCCCAAACCGAGCAGCGCCGCCCGTCGCGCCGCCCGCGCTGCCGCTTCGAGGCCGCCGGGATGACGGCGCTCCACCTCGACGTCGCAAACGGAAAAAGGCACGTCGAGCGCTTCGCAAAGCGTCCGGCAACCGTCGGCCCAAGCTTCCGAGCCGGCGACCAGGCCGTGACGCACGTGGGTAGCCGCCAGCGCAAAACCCAGAACCGGACGCAGGCTGGCCAGAAGATGGAGGAGAACCGTGGAATCGAGCCCGCCGCTCAGACCAACCCGCACGCGGGCCTGATCTCCCCGAGCGATCGTCGGCAGCTGTCGCCAGCTTGCCGCGACGCGGGAGAACAGATCAATTGACTGCAATTTCCTTGAATTTGCCGTAGCTCATCAAGCGCTCGAAACGCCGTTCGAGGAGTTCCGGGGTCGACAGGCCGCTGACGTGGCGAAGCGCGTCCTGCAGCGCACGCTTGAGGCTCTGGGCCATCGCGCGATGATCCCGGTGAGCACCGCCGACGGGCTCGCTCACCACTTTGTCGACGAGACCCAGCGATTTGAGCCGGTTGGCGGTGATGCCCATCGTCTCGGCTGCGTCGGCGGCCCGGTCGGCGCTCTTCCACAGGATGGAAGCGCAACCTTCCGGCGAAATCACCGCATAGGTGGAATACTGAAGCATCAGCAACTGGTCGCCGACGGCAATCGCCAGCGCACCGCCGGAACCGCCTTCGCCGATGATCGTGCAGATCACAGGCACTTTCAGGCTGGTCATTTCGAAAAGGTTATGGCCGATGGCTTCGGACTGGCCACGCTCCTCGGCATCGATGCCCGGATAGGCGCCCGGCGTATCGACAAACGTGAACACCGGCAGCCCGAACTTCTCGGCCAGACGCATCAGGCGCAGAGCCTTGCGATAGCCTTCGGGACGCGGCATGCCGAAGTTGCGGAAGATTTTTTCCTTGGTGTCGCGCCCCTTCTGATGGCCGATGACCATGCAAGGCTGACCGTTGAAACGGGCCAGACCGCCGACAATGGCCTTGTCGTCGGCAAAACTGCGGTCGCCGTGCAGCTCCTCGAAGTCGGTGAAGATATGCTCCACGTAATCGAGGGTGTAGGGACGCTGCGGATGGCGCGCCACCAGTGCGGACTGCCAGGGCGTCAGCTTGGCGTAGATATCCTTGGTCAGGCCGTAGTTCTTTTGTTCCAGGCGGGCGATCTCTTCGGAGATATCCACTGCCGAATCGTCCTGCACAAAGCGCAGTTCTTCGATCTTTGCCTCGAGCTCCGCGATGGGCTGCTCAAAATCCAGGAACGTCGTTTTCATTGGGTCCAGGCTCAAAAAATTTTCCGCATTTTACCCCATCGCCCCGCAGGACGCCCATCGGACAGGGCAAGCCGCACATCCCGCAGGCAAATCGAATTGCTGCGTCGCGCAACTAGCCGCTAAAGTGCACGGTCTTTGCGCCCCGCGCACTCTTTTTCCAATATCCCTATGGCCTCCATGAATCTCCTGCGTGCCCTTGCCACGGTCAGCGGCATGACCCTCATGTCACGGATACTCGGCTTCGTTCGCGATTTCGTGGTTGCCCGCGCGTTCGGGGCCGGCATGGCGACCGATGCCTTCTTCGTGGCCTTCCGCCTGCCCAACCTGCTGCGCAGAATGTTCGCCGAAGGCGCATTTTCTCAGGCGTTCGTACCCATTCTTGCCGAATACAAGAACAAACGCGGAGAAACCGAAACCCACCGGCTGGTCAATCACGTCGCCAGCGCCCTCGGCCTCGCCGTGCTGCTCGTCTCCATCCTCGGCGCCATCGCCTCGCCACTCATCATCTATGCCACCGCTCCCGGCTTCTCCGCCGACGCCAGCAAGTTCGAACTGACCGTTCAGCTCACCCGCATCACCTTCCCCTACATTTTCTTCATGTCGCTGGTCGCGCTGGCCGGCGGCGTGCTCAACACCTGGAGCCGCTTCGCGATCCCGGCCTTCACGCCGGTGCTGCTGAACCTCTCCTTCATCGCCATGGCCCTGGTGGCCGCGCCGTATTTCGATCCGCCGGTGCTGGCGCTGGGCTGGGCGGTGTTCATCGGCGGGCTGGCGCAACTCGCGTTGCAACTGCGCCCGCTGGCAAAAATCGGCATGCTGCCGCGCTTCTCGCTGGATTTTTCCGACCCCGGCGTGCGGCGCATCCTCAAGCTCATGGCGCCGGCGATCCTCGGCGTCTCGATCAGCCAGATTTCGCTGTTGATCAACACCGTTTTCGCGTCCTTCCTGCCGAGCGGCAGCGTGTCGTGGCTCTACTACGCCGACCGCCTGATGGAGTTTCCGGCCGGCATGCTGGGCGTAGCGCTCGGCACGATCTTGCTGCCCAGCCTATCCAAGATGCACGCCGACAAAAACCCCGTCGAGTTCTCCGCGCTGCTCGACTGGGGGCTGCGCCTGACGCTGATGCTGACCCTGCCGGCAGCCCTCGGACTGGCTCTGCTTGCGGTGCCACTGATCACGACCCTCTTTCACCACGGCGCCTTCGGCGTTGCCGACGTCTACCAGACGCGCACCGCGCTGATCGCCTACAGCATCGGCCTCGCCGGACTGATCCTCGTCAAGATTCTGGCCCCCGCCTTCTACGCCCGCCAGGACATCCGCACGCCGGTCAAATTCGGCCTGATCACCCTGGTCGTCACCCAGCTGATGAACCTCGCCTTCATCGGCCCGTTGCAGCATGCCGGCTTGGCCTTGTCCATCGGCCTCGCTTCCTGCTTCAACGCCGCCATGCTCTACCGCGGTTTGCGTCAGCGTGGCGTGTATCGGCCCCAGCCGGGTTGGGCGATGTTCATCGGCAAGCTGCTCGTCGCGATGGCGGTGCTCGGCGTCTGTGTCGGATTCACCGCGGGCGCGGATGCCCTATGGCTGCACGCCGGCAGCGCTGAGCGGGTGATCCGCCTGAGCCTGCTGTTCTTCGGCGGCATCGCGGTATATTTCGCGACGCTCTTCGCGCTGGGCTTCCGGATCACCGACTTCCGCCGCAGCGGCGCACACTGACGCCATCCGCCGCCCGGCCGGATCAATCTCCGCCGGCGCGGCCTTCCCGCCGGGGGTCCGCCGCCCCCGTCCAACCGCGTCCGTTGCGGACGACCAGCGCCAGCCCGCTCGTCATATCCACCTCCCGAACCTCATGCCCGCGCGCGCGCAGGCCGTCGACGAGCGCCGCATCCACGCGACCCCGCTCGACTTCGGTCGGCCCGTTGCGATTGCCGAGACGAGGCTGAGCAACGATCTCGGCCGGCGCCATGCGCCAGTCGAGCAACCCAATCAAGGCCTGCGAGACGAAATTGGGAATCTGGCTTCCACCCGGCGAGCCCAGCACCGCGTATAGCCCGCGCCGGTCGAACACCAGGGTCGGCGCCATCGAGCTGCGCGGACGTTTGCCGGGCTCGATGCGGTTGGCACTTTCAGTCGAAAAATCCGTGAGCTGATTGTTCAGCATGAAACCGCCCGCCATGCGCCGATTGCCGAAAGCGTCCTCGACCGACGACGTCAGGGCCACCGCGTTGCCGGCCGCATCGACGATGGAGAGATGAGTGGTGGACGGCCGCTCGTCGTCGTTCCCGCCCTCGCCGCAGCCCAGCCCGCCCGTGCGGCGGGGTGCGGCGCGCGCGCCCACCGTCGAGGCCCGTCCGGCGAGATAGGCCGGGTCGAGCATCGCGGCCACCGGCACCGGGTCGAACGCCGGATCGCCGACGCAGCCGGCCCGGTCCGCGTAGGCCAGACGACCGGCCTCGGCAAAGCGATGAGCGAATGCCTCGGTTCCCGGTCGCGCTTCGCCACCGGCCAACTGCCGCCAGATCCCCAGCGTGGCCAGCACCGTCGTCGCCCCCGAGCCCGGCGGCGGAAAACCGCAAACCCGATAGGCTTTGTAAGGCCGGCAGACGGCATCGCGGCGCAACGCGGCGTAGCCCGCGAGATCCGGATAACCGAGCAGCCCGCGGGCATCGGCCACATCGGCCGGCAAGCTGCCGCGCACCGCATCCCGAATGGCGCCGGCGAGTTCGCCCCGGTATAACACCCTCGGCCCAAGCTCGGCGATCCGCCGGAGGCTGTCGGCGAGAGCTGGATTGCGCAGGCGATAACCAACCGGCCGGGGCGCTCCGTCGGCGTCGAAAAAAAGGGCTTGGGCGAAGGGATCGACGAAGCGCCCTTCCGCCGCCAGCAGCGCGTGAAGGCGCGGAGACACCGGAAAACCCTCCTCCGCCAAGTGGATCGCCGACGTAAAAAGACGCGCCCACGGCAGCCTTCCTGCGGAGCGATGGGCCAGCGCGAGCATCGCCACCAGCCCCGGAGTGCCGACCGCACGGGGATCGCGCACCGCCTCGCGGAACCCCATCGGTCTGCCGGCGGCATCGCGAAACTGCCGTGCAGTCGCGGTCTGCGGGGCCGTCTCGCGGCCGTCGAAGGCGTGGACTCGGCCGCGCCGGGCATCGAAATAAAGCATCAGACCGCCGCCGCCGATGCCCGACGACTGGGGCTCGACAAGTCCCAGCACCATCTGCGCGGCAATCGCCGCATCGACCGCCGAACCGCCTTCACGCAGGATCGCAAGGGCCGCTTCGGTGGCGTGGGGATTGGCGGTGACCGCCATGGAATGCCGACCGGTCGCTACCGGGTGCGGCGTGTAATCCGTTGCGAGCTCCGGAGGCAGCGACCAGTCGGCCCAAGCCGGCAACGCCGGAACAAAACCTGCGGCCAGCAGCGCAAACCCGCCGCAAACCCGGACCAGCTCAGGCCGCATACGGCGGCAAGCGGGCCGGCAGCAGCGGAAGCCGCAGATGCAGATAATCAGGCAGGCCATCGCGGAAAGGCGGCCAATCCTCGCCGGAAATCAACGGGCGACACCAACGCCGAAAGGCCTCGGTCACGCCGAAACCGTCGGCCGCGATGAATTCCGCCGGCAGCGAACGCTCCAGATTAGCGACCGATTCAAAGGGCGAAAGATTGGTGCGCCAGCGGTAAGGTGCGTCGGAGATGCGCGCGATACCGACCACGCCCTGCTGGCCGGCCAGTGCCCGGCGCACCGCGGCCTTGCCGACCGCGAAGGCCTGGGCGGTATCGGTTTTCGAGGCAATGTGACGGGCCGAACGCTGCAGATAATCGGCCAGCGCGTAATGCACCTTGTAGCCCAGGCTGGCGTGAATCCGCTCGGCCACCACCTCGCCGGCGCCGCCCAGCTGGATGTAGCCTTTTTGATTGCGATCCTGCATCGCCAGGATGTTTCCGTCCGGTCCGCGGACGCCTTCGGCCACGACGACGGCACACGCACCGATGCGTTCCACCACCGCCTTTACGCGAGCCAGGAAGGCCGCTTCGTCGAACCCCACTTCCGGCAACAGGATCAGATGCGGCGCCCGGTCGGCATCCTCGGCGGCCAGCGCACATGCCGCCGCCAGCCAGCCGGCGTTGCGCCCCATCACTTCGAGCACAAAAGCCCGGCCGGCGCCGGATGTCATCGCGGCAAGGTCGAGCCCGACCTCGCAGATCGAAGTCGCCAGATACTTGGCGGCCGAACCGAATCCCGGGCAGCAGTCGGTGCCGACGATGTCGTTGTCCACCGTTTTGGGCACCCCGACCACGGTCAGCGGATAGCCTCGGACGTCGGCGGCGGTCTGGATCTGGCGACAGGTTTCCATCGAACCGTTGCCGCCGTTGTAGAGAAAAAAACGAATCTCGTGAGCCGCCAGTACCGCGAAAAGGCGGTCGTACTGGGCCGGGTTGGTGTCGACCGGATCGAGGTCGAAGCGGCAGGAGCCAAAAGCGCCGGCGGGCGTTGCGCGCAGACGGCCCACGTCGGCATCCGGCAGCGTTGCCGTATCCGTCAGGGTTTCGCGCAGCACGCCGAGAATCCCGTTACGCGCGGCGAAAACACGACCGATGCGTTCCGGCTGCAGTCGCGCCTCGGCGATCACACCGGCCGCCGAAGCGTTGATGACCGCCGTCACACCGCCAGACTGAGCGTAAAGGAGGTTTCCTGCCATCGGACGTGCCGTCATCGCATCTCCAACGAAGGCGCTGCCAAAAAAAAAGGCCAGCCACGACGGCCGGCCCTCCATGCCATGCTTGCGACGCTTATTTCAGTGCGTCGAATGCCCGGTCGCGGATCTCCTCGACCTTGCCGACACCGGCAATCTTGCGGTATTGCGGCGCATTCGGCTCACCGTTTGCAGCCCACGCCGAATAGTAGGCCACCAGCGGCTTGGTCTGCGAGTGATAGACCTCGAGACGCTTCTTGACCGTCTCTTCCTTGTCGTCGTCACGCTGGATCAGCGGTTCGCCGGTCACGTCGTCCTTGCCCTCGACCTTCGGGGGATTGAACTTGATGTGGTAGGTGCGGCCGGACGCCACGTGGGCGCGGCGACCGGACATGCGACCGATGATGTCCTCGTCCGGCACGTCGATTTCAAGCACGAAATCGATCGGCACACCGGCGGCCTTCATCGCCTCGGCCTGCGGAATGGTGCGCGGAAAGCCGTCGAACATGTAGCCGGCCTGGCAGTCTGCATCTTTCAGACGATCCTTGACCAACCCGATGATGATGTCGTCGGACACGAGGCCGCCGGCATCCATCACCTTCTTGGCCTCGACACCCAGCGGAGTGCCCGCCTTGACGGCCGCGCGCAGCATGTCACCGGTAGAAATCTGCGGAATACCAAACTTTTCCTTGATATACGTGGCTTGGGTGCCCTTTCCGGCCCCCGGCGGTCCCAACAGAATCAGACGCATGCTTTCCCTCCTCTGGTTATTGTCGCAGCGATGATGAACGATGAAATTAACGTGAAACTTACAGAAGGTCAAACACCCTGCGAACGCGCTCGAGGTCGTCGGCAGTATCGACACCGGCCGGCGGAGCGTGATCGAGGACCATGACCTGGATCGGATAACCGTGGGCCAAGGCCCGCAGCTGCTCCAGCGCCTCCCATTGCTCCAACGGCGAGGCGCTCAAAGTGGAGTAGCGCTTGAGAAAACCGGCCCGGTAGGCGTAGAGGCCGATGTGGCGGTAGGCCGGCAAGCCTGCCGGCAGCGCAGCGCGCCCGGAGGCAAAGGCATCCCGCGCCCACGGGATCGGTGCGCGGGAAAAATAAAGCGCGCGACCGCGGGCATCGAGCACCAGCTTGACGACATTCGGGTTGAAGAACTCTTCGGCCGACTCGAGCGGATGACAGGCCGTTGCGATCACGGCTTCGGCATCGCCGGCAAGCGCTGCCGCGGCATCGGCAATGAGCTGCGGTGGAATCAGCGGCTCGTCGCCCTGCACATTGACGACCACCGTATCGTCGGACCAGCCGAGGCGCGTGGCGACTTCCGCAAGGCGGTCGGTACCGGAGGGATGCTCGGCCGCGGTAAGGACGACCTTGCCTCCGGCACGTTCGACGACGTCGGCGATGCCTTGATGATCGGTGGCAACCCAGACTTCTTCCGCCCCGGCTTCAAGGGCGCGATCGAGCACCCGTAGCACCATCGGCTTGCCTGCGATATCGAGCAAGGGCTTGCCCGGCAGGCGGCTGCTCGAATGTCTCGCCGGAATGACGATCTTGAAACCCATCATCGGTCAGCGCGCCTGGGCAACTTCTTCTTCGGTCAGCGGACGGGCTTCGTCTTCGAGCATGACCGGGATGCCGTCGCGGATCGGGTAAGCCAGCCGGGCGCTGAGGCTCCACAGCTCCTGCTTGTCCTTGTGGAAGTCGAGCGGGCCCTTGGTGATCGGGCAAACCAGGATTTCAAGCAGTCGGGGGTCCATCGAGCTTCTCCAGAATCAGTTCGACCGCGCCCGGCGCAAGCTGCGCCCGGACCGGCCACACCCAGCTGTCGGCCGGGGCGAAAGGAGCGCATTTTACCGCATCCTTCTCGGTCATCAGAAGCACATCGCCGTCGGGCACAGCCACATCCGCAGGCGTGAAAACATGATGATCGGCAAAGGGTCGGCGCTCGATCTCGAGCCCCATGGCTTCAAGCTGGGAAAAGAACCGCTCGGGGCGACCGATTCCAGCCATCGCATGGAGCCGCCGCCCGCGCAGGTCGGCCGCCTGACAGCGCTCGGAACGCGCACCAACCCGCTCGAAAGCGCCGCCGACGAGCTCGAAACGGAACACCGGCACCGGCCCAGCGGCGCGCGCAAGCGCGGCCGAAAACCCGCCGTGGGCAAGGATCAGCGTGGCCTCGGCCAGCCGCCCGACGCCTTCCCGCAGCGGCCCGGCGGGCAGACGCAAGCGATTGCCAAGAGTCGCCTCGTCGACCACCACGAGTTCCACGTCGCGGGCGAGGCGGTAGTGCTGCAGACCATCGTCGGCGATCAGCACGTCCACCTCCGGATGCGCCGCCAACAGCGCGCGGCCCGCCGCCGGGCGATCCCGTCCGATGAACACCGGACAGCCCGACGTTGAAGCCATCAGAACCGGCTCGTCGCCGAAGCGGGCCGGATCGCCGCCGGCCGGCACTTCGGCCACGCCGTCCACCGAACCGCCGTAGCCCCGACTGACAATGCCCGGCCGACGCCCCCTGGCGCACAACGCTTCCGTCAGCCAAAGGGCGACCGGCGTCTTGCCGCTGCCGCCGACGGCAATGTTGCCCACCACCACCACCGGCACGGGCAAACGCTCGGACTTCAGCCAGCCAAACGCGAAAAGCCGGCGACGCAGACCGGCAAGAAAACCAAAAAGGAGGGCAAGCGGAAACAGACTCCACGCCGCTGCCCCGCGGCGCTGCCAGAACCCGGGGGCGCTGCGTGGCATGGCGTCTTGGGGCGAAACTAGTGCTGGGCCGCCTGAGTGGCGAAGGAGATATGCACCAGCCCGGCCTGCTGGGCCGCCTGCATCACGTCGATGACGCGCTGGTGGGCCGCCTTGGCGTCGGCGTTGATGATCACCACTGGATCTTTGGCGCCGGCCGGAACCACCGCCTGCATGGCCGCCGTGATGGCGGGAATGCCGGCGCCGCTCACCGCGCGCTTATTGACCACCACTTCGCCCGTCGCGGTAACGGCCACATTGACTTCGACCATCTTGTCGTTGCTTGCGGTGGCATCGGCGGTCGGCAGGTTGATCTCCAGGCCGGCAAAACGGGAATACGTCGTGGTGAGCATCAGGAAAATGATGATCACCAGCAACACGTCGATCATGGGGATCAGGTTGATCTCCGGCTCCTCGCGGGAGCGACCACGGCCGAAATTCATGCCGGGCCTCAGCGACGGTCGCCGTGAACCACTTCGACCAGACGGATCGCCTGCTGCTCCATCTCGACGATCAGCCCATCCACGGTGGCGCGGAAATGGCGCCAGAAGATCATGCTCGGAATGGCGATGACCAGACCGAAGCCGGTGTTGTAGAGCGCAATTGAAATGCCGTGCGCCAGCTGCTGCGGGTTGGAGCCACCGGGCGCCTGGGAGCCGAAGATCTCGATCATGCCGACCACGGTTCCGAACAACCCCATCAACGGACTGATGGAAGCAATGGTGCCCAGGGTGGTGAGGAAGCGTTCCAGATCGTGGCTGACGGCGCGACCCGACTCCTCGATGGCTTCCTTCATCACATCGCGGGGGCTGCGCACGTTGCGGAGGCCCGCCGCCAGCACCCGGCCCAGCGGGGAACTGAGGGCAACCCGGTTGATCATCTCGGGGGTTGCACCGCTCTGACGCAATTCACCCACCACTTTTTCGAGCAGGCCCTCGGGAACGATCTTGCTGCGCCGAAGCGTAATGAGCCGCTCGATGATCAGCGCCACGGCAACGATGGAAGCGAACAACAAGGGCCAGATTGGCCAGCCGGCAGCCTGAAGAATGGCGAACACGCGAGGACTCCTGCGAATCGAACGAAGCCGTGGAATGTAACCCGACCTACGGCTTAGAGCAACACAGGCGGCGCCCCAGACAATCCACAAAATCTGTGGATAACTTTGTGGATTAAACCCGAACGGTGCCTCTAAACCCGCAGCCTGTAAGGGATTTCTCTACTCGGGTCAAAAAATGAGCGAAGGGCACAATCCTTTAAAATCAAATAGTTATAACTTTTTTCCCAAGTCAAGCCCAGTGGCGGGATTTTTTTGGACAGATCGGGCCGACATGTGGATTCCGGTACAATCCGCCCCCATGAACGCCCCCCGATTCAGCGCCGAAGTCAAGCCCGGCGAAGTCGTTTCCGTCTCCTGGCTCAACCGCGCCGCTCGCGAGGCACTGGAAGGCAGCTTTCCGCTGATGTGGATCGGCGGCGAGGTATCCACCCTCACCCGCGCAGCCTCGGGCCACGTCTATTTCACCCTCAAGGACGAACACGCGCAGGTGAGATGCACCATGTGGCGCAACCGCGCCCAGTTGCTGCCGTTCCGGCTCGAACATGGCATGCGGGTGGAAGTGCGGGCGCTGGTCACGCTCTTCGAGCCCCGCGGCGATTACCAGCTCAGTGTCGAAGCGGTGCGGCGGGCCGGCGTCGGCAACCTCTACGAAGCCTTTCTGCGCCTCAAGGCCCGGCTCGAAGCCGAAGGCCTCTTCGACCCTGCAGTCAAGCGCGCGCTGCCCCGCTTTCCCCGCGGCATCGCCGTCGTCACCTCGCGTCAGGCTGCGGCCTGGCAGGATGTCGCCGCCGCCTTCGCGCGCCGGGCGCCCCACCTGCCGCTGACGCTTTATCCAACCCCGGTCCAGGGCGAAGGCGCCCCGGCGCGGATCGCCGCCGCGATCGACAGGGCCGGTCGCCGAGCCACCTCCGACGGCAACGACGTGCTGCTCCTCGTCCGCGGCGGCGGCAGCCTGGAGGATCTGGCCGCGTTCAACGACGAAGCGGTCGCCCGTGCCATCCGCAACTGCCTCCTGCCGGTGGTGGTCGGCGTCGGCCACGAAACCGATGTGAGCATCGCCGATTTCGCCGCCGACCTGCGCGCGGCCACGCCGACCGCCGCTGCCGAGCTGGCCAGCGCCGGCTACGCCGACCTCCACGATCAACTGGAAAACCTCTCTGCCCGCCTGGCGCGAGCCATCCAGCGGCGCATCGAAACTGCCGCCCAACGCCTCGACCGTGCGGCGGCCCGCCTGACCCATCCGACTCAACGCATCGAGCAGGCCCAGCTGCGGCTGATCAATCTGGAGCACCGTCTGCGGTCAAGGGCTCGCCAGCACCTTGCCGCCGGGCAAAGCCGCTACGCCACCCTGACACTGCGGCTGAACGCCCGGCGCCCGGACACCGCCGCCCGCCGCGGCCAGCTCGAGGCGCTGACGCAACGTCTCGAGCGTGCCACCCGCGGCCTCCTCGAACGCCGGCGCGCGCAGCTCGAAGCGCTTGGGCAGCATCTTGCCCACCTCGATCCGCGCGGCGTGCTTGCGCGCGGCTACAGCATCACCCGCAATGCCGAAGGCAGCATCGTGCGCGACGCAAGCAGCCTCGTTGCAGGCGCCCACATCGAGATCGAATTCCACGACAGCAGCATCGACGCCACCGTAGACAAGCCAAGCAAAACCCCTAAACGCGGTGCAAAATAGAAAGCTGTGCCGCAGCTTCGAAATGAAGCGGCTGCGCCCGGTTGTGCAGAAAACCTAATCCCGACTAGAATAGTCGGGCAATTTTCACTCCCAACTTCATCCTCTATCCCCGGAGAAAACATATGGCTCACACCCTGCCCGAACTGCCCTACGCCAAGAACGCTCTCGTTCCGCACATTTCCGAAGAAACCTTCGAATACCACTATGGCAAGCACCATCAAGCCTATGTGACCAACCTGAACAACCTCATCCCGGGCACCGAATACGAAAACCTGTCGGTGGAAGAAACCTTCCTCAAGGCACCGGCCGGCGGTGTCTACAACAACGCCGCCCAGGTGTGGAACCACACCTTCTTCTGGAGCTGCCTGAAGCCGAACGGCGGCGGCGCTCCCACCGGCGCGCTGGCCGATGCCATCAACGCCAAGTGGGGCTCCTTCGACGAGTTCAAGAAGGCCTTCCAGGCTTCCGCCGTCGGCAACTTCGGTTCCGGCTGGACCTGGCTGGTCAAGAAGGCCGACGGTTCCGTCGACATCGCCAACACCGGCGCTGCCGGCAACCCGCTGAAGACCGGTGAAGGCAAGCCGCTGCTGACCATCGACGTGTGGGAACACGCCTACTACATCGACTACCGCAACGCCCGTCCGAAGTTTGTCGAGACCTTCCTGAACAGCCTGGCCAACTGGGATTTCGCCTCCGCGAACTTCGCCTGATCGCCTCGCTGAAAATCGAAAACCCCCGGAAACGGCAACCTGCCGTTTCCGGGGGTTTTCGTTTCCGCCGCGTGCCTTGAAGATCGCCGAAATTGCGTTGCCGGTGCATCGCCGATCGTCGAAGGATTTCTCCGTGGAAAAGGCGTAAAACCCCGTTCCGGATGGAGCAAGCGAAGCCCTCCGGCTTCGTCGCAGAAAGCTGCGCCGGGAGCGCTGGGCTGGAGTAGATTCCCAACCGGGTTACTGACGCAACCACGCTTTCCGGGAGACAAGCATGCCAATGAATCTAAGCCCGAGCCAGCGAATCGCCTTCGCCAAGGCCATGGAAAAATTCGCCCAAACAGCCGTCTGGGGGCCACCGGTCATCAAACTCGACTCCAACGTCTCGATGGAGAAGGCAAAGCCGATGTACAAGTGGATGCATGCAAACTCGGCGCCCCCGAATGTCTGCAATTGTTGGGAGGCGGTGTTGATCGCCGGCTTGAATGCCGGACTCTGGGACAAGAACTACGTCCGCGCCGCCATCTCGCTGGAACAGGTGGACGTGGGAGTAAAGGTTCCGCAATTGACCCGGTTCATGCAGACGCGGCTGACCAAAAGCATGGACCCCAACGACAAGGACGGAGGATCGTGGTCCGGCTTCGTCGGAAACATCGTCATGATCGGTTACGAGGGTCAGCACTTCGCCGTTTCGGGCGGTGGCGGAACGGTGATCGAACTCGACAAGCCGGCGCAGGGAAAGACCCTGCTCAGCAAGGTTCTCGAGAGAAGTCCCTACAACAACAAGGTGGCCGAGGTTTACATCAGCGATCCGCCCACTGCAGCCGACCTGGAAGATCCGCAGATCCAGCGCCGCTGATCTTGCGCCCGGATTTTCCGTCCCACCCGAACCGGGAAGCTCCCGATCGCCCGGAATTGCCCTGACCGGAAGCCAACCCTCACACCGCCAGCCTGACGCTCCGAGCCCATCGCCACGTCGGCGGCGGCGATCGCTGCGCAGCCCATTGAACGGGAGGGCTGATCGCCCCCCCCCCGCCCCGCGGCTACAAGCACTCTCGCCGCGCCCGGTAAAACCGCGCCGACGTTTCGATCCGTCAGACGGTGGCGCCGACCGGCTGCGCGGAAGCGCAGGCTGCTGCCTGAGCACGGTTGGCACCGCTCACAATGGCCTTGATCGACGCGGTGACGATATTGGCGTCGATGCCGACCCCGAAGCAGTCGCCCTTGCCGCCAGCCACTTCCATGAAGGCACAGGCGCGGGCATTGCCATCCTCGCCCGCCGGCACCATCGAACGCTCTTCGTAGCTGCGCACCTGAACGCGGATACCGCCGCTCTGAAGGGCGTGCACCGCCGCGTTGATCGGACCGTTGCCCTCGCCCGTGAGTATCCTCGGCGTACCGTCGATCTCCACGCTCAAGCGGATGCCCTGGGCGGCGCCGTTCTCATAGAGGCTGTGTCCGCAATAACGCACCGGGGTGGCGGTATCGAGGTAGGTTTGGGCGAACAAGCTCCAGATATCCTCGGCGCTCACTTCGCCGCCGTAGGTATCGGTATGGCGCTGGACGACCCCGGAAAACTCCACCTGCAAACGGCGCGGCATGACGACGCCGTACTCGTGCTCCATCATCCAGGCGATGCCGCCCTTGCCGGACTGGCTATTGACGCGGATCACGGAATCGTAACTGCGGCCCACGTCCGCCGGGTCGATGGGCAAGTAAGGCACGGCCCAGAGCGCATCGCTTTCCTGGGCCGCAAAACCCTTCTTGATGGCGTCCTGATGGGAACCCGAAAAAGCCGTGAAAACAAGGTCGCCCACATACGGGTGGCGCGGATGAATCGGCAATTGGGTGCACTGCTCGTAGGTGCGGGCAACCGCGTTGATGTCCGAAAAATCGAGCTGCGGATCGACGCCCTGGGTGTGCATGTTGAGCGCAAGGGTGACGAGGTCCACATTGCCGGTGCGCTCCCCGTTGCCGAAAAGGCAGCCTTCCACCCGATCGGCGCCGGCCATCAAACCGAGTTCGGCGGCCGCCACGGCGGTGCCGCGGTCGTTGTGCGGATGAAGGCTGACGAGCACGCTGTCGCGGCGCGCAAGGTTGCGACTCATCCACTCGATCTGGTCGGCATAGACGTTGGGCGTGGCGATCTCGACCGTCGTCGGGAGATTGAGGATCACCTTGCGTTCGGGCGTGGCGCCCCAGACTTCGGTCACTGCGTTGCACACTTCGAGGGCGAAATCGAGTTCGGTCGCGGTGAAGGTTTCCGGGCTGTATTGAAGGGTGATCGCGGTTTCGGGCATCTCGTCGGCGAGCGCCCGGATGAGCTTGACGGAATCGACCGCCATCCCGACGACTTCGTCCTTGGTCATGCCGAAGACGTTCTCGCGGAAGTTCTTGGAGGTGGCGTGATAAACGTGAACGATGGCTTTTTTCGCCCCTTTGAGCGATTCAAGGGTGCGGCGGATGAGGTGCTCGCGGGCCTGGGTGAGCACTTCGATGGTCACATCCTGAGGAATGTGTCCGCCTTCGATCAAGTTGCGCACAAAGTCGAACTCGGTCTGGGACGCCGACGGAAAGGCGACTTCGATTTCCTTGAAACCGATGGCACAGAGCGTCTTGAACATCTGCATCTTTTTCTCGCCGTTCATCGGCTCGAAAAGCGCTTGGTTGCCATCGCGAAGATCGGTGCTCATCCAGATCGGCGCCTTGTCGATGACGCGGCCGGGCCATTGACGGTCGGCGAGCCGGACGGGCGGAAAGGCGGTGTATTTGGCGGCGGTGCGGGTAGTGGCTTGCTGAGACATGATGTGGCTCCGAAAGAAGATTTCAATGGAGCAATCTTACGGAAAAGCATGCAGCAGACGCTTGCGTTTCATGGCCAGCCAAATGCTATTATCGGCAGAATATTTTATAAAAAAATAAATATGAGCAATATAATTACTCTAGACCGCTACGACCGGCAAATCCTCGCTGTTTTGCAGCAGGACGGCCGGATCAGCAACCAGGATCTGGCCGACCGCATCGGCCTGTCGCCTTCGCCCTGCCTGCGCCGGGTACGGACGCTGGAAGAATCCGGCCTGATCGTCGGCTACCGCGCATTTCTCGACGCCCGCAAGCTCGGTCTCACGCTGATGGCGCTGATTGGCATCTCGATGGATATCCACACGCCGGAACGTTTCGCCAATCTGGAAGCCAGCATCGCCGGCATCCCGGAAGTGCTCGAATGCCTGCTGATCACCGGTCAGCAGTCCGATTACCAGCTGAAGGTCATCGTCCGCGACATGGATGCCTATCAGGATCTGCTGCTCAACAAGATCACCCGCATCCAGGGCGTGACCGGCGTACACACCAGCTTTGTGCTGAGGCGGGTGGTGGACCGCACCGAACTGCCCGTCGCCGGCTGAAATGCAAAGCGGGCCACGCGGGCCCGCTTTCATCGGTGCGACTACGAACTGAGTCGCTCGGATCAGACCACCACGGTTTGCGCCTGACCTTCGGCCCGGGCTTCGATGGTGCCGAGATCGAAGACGGTTTCGCCGGTGGCGCGCAGTTGTGCGGCCGCCATCTCCGCATCCTCCTTGGCGACAATCACGACCATACCGATGCCGCAGTTGAAGACGCGATACATCTCCTGTGCCTCCACGTTGCCTGCATGCTGCAGCCACTGGAACAGATAAGGCATTTCCCAGGCGTTCTTCTTGAGCACGGCGGTCAGGTTGTCGGCCAGCACGCGGGGCACGTTCTCGAGCAGGCCGCCGCCGGTGATGTGGGCCATGCCCTTCACCAAGCCGGCACGTTTTTCCATCAGCGCCAGCAGCGACTTCACGTAGATGCGGGTCGGCTCCATGATCACGTCCTTGAGCTTGCGGCCGTGGAAGTCGCCTTCGAGGTTGGGCTTGGCGATCTCGATGACCTTGCGGATCAGGGAATAGCCATTGGAGTGGGCGCCGCTGGAGGCAAGGCCCAGCACCACGTCGCCGGGGCGGATGGTGGAGCCGTCGATGATCTGCGACTTTTCGACCGCACCGACCGCGAAGCCGGCCAGATCGTATTCGCCGTCCGGGTACATGCTGGGCATCTCGGCGGTTTCGCCGCCGATCAGCGCACAACCGGACAACTCGCAACCGCGGGCGATGCCCTCGACCACCGTGGCGGCGGTATCCACATGCAGCTTGCCGCAGGCGAAATAGTCGAGGAAGAACAAGGGCTCGGCACCCTGCACCAGGATGTCATTGACGCTCATCGCCACCAGATCCTGGCCAACGGTGTCGTGCTTGTTGAGCTGGAACGCCAGCTTGAGCTTGGTGCCCACGCCGTCGGTGCCGGACACCAGCACCGGCTCCTTGAATTTTTTCGAGATCTCGAAGAGCGCGCCGAAACCGCCGATGCCGCCCATCACCTCCGGGCGCATCGTGCGCTTGGCGAAAGGCTTGATACGGTCGACCAGGGCATCGCCGGCATCGATATCCACGCCGGCATCGCGATAAGTAAGGGAGCTCATGAGTTCTGTGATCTCTTTTGAAGCGTCCGGCCGCCAGCTGAATGCACTCATCGGGTTGAGCGCCCTGCCGGGACCGGATACATTAACGGGCCTTGCGCCGGCCGGAGGTTTTTTACCCGCCGCGCGCAAACAAACCCGAATTTTAGCCGAAATGTCGCCGGCCCGCCCCTGCCGGGTGTGCCCTCAAGACCACCGCGTGAAGCAACTCACTCTCGATCTGCGCGCCGACGCGCCGCCCCTGCTGGAAAACTTCGTTGCCGCCGCCAACGCCGATCTCCTCGCAGCCCTTTACGAAGCCATCCCGGTCGCCGACGTACCCCAGCATCTTTTCCTGTGGGGCGATGCCGGCAGCGGGCGCAGCCACCTGCTGCGCAGCGTCGTCACCGCCGCCGCCCAAGCCGGCCGGCCTGCCTGCTATCTGCAGGCCGCCGACGTCGTCGACAGTCTGCCCGAGGCACCCGGCCTGCTGCTCGCCATCGACGACGTCGAGGCCCTCGGCCCCGAAGCCCAGATCGCCCTTTTCCGCGCCTTCAATTCCGCCCGCACCCAGCGGATGACGCTGATCACCAGCGGCCGCGCGGCGCCGCTGCATTTGGCCTTGCGCGAAGACCTGCGCACCCGCATCGGCCAAAGCCTGATCTTCGAGGTCAAAGCGCTCACCGACACCGACTGCCAGGCCATCCTTCAGGCTCAGGCGACCACCCGCGGCCTTCGCCTCGAACCGGAAATCGTTCAATACCTGCTGCGTCACGGTCGGCGCGACCTCACCAGCCTATTGCGCACCCTCGACGCCCTTGACGCCGCCTCGCTCGAACGCAAGCGCGCCATCACCCTGCCTTTGCTGCGGGAAGTCCTGCAGCGCGACCCTACCCTCTGAGCCGCAACCACCATGGATCTCGTACTCTTCGACCTGGACAACACCCTGCTCGCCGGCGACTCCGACTTCGAGTGGGCCCAATTCCTGATTTCCAAAGGCGTACTCGACAAGGAAGTCCACGAAGCCCGCAACCAGGTTTTTTACGATCAATACAAGGCGGGCACCCTCGACATCTTCGAATTCCTCGACTTCCAGCTGAAGCCGCTGGCCCGCCACAGCCGCGCCCAACTCGACGTCTGGCACCGGGAATTCATGGACACCCGCATCCGTCCGATCATGACGCCCCAGGCCCGGGCGCTGGTCAAGGCCAAGCTCGATGCCGGCGCCATCGTCGCCGTGGTCACCGCCACCAACAGCTTCGTCACCGGCCCGATTGTCCGCGCCTTCGGCATTCCGCATCTGATCGCCACCGTTCCGGCCCTGGAAAACGGCGCTTTCACGGGCAAACCCCGCGGCACCCCGGCCTTCAAGAGCGGCAAGATCGAGCGCGTCGAAGGGTGGCTCGAAAGCCTCGGCCTGTGGTGGGACAGCTTCGAGAACAGCAGTTTCTACAGCGACTCCCACAACGATCTGCCGCTCATGAACATGGTCGGCAACCCGGTTGCCGTCGACCCCGACGACACCCTTCGCGCCCACGCCATCGCCCAAAGCTGGCCGGTGATTTCGTTGCGCTGAAGCCGCAGCGCCAGGCCGGGGCGCCCTGAGCGCAAGGCGCGAACCGGCAACCGGGCGGCAGTCCCGCGCGCCGGGCGCCGTCCTGTCCGCACAATCCAAGCATATGCCATAGCTCAAGTTGGCCGCCGGCGAGCCGATAGCGGGAAAGCTGCCCGCAATCCCGCCGATTTGGCTCCATCCACGCGTTTTCATAATCCGGGCAGTAATTGACCGCCCCGATCGATGAGAATCGCACCTCCCGCCCTTCCCCGCTCACGCCTGCTGCTTCTCACCCTGGCGAGTTGCGCTCCTGTCGCACAGGGCGCCCAGGAACTGACCGAAATGTCCCTCGATCAGTTGCTCGACATTCCGGTGGTCAGCGCCTCGCGATTCGAACAAAAATCCTCGGAAACACCGTCCACCGTTTCGGTCGTCACCCAGGATGACATCCGCCAGTACGGCTGGCGCACCCTCGGCGAGGTGCTGCGCAGCCTGCGCGGCTTCTACGTCCATTACGACCGCGGCTACGAATACGTCGGCACCCGGGGTTTCGCACGCCCGCAGGATTTCAACACCCGCGTGCTACTGCTCGTGGACGGACACCGGATGAACGATGCGGTCTACGACATGGCCTACATCGGCACCGACAGCATCATCGACCTCGACCTCGTGGACCACATCGAAGTCATCCGCGGCCCCGGCTCATCGATTTACGGCAGCAATGCGCTGTTCGGCGTCATCAACATCGTCACCCGCACCGCCGAGCAGGTGAATGGCGCCGAAGTGGGCGCCCGCCTCTCCAGCCACAGCACCGTCGAAGGCCGCGCCACCCTCGGCACCCGCTTCGAAAACGGCGCCAGCCTGCTGGCCTCGATATCCGGCATGAACGGCACCGGCCCAGACCTGTTCTTCCCCGAGTTCGATTCGCCGCAAACCAACAACGGTCAGACCTCCCACACCGACTACACACGCCAGGGCCGCTTCTTCGCCCGGCTGTCCCAGGAGGGTCTGAGCCTCACAGCCGCCGCCAGCCGGCGCAACAAAGGCATGCCGAACGGCAGCTTCGGCGGCGCTTTCGACGACCGCGGCCATACCCAGATCGACACCCAGGCCTACGTGGATCTGCACTACACGCGCAATCTCACCGCCGCCACCGAGCTTTCCGGACGGGCTTTCGTCGCCGACTACACCTACTCGATGCCGGCCCTGTACGGCACGCCCCCCGTGCGCAACTACGACGAAGCCCACGGCAGCTGGTATGGCGCCGAGATGAAGCTGGTCAGCGCCCTGACGGCACGCAACAAACTCGTCGCCGGCCTGGAACACCAGCGCAACCGGATTCAACGCCTGACCAACCGCGACGAGCCCGATGTCATCAACTTCGACGACCGGCGCCAGAGCGAACGCAGCGGCGCCTTCGTACAGAACGATTTTCAGTGGACCTCCGACCTGAAACTCTCGCTGGGCGCGCGTTACGACTGGATGAGCCATCAGGCCGGCCAGCTCAGCCCGCGTCTTGGCGCGGTCTACCGATCCTCGGCCCAAACCGTCTGGAAGGTCCAGTACGGCTCGTCCTTCCGGGCGCCCAACAGCTACGAAAGCAACTACGGTTTTCCGGGCACGCAACGCGCCAATCCCGACCTGCGCCCGGAAACGATCAAGACCTGGGAAGGCGGAGTGGAGCACTACCTCGACAGCCAGACCCGGCTGCTCGCCACCGCCTATATGTATCGGCTCGACAAACTCATCGACCAGATCAGCGAGTCCCAGACCGGCCCGCTGCAATACGTAAATAGTGGCAAGACCCGAGCGCACGGTATCGAACTCGAAGCCGAACGCCTGTGGCGTAACGGCGTGCGCCTGCGCACCAGCCTCGATCTGCAGCACGCCCACGACAACCGCGGCAACGATCTGAGCAACTCGCCGCGGACCAGCGCCAAGATGAATCTTTCGGTTCCGCTGCCCTGGATGTCCCTGCGCCTGGGCACCGAAGGCCAATGGCTCGCCGGCCGCCGGACCGATTCCGGCCGAGTGCCGTCCTACGGCATCGCCAACCTCACCCTGCTGCGTCCGATGGCTGGCGACGGCTGGGAATGGTCGGCCTCCCTTTACAACGTGTTCGACAACCGTTTCTACGATCCTGCAGCCTACGATCCCGGCGTTCCGAGCCGCGACCGCTTTGCCCAGGATGGGCGGACTTTCCGCGTCCGGGCGGTGTACCACTTCTGATGCCGGCACCACGCGCACCCGACATCGCGCCTCGTCCGCGCCTTGCCCCGAGCCGGGCCTCCCGGCTGCAGGCGATCCGGTGCTCGCTGAGCGTGCTGATCGCGCTGGGCTGCGCACCGGTTGCCGCCGCCGTCCTGGAAGCCGCCGAAGAAAGCGCCGTCAAGGCGGCCTTCATCTACAACTTCGCCAAGTTCGTCGACTGGCCGGAGGACGCATGGAACCGATCGCCCCGCCTGCGCCTTTGCGTGAGCGGTGGCGGCGACCTCGCCCCGGCGCTGGCGGCCCTCGAATCCAAGCCTCCGGTGCGCGGCAAACCGGTGGAGGTACGCCAGCGAGCGCGGGGCGACGACGGGAGCGGCTGCCATATCCTGGTCGTCACCGGCCGTAGCGGAATCGGCCAGCCGGTGCCGGGTAGCGGCGCCGCGCTGCTCACAGTCGGCGACAGCGACGGCTTCGCCGGCAGCGGCGGCGTGATCGGCCTCGTCGTCGAAGGCGACAAGGTGCGCTTCGAAGTCAATCCCGAAGCGGCCCAGCGCGCCGGACTCAAACTCAGTTCCCAGATCCTGAAGCTCGCCCGCATTGTCCGGGACAACCGGGGCAACCGGCCATGACGCCCGCCCGCGCCCGAACCTGCCCGAAAGGCCTATTCGCCCATGTTTGAACGCTTTCTGCAAAACGGCTCGATCCGGAAGAAACTGCGCCTCATCAACCTGATGACCATCGGCGGCGCCTTTCTGATCGCCATCCTGCTGCTTACTTTCTACGACTACCTCGAACTCCGCTCCACGCTGGTCGAAGAAGCCCAGGCGAAGACCGAGTTCGTCGGCCGCAACAGCGCTTCGGCACTGGTCTTCGACGATCCGGCCGCCGCCGCCGGCTACCTCGACGCCCTTTTCGACGACAAGCAGATTCTCGCCGCCGCCCTGTGGAACACCCAGCACCGGCAACTGGCCCAATACACCGCCCCCAGTGCGGATGCGCAGGCCTTCACACACCAGCCCGGGCAAGGGCACGCCCTCAACCTGTCCACCCTCGACATCGTTCAGCCGGTGCGCGTGGACGGCAATCTGGTCGGCACCGTCGCGCTGCGCCTCGATCTCGCCAAACTCTATTTGCGTCTCGTCTGGCACATGGCCGCCTTTGCGGTGGTCATCCTGCTGGCGCTGGCCATCTCCCACGTGCTGCTGACACGCCTGCACCACACCCTCACCGCCCCGATAGCCGGCCTTGTGGACGTGATGGCGCAGGTTTCCCGCGAGGCCGATTACACACTGCGCGCGCCGATCGAATCCCGCGACGAAATCGGCGAACTGGCCCGCGGCTTCAACACCATGCTGGAGCAGATCCAGGACCGCGACCATCGCCTTGCCGCCCACCGCGACGAGCTGGAACGGGAGGTTGAAACCCGCACCGCCGAACTACGCAAAGCCAAGGACATGGCCGAAGCCGCCAGCCGCGCCAAAAGCGAGTTCCTGGCCACCATGAGCCACGAGATCCGCACTCCGATGAACGCCATCCTGGGCATGACCGAACTGCTCCGCGGCACCCCCCTCAACGCCCAGCAGGCGCGCTTTTCCGAAGCCGTCTACCTCTCCGGCGAACACCTGCTCAACATCATCAACGACATTCTCGACTTCTCGAAGGTCGAAGCCGGGAAACTGGAAATCGAGAGTATCAACTTCAACCTGCGCCATCTGATCGAGGACGTCGGCTACATGTTCGCCCGCCCGGCCGACCAAAAAGGGCTCGAACTGATCTGCGCGATCCCCGCCGATGCGCCGGTGGCCGTGCGCGGCGATCCGGTTCGGCTGCGCCAGATCATGACCAACCTCGTCAACAACGCCATCAAGTTCACCCCAAAAGGCGAGATCGTCATCCGCGCCCGCCTGCTCGGCGAGGACGACCGGCAGGCCCGCTTCCGCTTCGAAGTCCAGGACACCGGAATCGGTATCGACGAAGCCGCCCAGAGCCGGGTCTTCAGCGCGTTCTCCCAGGCCGACAGTTCCACCACCCGCCGCTACGGCGGCACCGGCCTGGGACTGGCCATCGCCAAGCGTCTGGTGGAAATCATGCACGGACAGATCGGCCTCGTCAGCGGCCTTGGCCGGGGCTCGCTGTTCTGGTTCGAAATCCCCCTCGCCAAACAGGATGCCGACGCCCGCCATGTCATCGATGCCGCCGAACAACTCAAAGACCTGCGCGTGCTGGTGGTGGACGACAACGCCACCAACCGCGAAATCCTGGCCAACCAGCTCAATGGCTGGTCGATGCACTACACCGGCGCCACCAACGGCCACGAAGCACTGCAGACCCTTGGCCTCGCCACGGACGACACGCCCCCCTTCGACCTCGCCATTCTCGACCTGCACATGCCCGGCATGGACGGCTTCGAACTGGCCGAAGCCATCCGGGCCAAGCCCCAGTTCGGCACGCTCCCACTCATCATGCTGTCCTCGGTGAGCCTCGATGCCGACCACCCCCGCCGCCAAAATGCCCCCATCGACTACTACATGACCAAACCGGTACGCCAGTCCGACCTCTACGACGCCATCGCGACGGCGATACTGAGCGGCACCGTTCCGGCGGCAAGCGCTCCCAAACGCTCCGCGTCGTCCCGCTCCCAAATAGGCGGACACGTGCTGGTGGCCGAAGACAACCCGGTCAATCAACAAGTCGCCGCGGCGATGCTCGACTCTCTCGGAGTGAGCTACACCCTGGTCGCCAACGGCGTCGCCGCCCTCGAGCGCCTTGCCACGGAAGACTTCGACCTCGTGCTGATGGATTGTCAGATGCCCGAGATGGACGGTTTCGAAGCCACCGCCCAGATCCGCAGGCGCCAGAGCCAGGGTCTGCTGCACCGCCCGCTGCCGGTGATCGCACTCACCGCCAATGCCGTGGCCGGCGACCGGGAGCGCTGCCTCAGCGCCGGCATGGACGCCTACCTGAGCAAGCCTTTCAGCCGCGAACAACTGGCCCAGATCCTCAGCGACTGGCTCACCGCCCCCGCGCCGCAGACCACGCCCCAACCGGAGCCACCGCCCCCGGACGCCGCCGCCGATGGGCCGCTCAACCCCCGTGCGCTCGACGCGATCCGCAACATGCCCGGTCCCAACGGCGATGCCCTGGCCGAGAAAGTCGTCCGCACCTACCTCGCCGACGCCCCGCAACGCATCGCCAAACTCCGCGAGATCGCCGCGACCAAGGACAACGAAGCCCTGCGCAAGGCCGCCCACTACCTCAAGTCGAGCAGTGCCACCCTTGGCGCCGACGCCCTCGCCGCCCAGCTCAAGGCGCTCGAAACCTGCGCCCGCAGTGGCAACGTCGACGACGTACCGGCGCTGATGGCCGACATCGACCGGGAATGGCCGCGGGTTCTTGCCGCACTCAACACGTTTCTCGACCGCCACGCCGACCATGCACACCACTGACCCATCGCACCGCCCCCAGGCGCTCATCGTCGACGACGATCTGGCGGCGCGCATGCTGGAGCGGGAAACGCTGGAACAATCCGGCTTCACCGTCCATGAAGCCGCCGACGGGGAAAGTGCGCTCGACATGCTGGAGGCGCTCACGCCCGACCTGATCCTCCTCGACGTGGACATGCCGGGGATAGACGGCTTCGAGGTCTGCCGCCGGATCCGGCAGCGCTGGAGCCCCCACGATCTGCCGGTCATCATGGTGACCGGCATGGATGACCTGAACTCGATCAACCTCGCCTACGACGTCGGCGCCAACGATTTCATACCCAAGCCGATCAACTGGCCCGTTCTCGGTCACCGCACGCGCTATGTGCTGCGCACCGCCGAAAACGCCCGTGTCCTGAAGGAACTGGAGGAAAAGCAGGCAGCCATCGTGCGCGCCATTCCCGACATGGTTTTCAGCGTCGGTCGGGATGGCACCTTTCTCGACGTCAAGACCGGCGTCGGCACGCTGGCCACCCTTCGGCCCGAACTCTATGTCGGGCGCCGGCTCTCCGACGTCCTGCCACGGGAGGTTGGCACCGAACTGCACGACGGCGTCCGCAACGCCCTCGACAGCGGCACGCTGCAATCGGTGGAGTACACCCTTCCCGGTAGCGCCCACCCCCGCCACTACGAAGCGCGCATAGCCCCCAGCGGCACCGACAAAGTGGTCGCCGTGGTGCGCGACATCACCCGTCAAAAGCTCAACGAGGAAAAAATCCGCCGGCTGGCCTATTACGACCCGCTCACCGGCATGCCCAACCGCCAGCACTTTCTCGAACGGCTGGACCAGGAACTCGAACGCTGCACCCGCGACAAACGCCAGCTCGCCCTGCTCTTCCTGGACCTGGACGGCTTCAAGCGCATCAACGACACCCTCGGCCACGACGCCGGCGACATGCTGCTCAAGCAAGTCGCCACGCGCCTGAAGGAAAAACTGCGGGTCAGCGATCTCGTCTCCCGCCCCGGCTCGGAAGCCGTCTCGCCCCATCTGGCCCGTCTGGGCGGCGACGAGTTCGTGATCGTCCTGCCCTCGCTGCAGGACAGCGGCGCCGCGACGACGGTCGCCCGTCGCGTCCGCTGCGCCCTCACCCGCCCCTTCCCCATCGCCGACGCGGAAGTCACGGTAGGTAGCAGCATCGGCATCGCCATGTTCCCCGCCGACGGCAGGGACGCCGCAACCTTGCTCAAGCACGCCGACACCGCCATGTATCACGCCAAGGATCTCGGGCGTAACAACTGGCAGATGTACAACCAGGCACTCACCGATCAGGCGATGAACCGCCTCAAGCTCGAAAACGAACTCCGCAAGGCCCTGGAGCAAAACGAGTTTGCGCTGTTCTACCAGCCGCTGGTCGATGTGGAGGACAAGCGCATGGTGGGCGTAGAAGCCCTGCTGCGCTGGCAGCATCCCCGCCGTGGCCTGATCGCGCCGGCCGAGTTCATCCACGTCGCCGAAGACAGCGGCCTGATCGTGCCCCTCGGCATATGGCTGCTGCGCACCGCCTGCGCCCAGGCCCAGGCTTGGCAGAACAAGGAATTCAAGGCGGGACGGATCGGCGTCAACCTGTCGGCTCGCCAAGTGCGCACGCCCGGCTTCGCGGCAGAAGTTGCCGATGCCATCGCCCAAACCGGCATCGCGCCCCACATGCTCGAACTCGAACTGACCGAGAACCTGTTGATCGATACCGACCCGGCTCAGCTGGAAGACCTGCAGCGCATCCGGGATTCCGGCGTGCATTTTGCGCTGGACGACTTCGGCACCGGATACTCCTCGCTCTCCTACCTCAAGCGCCTGCCCATAGAAACCCTGAAGATCGACCGGAGTTTCGTGAGCGGTGTGCCCCACAAGGCGGACGACGTCGCCATCACCACCGCCATCGTCGCCATGGCCCGCAGCCTCGGGCTGGAAGTCGTCGCAGAAGGCGTGGAAACCGCCGCCCAACGGGACTTTCTGCACCACATCGGGTGCCGCAAGATGCAAGGCTATCTGTTCTCGCCGCCGCTGCCCGCCGCGCAGATGGAACAACTGCTGCGCCAAGCCGCCACGCCGACCCCCTGAGGCTGGCGGGCCGCGGCCCGTGCGTCAGACCCCGGCGGCCTTGAACCAAGCCAGCAGTCTCGCCCAGCCATCGGCCGCCTCCGCCGCCCGGTAGCTCGGCCGGTAATCGGCATGGAAGGCATGTCCCGCCTCCGGATAGATCACCAGTTCGGCGTGCTTCCCGGCCCCGTTCAGGCGGGCCCGCATGGCGTCCACGTCGGCCACCGGAATACCCTGGTCCTTTGCACCATAAAGGCCGAGCACCGGAGCCTTGACCTGCGCTGCCAGATCGAGCGGATGGATCGGCGTCAGCGGGCTTGCCGCGCCGCTCAGGCGGCCATACCACGCAACGCCGGCCTTCAGCCGCGGATTGTGGGCTGCGTAAAGCCACACAACCCGGCCGCCCCAGCAAAAACCGGTGATGCCCAGCCGCGCCGGATCGCCGCCATTGGCCGCCGCCCATGCCGCGCACGCATCCAGATCGCCCATCACCTGGGCGTCCGGCACCTTTCCGACGATCTTGGCGAGAATCTCCGGCACGCTGTCGATCCCGGCCGGATCGCCCTGGCGCTGGTAAAGCTCCGGCGCAATGGCCTGATAGCCCCGATGGGCAAGGCGCCGGCACACATCGCGGATATATTCGTGAACACCGAAGATTTCCTGCACCACCAGCACCGTCGGAAACGGCCCCTTTCCGGCCGGTTGAGCGCGGTAGGCGCGCAGCGCGAGGCCGTCCGGCGCCGTGACCGTCACATCGCCGGCAACCAAGCCGTCGGCGGCAGTCTGGATCGCGCTCTGCCCGATGGCCGGTTGCACCGCCAGCGCAAAACCTCCCGCCAGCGCCGCGCCGACGAAGCCGCGACGACTGAGAGGAAGACCGGGAACGAGACTGTCGAAATCGGAATCCTTGACGATTGGCATCGGGCGCTCCTCGCAGTTGGAAAGAGCGTCAGGATAACCGAAGGCACGCGTCGGAATGGCGCCCGGCCGGGCAGCCGGGGGCGATCAGTTCCAGCGGAAACCGGTGGGCGGCGAAACCGCCGGGACACCCGCGACCGCGCGCTCGAACCACGCGCCGCCTTTCGGCGCCGGCTGACCGCCCGGGGCAGCCCGCTCGGCGGCCCGCTGGCGGCCGTGCAGGCGGGAGAATTTCTCGTTCAAGGTCACCTGCTTGCCATTCACATGGATCAGGCCGGCGTCCGACAGCTCGCGGAAGATCCGCGACAAGGTCTCCGGCGTGAAACCGAGACGGGCCGCCAGCACGTGCTTGGGGATCTCCAGTTCGAGGACGACACTGCCGCTCCGATCGAGAGCGCAACCGGCCAGACACCGCAGATAATCCACGACCTTGGCCGAACCCGATTGGAAACAATCGGCCGCGATGTCGCGCTCGATGGACGACTGGCGCTCCGCCACCGCACCGAGCATGCGCCGCCCGACGCAGGGCTCCTTGTCCATGGCCCGGAACACGCCATCGCGCCCGACCGCCACGAGCACGACCGGCGTCACGGTCTCGACCGAAGACACGTAGGATGCGTCGCCGAACAACTCGGCAACGCCGAAAATCTGGCCGGGCGAAAGAATTCCGATCACTTTCTCGTCGCCTTCGGGAGACGAGACGGCCGCCTTCAGGTGGCCGGACATCACGTGATAAAACGCCCGTGGCCGCTCACCCGCCGCGTAAATCCTGCTGCTCTTGGTCAGGCTGAGAACCTGGGCGGACCGGGCGACCTCGGCAACGATGCCGGCCGGCAGACCGCGAAAAAGGGAGATTTCGCCAAGAACCAAAGAGAGATCGTCAAGACTGGTATGCACTTTTTTACCTCGCAAGGCTCAGGGCGGACGGACGCCTGGATTACGTGGCGACCCTGGAGAATGGCGGGCAGTCTATAAGCCGCATCCGGGCCGGAAGTTGACCTAGATCAGACTAGCCGATGTCGTAAAATTAAGCAAAATACCTCCTTCGAGGTATCTCTGCAACATCCAAAAAACACGATCAAGTACTTGTTTTTTAAAGACTATAAAAAACAGTCCAAGCATTTCGGATTGCCGCGGCGAAACCCGGAGGCTGGATCGCCCTACTCCCTTTTTCCCACCCCGGAAGCGCGACGGAGCGTGGTCACGCCCGCCGCTCGGCGCCAGAATGGCACCCAGCCGACAACACGGAAAACCCTGTGACGCCTCCCCTCGATCCCGAGACACCGCCTTCCCCGCCTGTGCGCAAACCCGGCAGCCCCTCGGTCGTCTTTTTGCTGGGCGCTTGGATCGCTGCCATCGCCAGCCTCGCCGCAGTGTCGATCCTGGCTTCGATCACGGTTGCCGAGCTTTCCTCCGGCGAGGCCCGCGCCATCAATCTGGCGGGCTCGCTGCGCATGCAATCGTATGCAATCGGCGCCGCCGCAACCAGCGCTACCCAAAGCGCTGCGACGGACGTCGCCAAAGCCGTGGCCGACTTCGAACTGCGCTATCGCAGCGCGGATCTGGTCCGGGTCATCCCGGCCTCGATCGACGATCCGCTGCGCCGCGCCTACGAAACGGTCGGCGAGCTGTGGGCCGGGCGCTTCAAACCGACCGCGCTCAGAGCCGCAACCGAGTGGCCGCTGGGCACATCGCTGAAGGGCGAAACCGCGGAAATGGTGGGCCACATCGACCACCTGGTGGTTCAGGTGGAAGAACGCCTCGAATCCAAGCTCCAGTTGCTGCGCTTCGTGCAGGGCGTGTCGCTGATCCTGCTCGTGCTGGTGGCCAGCGCGGCGGTGATCCAGCTCAAGACCCGCGTGCTGCGGCCCCTCGACGATCTGCTCGACTCGGCGCGACGGGTTCAGCGGGGCGACTTCTCGGTGCGCGTGCCGCAAAGCCGGCCGGACGAACTGGGCCAGCTTGGCGAGGCTTTCAACTTCATGGTCGAGGATCTCTCGCGCAGCTACGCCCAACTGGAAAACCGGGTCCAGGAGAAAACCGAAGCACTGGCCCGCAGCAACCATTCCCTCAAGCTGCTCTACCGCACGACCCGCACGCTCTCCGAACGGGCCGTGACGCGGGAGACCCTGCTGCAGGTACTACGCGACGTGGAGCAGGTCATCGGCGTCCATGGCGGCGCCCTGTGCCTAGGCAATCCCGACGAAGCGGAGATCGTCACCGACAGCGACATACTGCCGGCCGCGGAAATCAAAGCGCTGTGCGAAGCGAGCTGTCAGGGCTGCGACAGCAGTACCGGACGGGCCGGGGCACGCCACTTTGCGCCCGAGACAAAAACGGATCGCCCCCGGCCCCACACCCTTTCGGTGCCGCTCTTCGACGGCAGCCGCAGCCACGGTGCGCTGCTGCTGATTCCGGCCGAGCGGCAGACCCTCGATCCGTGGCAGATCGAACTGCTCGAAACCGTCGGGCGCCACCTGGGCACGGCGCTGGCCACCAGCCAGCGCAACGAGGAGCGCCACCGCCTCGCCCTGCTCGACGAGCGCTCGGTGATCGCCCGCGAGTTGCACGATTCCCTCGCCCAATCCCTCTCCTACCTCAAAATCCAGGTCACCCGCCTGCAAACGATGCTCGCCCGCACGACGCCGCCGGCACCGGTCATCGAAGTGGTCGGCGAGCTGCGCGACGGTCTCAACGAAGCCTATCGCCAGTTGCGCGAGCTGCTCACCACCTTCCGCCTGCGCATCGACGGGCGCGGCCTGAACGCCGCCATCGACGACACGGTGCGCGAATTCCGCCGCCGCAGCGGACTGGAAATCAGCCTCGACAACAGCCTCGCCGGGCTCGAACTGGCAGCAAGCCGAGAAATCCACGTGCTGCAGATCATCCGCGAAGCGCTCTCCAACATCGAGCGCCACGCCCGGGCCCGCCGGGTTGCGGTCCGCCTCGCCACCGACGGCGCCGGCCGTGTGCGGGTGACGGTCGAAGACGACGGCGTCGGCTTCGACGAAACGGCCCGTCCACTGCAGCGTTACGGAATCGTTATCATGCGCGACCGTGCCCAGAGCCTCGACGGCAGGCTTGCGGTGATGCCGCGCGAAGGCGGCGGCACCCGCGTCGAACTGGATTTTCCGGCTGCGGCGCCGCTGACCGAAAGCCACCCGCCCGCCCAAGGAGGCGTCCCATGACCACCCCCGCCACGACCTCCGTCATCATCATCGACGACCACCCGCTGTTCCGCAAAGGCGTCTCCCAGCTCATCGCCCTCGACGACCGGCTGCACCTGATCGGCGAAGCCTCCAGTGGCGAAGAAGGCCTGGAACTGGCCCGCGCGCTGGAGCCGGACCTGATCCTGCTCGATCTCAACATGAAGGGCATGAGCGGGATCGAAACCCTGCACGCGCTGCGCGAAGCCGATCTTGCCGCGCGCATCCTGATCCTCACCGTCTCGGACGCTGCCGACGATCTGGTGGCCGCAATCCGCGCCGGCGCCGACGGCTACCTGCTCAAGGACATGGAGCCGGAGGAACTCCTTGCCCGGATCGTCGAGGCCCTGCGTGGGCGCATCGTCATTAGCGAAAGCCTCAACGGCCTGCTCGCCCGCTCGCTGCGCGACGAAGCCCAGGCCGCCGAACGCAGCCTCGCACCGCTCACCGAGCGGGAGCGGGACATCCTCGGCTGCCTCGCCAGCGGCCTGTCGAACAAGCTCATCGCCCGCGATCTCAACATCGCCGAAGGCACCGTCAAGGTGCACATCAAAAATCTGCTCAAGAAGCTGAAGTTCCGCTCGCGGCTCGAAGCAGCCGTCTGGGCCATCGATCAGGGCGCGGCGGGCGGGCGCTGAACGCCGGATCGTTTCCGGTCGGGCCGAAGCCTTGCGCCGCCCTGCGGCACCTCCGGCCGGAGGCTCAGCAATTCGTCGATCACCGCCACCGGCGCCGGCCGCTGATACAGAAAACCCTGGAGCAGGTCGCAACCCAAGTCGCGCAGGAAACGGGCCTGGGCATCGTTCTCCACGCCTTCGCCCACCACCGTCAGCCCCAGCGCACGGGACATCGTGACGATGGCCGAGACGATCGCACTGCTTTCCCGGTTGTGCGGCAGATCGACCATGAACGACCGGTCGATCTTCAAGGCATGGATCGGAAGCCGCTTGAGGTAGCTGAGGCTGGAATATCCGGTGCCGAAATCGTCCACCGCAATGCGCAGCCCGTGACGACGCAGTTCGTCGAGGATGGCGCTGGCCCGTTCCGGCTGTTGCATGATGCACGACTCGGTAAGCTCCAGTTCGAGGCAGCCCGGTTCGAGCCCGCTTTCGGCAAGCGCCCCCAGAATGGTGGCGACCAGATCCGGATCCCGGAACTGGCGGGCCGAAAGATTGACCGCCACCACCACACTGCGAGTGCCGGCATCCTGCCAGGCTCGGATCTGACGACACACCGCACGTAGCACCCAGATTCCGATCGGCACGATGAGGCCGGTGCGTTCGGCCGTCGGAATGAAGGTGTCGGGCAGCAACATCCCCTTCTCGGGATGCTGCCAGCGCACCAGTGCTTCGAGCGAGCGGATCTGGCCGGTCGGACTCAGGATCGGCTGGTAGTACATGACGAACTGCGATTCGGCCAGCGCCCGGCGCAATTCGGCCTCCAGCACCATCCGCTCGTTGAGCTGGCGGCCCCATTCGCTGCAGTAGAAAACGTAGCCGTTCTTGCCCAACTCCTTGGCGCGATACATGGCGTCGTCGGCGGTCACGATGAGGCGGTCGGCCGTCAGCGCATCCCGCGGATACAGGCTCACGCCAATGCTGCACGACGTCTGCAGCAGGTGCCCCTCGAATTCATGGGGCGCCCCCATCGTCTCGATGAGCTTGGCACAGACGCCGGAGACCGCGCCTTCGCTCTCGATGCCGGGCAGGATCACGATGAACTCGTCGCCCCCCAGCCGCCCGACGATATCGGTTTCGCGCACCGTCCCGCGCAGCCGCAACGCGACCTCCCGCAGCAGCGCATCGCCAGCCTTGTGGCCGAGGGTGTCATTCACCAGCTTGAAGTTGTCCAGATCGATGAACATCACCGCCAGTTTTTCGCCCCGCCGCCGGCACAGGGCCAAGGCCTGCTCCAGCTCCCGGTTGATCTGGGCGCGGTTCGACACGCCGGTCAGGGCATCGTAGTACGCGACATAAACCAGCTGTTCTTCGGCCGAACGACGCGCCGTCACGTCCTGCGCCTGCACGATGTGGTAGAGCGCCACCCCGTTTACGTCACGCACCACCGACACCGACAGCAGCGTCCACATCACGGCCCCAGCGGGCGGCACGATGCGCAATTCGGCCTGGAAGCTCGGCATTTCACCGGCCTCCAGACGCGCCAGCTGCACATCCAGAGCCGGCCAGTCGTCCGGATGGCAGACCTCGCGCAGCGTCAGGCCGGAAGCCGCCGCACCATCGACACCGAGCATGGCCGCAGCGGCGCCATTCACCTGCAACAAGCGCCCGTCCACTCCCACCAGGGCCATGCCGATCGCGGCATGATCGAACGCCAGATGGAAACGCTGCTCGCTTTCGGCAAGAGCCCGTTCCATGTGGCGACGGCGGCCGATGTCGCGGGCCACCAGCACCGCCCCCATCAGCCTGCCGGCGTCGTCGAGGATCGGAGCGGCGCCATGTTCGACGAGGGTCATGCCGTCCCCGCGGGTGACAAGCCAAGCGGACAGCCTGCGCTCCGGCAACTTGCCGCTGGCGAGTGCTTCGCTGACCGGGTTGGCAAGCGGCAAGCCGCCTTCTTCGGGACGTAATTCGAGGATGCTTTCGATCGGCTGCCCGAGCGCCTCCGCCTGCGGCCAGCCGGTAAGCCGCTCAGCCACCGGGTTGACGAAACGGATGCGCCCCGCCTTGTCGGTGGCGATCACCCCGTCGCCGATGCAGCGCAAGGTCCTGGCAAACCACTGCTCGCTCTGGCGCAGGCGGGATGCCATGCGATGCTTGACCAGCGCCACTTCGATGGCCACACGCATCTCGTCGGGCCGGAAAGGCGTGCGCAGATAACCATAAGGCGCCGTTTCCCGCAGCCGCCCCCGCGCCTCCCCGGCGATCAGGAAGACCACCGGCACATCCCGCCGGGCGCGCAGCGCGGCGGCCACCTCGGCCCTGTTCCGGTCGCCCCGGCCTACCGCATCCATCATCACCAGGTCCGGCGCGGTCCTGTCGATCAGACCGATCGCCTGATCGCAGTCCGCCGCGACCCCGGCGACCGCATAGCCACAGTCTTCGAGGCGCTGCACCCAATCCATCGCGATGATCGCCTCGCCTTCGACGACCAGAACTCTGATCGGCTTGTCGGTCATGCTTTCTCCCTGTCCGAGGCTAGTCGGCACATCGTTTTCCAATCGCGCGGAGTATGAACTAACGGAATCGAAACCTATTACTTTAGTTATAAGATTCCGGCATTCGCGAACGCTTCGGGAATTCCGCTGTCGACCTCGTGCCCGGAAAAATGTACCGTCCGTCCCGGCTCAACGAATGCGGTGGAGAAAACGCGTGAAGAAAAGATTCATCTGGACCATCCTGGCAACCCTCTGTGCCGGGCAGACCGCCGCCCAGGACGCCTCGGCGACGCCCCGTCTGGCGCCTACCGCCGATCAGGCCCAGACCGCCTATCTAAGCGCCCAGATCCTCGGCCGCTACCACTACAAAACGGTTCCCCTCGACGACGCCATGTCGGAGAAGATCTTCGACCGCTACCTCAAGTCTCTCGATCCGGAACGGCTGTTCTTCACCCAGGCCGACATCGACAGCTTCGCCGATGCCCGCACCCGGCTCGACGACGCGATCCTGCGCGGCAATCTCGCCGCCCCGTTCGCGATGTTCCAGCGCTACGAGCAACGCGTCACCGAGCGCCTCACCTACGCCCGCGAGCAACTCGGCCAAGGCTTCGACTTCACCCAGAAGGAGGCCTACGCCTACGCCCGCGACAAGGCGCCGTGGCCGGCCGACGAAGCCGAAGTGCGCGATCTGTGGAGAAAGCGCGTCAAAAACGATTGGCTGCGCCTGCGGCTCGCCGGCAAGGACGACAAGGCCATCCGCGAAACCCTCGCCAAGCGCTACGACAACTATCTCTCCCGCGCCACCCGCAACAAGAGCGACGACGTCTTCCAGATCTTCATGAACGCTTACGCCATGTCGATCGAACCCCACACCAACTACATGGGGCGTAGCGCGGCGGACGATTTCGACATCTCGATGCGCCTCTCGCTGGTGGGCATCGGCGCCGTGCTCCAGGAACGCGACGACTACATCACCATCCGCGAACTGGTGCCCGGCGGCCCCGCCGCGCGCTCCGGCCGGCTTGCCGTCGGCGACCGCATCGTCGGCGTCGGACAAGGCGACAACGGCGTCGTCGCCGACGTCGTCGGCGCGCGGGTGGACGAAGCCGTCAAGCTTATCCGCGGCGCCAAGGATTCCAAAGTCGTGCTCGACATCCTTCCCGCCGACGCCGGCCTGGACGGCAAACACAAGCTGGTTTCCCTCGTCCGCGACAAGATCAAGCTCGAGGAACAGGCCGCCCGCAAGTCGATCATCAAGGTCGGCGAAGGCGCGACCGCCCGCAAGGTCGGCGTCATCAACCTGCCCGCGTTCTACGAGGATTTCGACGGACGCCGCAAAGGCGACAAGGACTACCGTAGCGCCAGCCGCGACGTCGCCCGGCTGGTGGACGAACTGAAGAAGGAAAAGGTCGACGGCCTATTGATCGATCTGCGCAACAACGGCGGTGGCTCCCTGCGCGAAGCCGTCGAACTCACCGGCCTGTTCATCGACAAGGGCCCCGTCGTCCAACAGCGCCGCCCCGACGGCAAGATCGGCGTCGAAAGCGACGAACACCCCGGCACGGCCTGGGACGGCCCGCTCGCCGTGCTGATCAACCGCGGCTCCGCCTCGGCCTCCGAGATCTTCGCCGCGGCCCTGCAGGACTACGGCCGCGCTCCGATCATCGGCGAACCGAGCTTCGGCAAGGGCACCGTCCAGACCGTCATCAACCTTGACGACGTCGCCCGCAACGACAAGCCCAAATTCGGCGACCTCAAGATGACCGTCGCCCAGTTCTTCCGGGTGAACGGCGGCACCACCCAACTGCGCGGCGTCACGCCGGACATCCGCTTCCCGTCCGTTTCCGACGGCGACACCTTCGGCGAATCCAGCTACGACAACGCCCTGCCCTGGATCCAGATCAAGGCCGCCGAATTCCGCCCAGCCAGCGACATCGCCGCCCAGATCCCCGACTTGCAACGCCGTCACCAGGCACGCGCAGGCAAGGACAAGGATTTTCAGCAACTGCTTGAAGACGTCACCGAATTCAAGCGCCTGCGCGAAACCAAGCTCCTGTCCCTCAACGAAACCGAACGCCGCAAGGAAAAGGACAAACAGGAAGCCCGCCTCAAGGCCCGCGAAAAAGGCGGCAGCAAAGACAAGTTCGCAGCCATGCAGGACGACGGCCTGCAATCCGGCGAACGCAGCCTCGCCGCCGACCTCGCCGCAGAAAAGGCCCGCAAGGACGGCAAGGACGTCCTCCTCACCGAAGCCGCCCGTATCGTCGGCGACGCCGCCGAACTCAACGCCAACCGCACCCAGATCGCCATGCGCGAACGGGCAGCGGCAGCCAGCATGCCAAAGGCAACGATCGTCCGGTAAGCGCGGTCTGGCGTGAAATCTTGCGAAGCTCGCACCCGACGGCTTTGAGGCCGTCGGGCGGCGTTCCCGGAAGAAATGCTGTAGCCAAGGCAGCCGCGAGCCACCGCAGCGGCGCCCTGCGGCGCATCAATATCCGTGTTTTTGGCACCAGCTCATGGCTATGCGTTCAAGCACCTTTTCTTTTGGCCACGCTCCGACGCAGCACCGAAGCGATTTCCGAGCGCAAAAAAGCCCGCACAAGGAGGCGGGCTTGCGATAACTACCAAAATACCCAATAAAAACGCCCCTTTCGGGGCGTTTTTATTGGGTATTTGGCGGAAAGGGTGACCGCCTAAATAGGACTCAATCTGTACCAATCACGTCCAAAGTATCTTTTCAATTAGTTGTTTTATATGAACTATTTGTTCATTACCGTCCAATCTCGCCTAGTTGCAGCCAGCGTTATATGGCATGCTAGATGGCAGGCTAACGAGGAACCTGCCATGGCACTTATCACCGACACCAAAGCACGCAACATCAGGCCAGAAGACAAACCAATCCCTCACGGGACCATTCCTGGTTTAACTCTCGAACCAAACCGAACCAAGGGACGTGGCAAGTGGAACCTACGGTACGTCAGCCCAGTAACGGGTAAGCGTCGAAACGCCGGACTAGGTGTGAAGAGTCAAGACGTTGTTTCCGTCACCCGGTAGCCGAGAGCTGGGGGTTTGGCAGCCGATGCCGTGGTGGGGTCGGTGCCAG
>ERZ650311.122-NODE-122-length-48755-cov-14.523840_pt1 | contig 48755 bp, 51 predicted proteins | sample MGYA00376247_ERZ650311 | MGnify/ENA primary metagenome ERZ650311 (study PRJEB26733, sample SAMN07839324) | wastewater metagenome | biome: small river; feature: stream; material: water | place: USA: North Carolina | collected 2016-07-28 ... | reverse complement strand
CGGGGCGCGTCCGGTGGATCAGCACATCAAGGGGCTGCAGGCGATGGGCGCCGAGGTGAAGGTCGAGCACGGCTATGTGCTCGCCAAGGTGCCGCGTCTCAAGGGCGCCCGCATCTTCACCGACATGGTGACCGTGACCGGCACCGAGAACCTGATGATGGCTGCGTGTCTCGCCGACGGTGAGACCGTCATCGAGAACGCCGCCCGCGAACCCGAAGTCGTCGATCTGGCCAACTGCCTGGTCGCCATGGGCGCTCAGATTTCCGGCGCCGGCGGTGACGTGATCCGCATCCGCGGCGTTCAGGCGCTGCATGGCGCCACCCACCGCGTGATGCCGGACCGTATCGAAACCGGTACCTACCTGTGCGCCGCGGCTGTCACCGGCGGCGAAGTGCGGGTTACCGGCACTTCAGCCAGCTACCTCGATGCGGTCATCGACAAACTGATGGACGCCGGTTGCGAGGTGACTCCCGAGCGCGACGCGATCCGTCTCAAGGCTCCGGCCCGCCTCACCGCGGTCAGCCTGCGCACCTCGCCCTATCCGGCTTTCCCGACCGACATGCAGGCCCAGTTCATGGCCTTGAATGCGGTTGCCAATGGCACTGCGGTGATCCGCGAGACGATCTTCGAGAACCGCTTCATGCACGCGGTCGAACTGCAACGCCTCGGCGCCGACATCAAGATCGACGGCAATACCGCTTTCGTGAGGGGCGTGGATCGCCTCCAGGGCGCCACGGTGATGGCGACCGACCTGCGCGCCTCGGCCAGCCTGATCATTGCCGGGCTGGTGGCGGTCGGCGAAACCACCGTCGAGCGGATTTATCACCTCGATCGCGGTTACGAGCGGCTGGAGGACAAGCTGAGCGCCCTCGGCGCCCGGGTCAGTCGTCTGCGCTGATGGCAGAGGCACGGGCCGCCACGCGTGGCCCATGCCCTGAGTTCCCGGATGGTGCCGGGATGCTTAGCGCGGTTGGCTCACCGCCAGCACTTTAAGCTGGATCGCGTGGCCATCGGGCGTTTGCCAGTCTATGTGCTGGCCTACCGAAAGGCCGAGCAGGGCGCTGCCCGCCGGCGAGAAGATGGAAACCTCGCCTTCGGTGGTGCCGGCTGCGTGGGGCCAGGCCAGGGTCAGTTCGTATTCGCGGCCCGACGTTTCCTCGCGGAAGCGGGCACGGCTGTTCATCGTGATGACGTTGTTGGGCATCGCATCGGTATCGAGTACCTTGGCCCGATCGAGTTCGTCGCGCAGGCCGTCCAGGTCGCTGCGGTTACGGGTTGGCGGCTTCGATAGTAGGCCTTCCAGACGTTCGAGGTCGCGGGTTGAAACGATGATTTCGGGTTTCATGTCAAACTCTCCGGAGTTGAAAAAAGCAAAATGGCCGAATCCGCCTCAGCGGTTCAGCCACGGAGTCAAGGCTAACAGAAGGGGCTTCGCGGTACAAATGCCCTGCTGGACGCTTCGGCGCGAACCTCGCCGCTAATCGGCTAAAATCCTCTTTTACGCAGATAGATCACAATCTTGAACGGCATAACGCTCGCCCTTTCGAAGGGCCGAATTTTCGAAGAGACCCTGCCGCTGCTCGCCGCCGCGGGGATCACCCCGACCGACAATCCGGAATCGTCGCGCAAGCTCATCATCGGCACCAACCGGCCGGAGGTGCGACTGGTCATCGTGCGCGCCACGGACACTCCGACCTACGTGCAGTACGGTGCCGCCGACCTGGGCATCGCCGGCAAGGACACCCTGATCGAACACGGCGGGGCCGGCCTTTACCAGCCGCTCGATCTCAACATCGCCAAGTGCCGCCTGTGTGTGGCGGTGCGCAAGGATTTCGACTACGCCGCGGCGGTCAAGCGCGGTGCGCGCATCCGCGTCGCCACCAAGTACGTCAAGGCCGCCAAGGAACACTTCGCGGCCAAGGGCATGCACGTCGACCTCATCAAGCTTTACGGCTCGATGGAACTGGCGCCGCTGGTCGGCTTGGCCGATGCCATCGTCGACCTCGTCTCCACCGGCGGAACGCTCAGGGCCAACAATCTGGTCGAGGTGGAAGACATCATGCCGATCAGCTCCCGTCTGATCGTCAATCAGGCCTCCCTCAAGCTCAAACGCGACTTGATCCAGCCGGTGCTGGAGGCCTTTGCCGGAGCCATCAAGCCATGAGCGCGCAAATCCGTCGCCTGTCGTCCGTCGAACCCGGTTTCGTCGCCACGCTGGATGCCCTGCTGGCGTTCGAAGGCAGCACCGATGCGGCCATCGAACAAGCCGTTGCCGACATCCTGCAGACCGTTCGCAAGGAGGGCGACGCCGCCGTCGTCGAATACACCCGCCGTTTCGACCATCTGGATGTGGCCGACATGGCTGCGCTCGAGCTGCCCAAGTCCGAACTCGGCGCCGCGCTGGCTGGCCTTTCCGCCGAGCAGCGCGCCGCTCTTGAAGCCGCCGCCGCCCGTGTGCGCAGCTACCACGAGCGGCAGGTGAGCGAATCCTGGCGTTACAGCGACGACTCGCCGGGCATGGAAGGCACGCGGCTCGGCCAGAAAGTCACTCCGCTGGATCGCGTCGGCCTTTACGTGCCGGGCGGTCGCGCGTCCTACCCGAGCTCGGTGCTGATGAATGCCATTCCCGCCAAGGTGGCCGGCGTCGGCGAGCTGATCATGGTCGTGCCGACCCCGCGCGGCGAAAAGAATCCGCTGGTGCTGGCGGCCGCGGCGATCACCGGCGTCGACCGCGTGTTCACCATCGGCGGCGCCCAGGCCGTGGCCGCCCTGGCCTACGGCACCGCAACGGTTCCGCAGGTGGACAAGATCGTCGGTCCGGGCAACGCCTACGTGGCGAGCGCCAAGCGGCGTGTTTTCGGCACCGTCGGCATCGACATGGTGGCCGGCCCGTCCGAAGTGCTGGTGATTTCCGACGGCTCCGGCAACCCCGACTGGGTCGCGATGGATCTCTTCGCCCAGGCCGAACACGACGATCTCGCCCAGTCGATTCTGCTGTGCACCGACGAAGCCTTCATCGCCCGCGTCGAAGACAGCATCGCCCGTCTCCTGCCCGAGATGCCGCGCCGCGACACCATCGCCACATCGCTGAAGAATCGCGGTGCGCTGATCCACGTGCGCGATCTCGCCGAAGCCTGCCGCATCGCCAATCGCATTGCGCCGGAGCACCTGGAGCTGTCCCTCGACGATCCTTACCAGTGGATCGACGAGATCCGCCACGCGGGCGCCATCTTCATCGGCCACTACTCGGTCGAGGCTTTGGGCGACTACTGCGCCGGCCCCAACCACGTGTTGCCGACGATGCGCAGCGCACGTTTCTCGAGTCCGCTGGGCGTCTATGATTTCCAGAAGCGCACCAGCCTGATCGATGTTTCCGAAGCCGGCGCGCAGACGCTGGGCCGGATTGCGTCGATTCTCGCCCACGGCGAAGGCCTGCAGGCGCACGCCCGTTCGGCGGAGATGCGACTCAAGCGCTGAGCCGGCATTCCGCCAGACCACAAAAAACCGCGTTCGAGGACGCGGTTTTTTGTTGCTCTCGGATGCGGTGCCTGTCGGGCCAGGGGCCGACAGGGCGCAGGACTCAGCCGACGATCTCCCGCAGCGCGTCGATCAGCAGCACGCACTGGGCATCGGTGCCGACCGTGATGCGCAGGAACTGGTCGATCCGCGCCGCCTTGAAGTGGCGCACGATGATGCTGCGCTCGCGCAGGCGCGCGGCCAGCGTTGCTGCGTCATGCTGCGGGTGGCGGGCGAAGACGAAGTTGGCGGCCGACGGCAGCACCTCGAAACCCAGCGCGCCGAGGTTTGCCGCCAGCGACTCGCGGCTGGCGATGACCTGCCGGCGGGTCTGCTCGAACCACGCTTCGTCGTCCAGCGCGGCGCTCGCGCCGGCCAATGCCAGACGATCCAGCGGGTAGGAATTGAAGCTGTCCTTCACGCGGGTCAGGGCTTCGATCAGCTCCGGCTGACCGATTGCGAAACCCACCCGCAGCCCGGCCAGAGAACGGGATTTGGAGAGGGTCTGGATGACCAGGATGTTCGGGTGCTGCTTGACCAGTTCGACCGCGGTAGGAATTGCGTCGAGCCCGCCGAAATCCACATAGGCTTCGTCGATGACAATCGGCGCATCGGGCAGGGCCGCGGCAAGACGGGCGATTTCGGCCAGCGGCAGCAGGCGGCCGGTCGGGGCGTTGGGGTTCGGGAAGATCGTCGCGCCAAGGTTCGCAGCGCCGCGGGCGAGGTAGTCGTCGATGCGGATCTCGAACTCGTCCGACAGGGGTACGGTTTCGAAGTCGATCCCGTACAGCCCGCAGTAAACAGGATAGAAACTGTAGGTGATGTCCGGAAAGAGCAGCGGCTTGTCGTGCTTGAGCAAAGCCTGGAAGGTGTGGGCCAGCACCTCGTCCGAACTGTTGCCGACGAAGACCCATTCCGCCGGAACGCCGAAATGGCGGGCAACGGCTGCTTTGAGCTGGCTTCCGGTCGGGTCCGGATAGAGCTTCAGGCGGTCGGCGTCCTTGCCCAACTCGGCAAGGATCGCATCCCGCACTTTGGGGCTCGGCGGGTAGGGGTTTTCGTTGGTGTTGAGCTTGACCAGATTGGCGAGTTTGGGTTGCTCGCCGGGAATATATGGGGTCAGGTCGTGGACGATGGGGCTCCAGAAACGGCTCATGGCAGATCTGTTCCGCGGCGTTGAGTGCCGCAAGGGACGGTGAAAACGCTAAATGCTATCATGACCGTTCCGATTACCTCGTTTCGACCGTTTCTCCTGGAAAACTACGCAATGCGGCAAGCCGAAATCTCCCGCGACACCCTCGAAACCAAGATCCGGGTCAGGATCGACCTGGATGGTTCGGGCAAAAGCCAGCTCAATACCGGCATCGGTTTCTTCGACCACATGCTCGATCAGATCGCCCGTCACGGCACTTTCGACCTCGAAATCCAAGCCTCCGGCGATTTGCACATCGATGGCCACCATACCGTTGAGGATGTCGGCATCTCCGTCGGGCAGGCCTTTGCGAAGGCCGTTGGCGACAAAAAGGGGCTCACCCGTTACGGTCACGCCTACGTGCCTCTCGATGAAGCGCTGTCCCGCGTGGTGGTCGACCTGTCCGGCCGGCCCGGGCTCGAGTTCGACGTTCCCTTCAGCGCCGGCATGATCGGGGCACTGGATACCCAGCTTGTTTACGAATTCTTCCAGGGCTTCGTCAATCACGCCGGCGTCAGCCTGCACATCGACAACCTCAAGGGGCGCAATGCCCACCATCAGTGCGAAACCGTTTTCAAGGCCTTTGGCCGTGCGCTGCGCATGGCGGTGACGCCCGATCCGCGCCAGGCTGGCGTGGTGCCTTCGACGAAGGGGGCGCTGTGAGCAAGATTGCAATCATCGATTACGGCATGGGAAACCTGCGCTCGGTGGCCAAGGCCATCGAACACGTCGCCCCCGACGCGACGGTCGTCGTCACTGCGAGCCCCGCCGAAGTGCTGTCCGCCGACCGGGTGGTTTTTCCGGGGCAGGGCGCAATGCCCGACTGCATGCGCGAGCTCGATGCTCGCGGTCTGCGTCCGGCGGTGCTGGAGGCCGCCAAGAGCAAGCCTTTTCTCGGCATCTGCATCGGCCAGCAAATGCTCTTCGAGCATAGCGAAGAAGGCAACGTGCCCGGCCTGGGTATCTTCAAGGGCGAAGTGCGCCGCTTTCCCGCCGACAAGATGGTCGCCGCCGATGGTTCCCGCCTCAAAGTGCCCCACATGGGCTGGAACGAGGTATGGCAGAAGCAGGCTCACCCCCTATGGGCCGGCATCAAGGACGGCGCCCGTTTCTATTATGTGCATAGTTATTACGTCGATCCGGCCGATCCCGCCATCGTCGCGGCAACGACCGACTATGGCATCCCCTTTACCGGGGCGGTAGCGCAGGCTAATATCTTCGCCATTCAATTCCATCCGGAAAAGAGCGCGCAGGCGGGTCTGCAACTGCTGTTGAACTTCATGTCGTGGCATCCTTGAGTTCGCGCTGTTTTTACTCTTTTGGGCGTCCCCCTTCCATCGAGTCGTTTCGTTTCAACCCCTCTATCGCACTCTTCCTATGCTGCTGATTCCCGCCATCGACCTCAAGGACGGTCACTGCGTGCGCCTGAAACAAGGCGAAATGGATGCTGCCACGATCTTCTCGGAAGATCCGGGGGCCACCGCCCGTCACTGGATAGACCAGGGCGCGCGACGTTTGCACGTGGTCGACCTGGATGGTGCCTTTGCCGGCAAGCCGAAGAACCAGACCGCGATCAGGGCGATTCTTGCCGAAGTGGGTGACGAAATCCCGGTTCAACTGGGCGGTGGCATCCGCGATCTCGACACCATCGAACGCGCCCTCGACGCTGGCATCACCTACGTGATCATCGGCACCGCCGCCGTCAAGAACCCCGGTTTCCTGCACGATGCGTGCAGCGCCTTCCCGGGCCACATCATCGTCGGCCTCGATGCCAAGGACAGCAAGGTGGCGGTGGATGGCTGGTCCAAGCTCACCGGTCACGATGTCATCGACCTCGCCAAAAAATTCGAGGACTACGGCGTCGAAGGTGTGATCTACACCGACATCGGTCGCGACGGCATGCTCTCCGGGGTGAACATCGAAGCCACCGTCAAGCTGGCTCAGGCACTGCGCATCCCGGTCATCGCCAGTGGCGGCATTGCCACCCTGACCGACGTGGACGCCCTCTGCGCCGTCGAGTTCGAAGGCATCACCGGCGCCATTACCGGCCGTGCGATTTACGAAGGCACCCTTGATTTCGCTGCAGCCCAGGCCCGCGCCGACGAACTCAACGGGGACGACTGATCCATGCTCGCCAAGCGCATCATTCCCTGCCTCGACGTCAGCGCCGGCCGCGTGGTCAAGGGCGTGAATTTCGTCGAACTGCGGGATGCCGGCGATCCCGTCGAGGTGGCCCGCCGTTACGACGAGCAGGGTGCCGACGAAATCACCTTTCTCGACATCACCGCCAGTTCCGACGACCGCAATATCATCCTCCACGTCGTCGAGCAGGTTGCCGAACAGGTCTTCATTCCGCTCACCGTCGGCGGCGGCGTGCGCACTGTCGATGACGTGCGGCGCCTCCTCAACGCCGGTGCGGACAAGGTCAGCATCAACACCGCGGCCGTCAATAACCCGCAGGTGGTTGCCGATGCGGCCGGCAAGGTCGGCAGCCAGTGCATTGTCGTCGCCATCGACGCCAAGCAGGTTGCGCCGGGAAAGTGGGAGGTCTTCACCCACGGGGGCCGCAACCGTACCGGGCTGGATGTCGTCGAGTGGGCACAGAAGATCGCCTTTCTCGGCGCTGGCGAAATTCTCCTCACCAGCATGGACCGCGACGGCACCAAGAACGGATTCGACCTTGGCCTGACCCGTGCCGTTTCGGATGCGGTTTCGATCCCGGTGATCGCCAGTGGCGGTGTCGGCAACCTGGATCACCTTGCCGACGGCGTTACCCTCGGCCGCGCCGATGCGGTGCTGGCCGCCAGCATTTTCCACTTCGGCGAACACACGGTGCGCGAAGCCAAAGAATTGATGCGTGCTCGCGGAATCGAGGTGCGCCTGTGAGTCAATCCGAAAAGTCCTCCGCGTGGCTCGATGAACTTGCCTGGGATAAGGACGGTCTGATTCCCGCCATCGCCCAGGATGCCGCGACCGGCGACGTGCTGATGTTTGCCTGGATGAACCGGGATGCGCTGGCGCGAACGGTTGAAACAGGTGAAGCTGTCTATTTTTCGCGTTCCCGTGGCAGGCTGTGGCACAAGGGCGAAGAGTCCGGCCACACCCAGAAGATCCGCGAGATACGCATCGATTGCGACAACGACGTGGTGCTTTTGAAGATCGAGCAGGTGGGCGGAATTGCCTGTCACACCGGGCGGCGCAGCTGCTTCTTCCAGAAATATCTCGCGGACGGCCGATGGGCGGCCGTCGACCCGGTTATCAAAGACCCGAAGGAAATATACAAATGATCGATATCGAAGTGCTGCACCGGGTGGCCCAGACTCTTGCCGAACGCAAGGAAGCCAGTCCCGATTCGTCCTACGTTTCCAGCCTGTTCCACAAGGGTACCGACGCAATCTGTAAAAAGGTCGCCGAGGAAGCCGCTGAAACCATCATGGCTGCGAAGGACAAGGACCGGCTGCATGTGGTCTGGGAAGTAACCGACGTGTGGTTCCATACGATGGTTCTGCTGGCTCATTTCGGTTTGTCCGTCGACGATGTGCTTGCCGAGTTCCGCCGCCGGGAAGGCGTGTCGGGCATCGACGAAAAGAAGGCCCGCGCCAAGTAAGGCGAGACAAGGAAAAACGTCCATGCAGGATTGCCTCTTCTGCCGCATCGTGCGCGGAGAGATTCCCGCCGCGAAGGTCTACGAAGACGAACATGTGTTCGCCTTTAAGGATATTCAGCCCCAGCGCCCGGTGCACGTTCTGGTCATCCCGAAAAAGCACATTACTTCGCTGGCCCATGTCACGATGGAAGATGCTCCGATAATGGGTCGGATGCTGGCGGTGGCGAACCAGATTGCTGTCGATCAAGGAAGTACCGACGGCTTCAGGTCCATCATCAACACCGGTCGCGTTGGCGGACAGGAAGTCATGCATGTGCACATGCACATCGTGGGTGGGCAGGAGCCTGTCGGGCCGATGCTTAAACGGTAGTCTTTAGGAGAATTCAATGGGTTCCTTCAGCATTTGGCACTGGCTGATCGTTTTGGTGATCGTCATGCTCGTGTTCGGTACCAAGAAGCTGCGCAACATCGGGCAGGATCTCGGTGGCGCGGTCAAGGGCTTCAAGGAAGGGATGCGGGAGGCTGAGCAGGGGAGCGAGTCCAGCCAGAAAATCGCCGATGGCGCCAAGCAGACCATCGACGCAGAAGCCCGGGAAAAGAACAAGTCCTGATTCCCGAGGTGCTGTTGGCGCGGAGGAGGGGTGCTTTGAGCCGCCCCTTTTTTGTTTCTGCGGCCTGTCTTCATCCTGTGTATCTCACAAGTTAGGCGAATCGGATGTTCGATGTCGGTTTTTCTGAACTCATGGTCATCGGTATCGTGGCCTTGCTGGTGCTCGGTCCGGAGCGCCTGCCCAAGGTGGCGCGGACCACCGGTCACCTGCTCGGTCGTCTGCAGCGCTATGTTGCCGACGTCAAGTCGGACATCAGCCGTGAAATGCAGCTCGATGAACTGAAAAGGCTGCAGGAAGAGGCCCGCCAGTCGGCCATCTCGTTAGAGTCCACGGTCCGCAGCGAGATGGCCGGGATCGAGAAAGACGTTTCGTCGTCGCTACAGTCGGCGTCTTCGGCGGTGGCCGATCTCGAGAACAGCATCAAGGCGCCGGTGGATGGGTCTGCGGTCGCATCCTCCTTCGATCACGATGCCGCTTCGGCTCAGCTTGATCGGCAACTGGCCGAGGCCGACACCCACGCGGGTCCGGCCCCGGCCCCGGCCGTGGCCGAGGAGCCGAAATCCGAGCCCGTTCCACCAGAACCGAAAAGCATCAAGTCATGAACGCCCAGGAAGATACTTTCATCTCCCACTTGGTGGAGTTGCGTGACCGCCTGCTGCGTGCCGTCGCGGCGGTGATCGTGGTGTTTGTCTGCCTGATGCCGTGGGCCGGCGATATCTACGACATTCTTGCCCATCCGATGATGCAGGCGTTGCCGGAAGGCACCCGGATGATCGCTACGGGGGTGGTGACGCCCTTCTTTGTGCCCATGAAGGTTACCTTGCTGGTGGCTTTCGTCATTGCACTGCCCTTTGTGCTCTACCAGGCCTGGTGCTTCATCGCACCGGGGCTCTACGCCCACGAAAAGCGCCTTGGCCTTCCGCTGGTGATTGGCAGCACCGTGCTGTTTCTGGCGGGCATGGCCTTCTGTTACTTTTTTGTGTTTGGTACGGTGTTCAGGTTCATCAGCCAGTTCGCGCCGAAGAGCATCACGCCGGCGCCGGATATCGAGCAGTATCTGGCTTTCGTGATGTCCATGTTCCTGGCCTTCGGTGTGACTTTCGAGGTGCCGGTGTTCGTCATCGTGCTCGTCAAGCTCGGCGTGGTGGATGTGGCCAAGCTGAAAGAAGCGCGACCCTACGTGATCGTAGGTGCTTTTATTGTCGCCGCTGTGCTCACCCCGCCGGATGTCGTATCTCAGCTCATGCTGGCGATCCCGATGTGCCTGCTCTACGAACTGGGGATTTTCCTGGCGCGTTTCGTCACCAAGACGCAGGCGGAAGAAGAGGCCGCCGGGTAGCAAGCCGCAGGGGCGCGATCGCGCCACCGATCGTTCATAAAAAGGGCGTTCTACGGACGCCCTTTTTTCGGACCGCGGGAGCCTCCGCGTTGGTGTGGGCGATGGGCGAACGCCACGCGTCGGCACGTTCTTCAGGCGCTTGAACCCGCTTTCGGTCGGCGCATTGTCCCGGCAGTTTCCCGGGCAGCTTGTGGAGCGGACCCTATCGGCGCGTCCTGAAATGCAGGATGGGCCTGCCGGCCCGATTCGGCATCTTCATTTCATGCCGTCCAAAAGGGCCTCAGGTTCACGTCACCCGTGGCCGACCAATTTGCGGAAGACGCTCGGCGCAAGTTGCTCGTTGGTTCAGCTGCCCTTCTGTTCCCGAAAGATGCGGACGGTTTCGAGGAAGGCCGCGAGAAGCGGAGACTGGTCGTCCGCCCGGTAGATGCAACTTAGATCCACCACGCCGTTGGGCGGGACGTCCCGCAGCGGGCGGTAGGTCACGCCGGGAAGCCGCAGCGTCGTGGCTGACTCGGGTACGAGGCAGACGCCAAAGCCGCTCGCTACCAGCGCCACGCCTGTCACCGCGTCGCCCACCTCCTGGGAGATGTTGGGTGTGAAGCCGCACTCGTTGCACAGGGTCATCACCTTGTCGATGAAGTTCGGCCGCGCGCCGGTGGGGAACAGCACCAGCGGGTGGTGGGCGAGTTCGGCGAACGGGATGTCCGGCCATTCGGCGAGGGGGTCGCGCTCGTTCACCGCGAGCAGCAGCTTCTCGGTGGCGACCAGCTCGGTGCCGATGTCGGGCTCGGGCGCCAGCATCCGGTTGAAGCCGACGGTGATGCGCCGCTGACGGAGGGCTTCGAGCTGTTCGGCCTTGGTCATCGTGTGCAGCACGACCTTCACGCCCGGATAGTTGTTGCGGAACAGCAGCAACAGCTTGGGAATGGCGTCGAGGATGGCCGAGCCAAAAATCGCCACATCCAGCCGGCCGAGCTTGCCTTGTCCGGCGCGCTGGGTGCGTTCGGTGGCCTGCTCGACCAATGAGCGGATGTTGCGCGCCTCTTCGAGCAGCAAGGTGCCGGCCTGGGTGATTTCCATGCCCTTCGGCGTGCGCACGAAAAGCTGAACGTCGAGCTCTTCCTCGAGTTGCTGGATCTGCCGGGTCAGCGGCGGCTGGGAGATATGCAGCCGGGCGGCGGCGCGCCCGATGTTCTGCTCCTCGGCGACGGCGATGAAGTATTTCAGGTGTCGCAATTCCACTTTGCATGTCCTCGGCGATCGTGCCTGCGGCGGTCTTTGGCAATACCTAAAGGGTATCGAGAGCTTCAGTCAATGGTATTGGACGGTAATTATTCCAGCCGGTACTGTCCGCGGCAACTCACCCGTATTCAGCCTTCAGGGAAGGCTGGGCGGCGGCCACAAGAGCCAAAAATGAACGAAGGAGGAAGAGACATGAAACAGAATCTTTTGAGGGACGGATGTGCGCCGGCGGCTTCGCCGGTGGCGGCGGAAGTGGCTGCCGCGTGCGCCGCGCTGGCGCCAGCCGTTTTGTCCTTCTGTCAGCGCGAGCGTGGGCGGGCCTGAGCAGCGCATGGTCCAGGCCGCCGACGGCACGCCGATTGGGCGCCCGCTCTTCAAAGACCGTCTGGCGATCGTCGTGCTGTGCGCGCCGATCCGTGCGCTGCTCGGCGACAAGGCGTTCGGTCTGTCGTTGCAGGTTGCGTTCGACACGATAATCCCGACAAAGCATCCGTACATCGCGGTTTTCTCGAAACCGCGGCCCGTTGGCCGGCGTCGGGGGGCGACAGATATCGTCGTCAAGCAGACCGACGTCGGGAATCCAGACTCATCTGCTGGCGCCGACGATGGATTGCATCCGGGCCTTCCCCGAGCGCCTGCATTGCCCGAAGGCAGCGCAATTCCTGTTCGGCCGCGTGGCCGACGTGGTCGGGCGGGCGGAGGCCATCGGGCGTTTTGCCGACGCCCGGTGGCGTCACCTCGGCGTCGAGGAAAGGCTTATCCTTCCAGCGGCAGGTTGCGCGCTGACCGAAGAGGCTTTCAGGCAAGACGGAGCGTTCCGGGTGGGCGGCAAGCGTGACGAGGCCTTCGGGCAGATGTTTGCCCGGCCGATGAACATGGCCTCGGAAGACGAAGGGCGCTGATACGGCGTGGCAGCGGCGCCGCAGGAACGACCCGGCTCGAAGAGGCCGGGCGGACAAAGACAGGCCGGGTGGGAGACAGACATGAAACATCAGAGGTTGATCGAGCAGTTCAATTTGCGCTCGCGCTTGCGCTTCAACGTGGACGAAGGCCAGATCTGGCTCGACGAGAATCGCATGCTGCTGCTCCACGCGCGGGCGATCGGCGCGCTGCGACGCGAGCTGATCGACACCGTCGGCGATCACGAGGCGCGAGGTATGCTCGTGCGGATGGGCTTCGTGGCCGGCATGCAGGACGGCGAGCTGGCCCAGAAGCTCTACGGCGAGGGCGATCCCAACGACGTGTTCGGCATCGGCCCCGAGCTGCACGCCTTCGAAGGCACGGTGAAGGCGACCATCATCGACTCGAAGATCGACTGGGCCCGCGGCACTTTCTTCGGCGAAGTCACCCTCGACAACTCCTGGGAGGCGGAATCCCACATCCAGCAGTTCGGGGTGGGCGACGACCCGGTGTGCTGGACCATCGTCGGTTTTGCGTCGGGTTACTGCAGCCAGTTCTTCAAACGCTTCATCGTGTTTCGCGAGGTGGAATGCGTCGGCAAGGGCGACAGCCGCTGTCTGCTCGTCGGCAAGCCCGCCGAAGCGTGGGGCGAGGCCGACGGCTATCTCGATTACTTCCGCCGCGTCGACGGCGTGCCCCGCTTTCTCCAGCAGGAAAGCGAGCTGACCCAGTTGCGCGGCAGCCGGCGCGAGCCTTTCCCCGCCGGCAAGCTGGTCTGCAATTCGACGGGTTTCCGGGCGGCTTTCGAGCTGGTCAGCAAGGCCGCTACCAGTCCGATCAACGTGTTGCTGCTCGGCGAGACGGGCGTCGGCAAGGAGATGTTCGCCCGCTGGCTGCACGACCACAGCGACCGGGCTGATCAGCCCTTCGTGGCGATCAACTGCGCGGCGATTCCCCACGACCTCATCGAATCCGAACTGTTCGGCGTCCAGAAGGGCGCCTACACCGGCGCCCAGGCCTCGCGGCCGGGCCGCTTCGAGCGCGCCGACGGCGGCACGCTGTTCCTCGACGAAGTCGGCGACCTGTCGCCGGCGACTCAGGTCAAGCTGCTGCGGGTGCTGCAGACCGGCGAGATCGAGCGCCTCGGCGACGACCAGACCCGCAAGGTGAACGTGCGGCTGGTGGCCGCCACCAACGTCAATCTCCAGCAGGCCATTGCCGACGGCCGCTTCCGGGCCGATCTGTACTATCGCCTCGCCACCTATCCGGTGGTGATTCCGCCGCTGCGCGAACGTCGCTGCGACGTGCCGCTGCTGGCCACGGCGCTGCTCGAAAAATACGAGGGCTCGTACAACAAGAAGCTGCAGGGCATTTCCGAGAAGGCGATGGGCACGCTCAAGGCCTACCCGTGGCCCGGCAATGTGCGCGAGCTGGAAAACCTCATCGAGCGCGGCGTGCTGCTGGCACCCAACGGTGGGCTGATCGAGATCGAACACCTGTTCGCCAGCGGGGCGCCGGCGAGCGTGGCCGGCGCCGAGGTGGACCGGGCCGGCGTGGTCGGCAACGAAAGCGAGGCCAACCGCAGCCGGCTCTACGAATCCATCCTGCAGGACGGCTTCAACCTCGAGCGGCACGAGGCCCGATTGCTCGAACTGGCGGTCCAGCGCGCCGGCGGCAATCTCACCCACGCCGCGAAGCTGCTCGGCATCACCCGCCGCCAGCTCGCCTACCGGCTGCGCCAGGGCACGATGCCGGCCACCTGACCCCGCTTCTTCGGCTGCATCCCTGCGCCCGCGCGCCATCCCCGATGGCCCGCGGGTTTCGTCATTGTGGGCGTCGCCGCGCCGGTTTTTGCTGCACTGCAGCTTGACGTCTTTGTAAGGCGACAAGCCCCGCTGGACAAAAGCGGAAGGCGATCCCGCTGGCGTTTTTCGTGGGTTTTGGATTTTTCATTTAAAAACAGTGGGCTGCGAATTTGGCATGGACGGTGCATTAGTAATTCTTACCGACGCATAAGCTGGGCTGATTTAACCGCCGGCTGACAAAAGCGTCGATGGACACCTGGAGGACACATGGCACACACGGTCAGGATCGAAGACAACGGCGTCACCTACACCTGCGCTCCCACCGAATCGCTGCTCGAAGGCATGCAGCGCCTCGGACGGCGCGGGATTCCGATGGGCTGCCGGGGCGGCGGCTGCGGCGTCTGCAAGGTCGAGATCCTGGACGGCGAATTCCGCACCCGCGCGATGAGCTGCGACCACGTCGACGAAGACGACCGCAATCACCGTCGTCTGCTCGCCTGCCGCGTGTATCCCTCTGGCGACCTTTCCGTGAGGGTGATCGGAAAGCTGCAGAAATCCGTCTGCGGCGCGACTTCCCACCCCCGCGTTCCCGTCTGACACCACTTCACTGCAAAACCATAAAAGGAGACAACACATGGCTCTTACCGGCGTTCTTCGTCCTGGCCACGCCCAGGTCCGCGTTCTCGATCTCGACGAATCGGTGCGCTTTTACAAGGAGGTGCTCGGCCTGGTGGAAACCGGCCGCGATGCCCAGGGACGGGTGTATTTCAAGTGTTGGGACGAACGCGATCATCACAGCTACGTGATCCGCGAGGCCGACCGTGCCGGGATCGACTTCTTCGGCTTCCGGGTGCTCGACACGGCGACCCTCGACAAGCTCGACGCCGACCTCAAGGCCTACGGCCTCAAGACCGAGCGCATTCCGGCCGGCGAGATGCTGGCAACCGGCGAGCGCGTGCGCTTCGAGTTGCCCTCCGGCCACCTCATGGAACTGTTCGCCGATAAAGCCAAGGTGGGCAACGGCATTCCGCTGGTCAACCCGGCGCCCTGGGCCAAGGCACGCGACAACGGCATCGCGCCGGTCCGCCTCGACCATGCGCTGCTGTACGGCCCGAACGTGGCCGAAGTGCAGAAGATCTTCACCGAGGTGCTCGGCTTCTACCTCGTCGAACGCGTGCTGACGCCCGACGGCAACGGCAACGCGGCGATCTGGCTGTCCTGCGGCCAGAAGGTGCATGACATCGCCTTCGCCGAATACCCGGAGCCGGGCAAGCTGCACCACTGTTCCTTCCTGATGGAGAGCTGGGAGCAGGTGCTGCGGGCCGGCGACATCATGTCGATGAACGCGGTGCCGGTGGATATCGGACCGACCCGTCACGGCGTGACCCGCGGTTGCACGATCTACGCCTGGGACCCGTCCGGCAACCGCTTCGAGACGTTCTGCGGCGGCCATCTGCCCTATCCGGACTACGAAACCATGACCTGGACCTTCGACAACTTCGGCCAGGGGCTCGACTACCCGCAGCGGAAGCTGCACGAAACCTTCCTCAGCGTCGTCAGCTAAGCGCGCCATGAGCGACGCGCCAAGCACGCTCGACCTCGCCCGGCGCTACGTCCGGCGCTGCGGCGAGCGGGCCGGGGGCTTCATCGAGTTCGAGTTCGCCATCGGCGAGCCGGAGGTTTTCGTCGAGATGATCCTCAGTCCGCCCGCTTTCGCGGAATTCTGTGCCGCCAACCGGGTGGCGCTGCTGCCGCCCCGCGACGCCAGCGTCGAGCCGGCCGACTGGGACTGGCGCCTCGCCGACGCCACCCGCTTCAAATAACCGGAACCGGCCTTCCCGCGGGAAGGCCGTCAGGAGACAAGATATGCAGATTGACCTTCGCACGGTCGCCATCGAACCGCAGCGCCAGGCCTTCGACCATCTGGTGCGCCGCTTCGGCAACAAGCCGGCCTCGCGCTACCAGGAAGGCAGCTACGACATCCAGGCCGCCGAGAACCTCCACTACAAGCCCACCTGGGACCCGGAGCAGGCCCTCTACGACGAGACCATCACCCGCATCGAGATGCAGGACTGGTACGCGCTGAAGGACCCGCGCCAGTTCTACTACAGCACCTACACCCTGGCGCGGGCCCGCCAGCAGGAAACCGCCGAAGCCAACTTCAGCTTCGTCGAAACCCGCGGGCTGGCCGACATGCTGCCGGACGAGCTGCGGGCCATTGCGCTGGCGGTGCTGGTGCCGCTGCGCCACGCCGCGTGGGGCGCGAACCAGCACAACGCCTTCATCTGCGGCTACGGCTTCGGCACCGCCTTCACCCAGCCCTGCATGTATCACGCGATGGACAACCTGGGCATCGCCCAGTACCTCTCGCGCCTGGGCCTGCTGCTGGGCGACACCGACGCGCTGGATGCCGGCAAGCGCGCCTGGCTCGACGATGCCGCCTGGCAGCCGCTGCGCCGCTATGTCGAGGACTGCCTGGTGGTGCGCGACCCGTTCGAACTGTTCGTGGCCCAGAACCTGGTGCTCGACGGTCTGCTGTATCCGCTGGTCTATGAACGCATCGTCGATGCGCACCTGTCGTCCCGGGGCGGTTCGGCCGTGGCGATGTTGTGCCAGTTCATGAACGACTGGTTCGACGAGACCCGCAAGTGGGTCGATGCGGTGCTGAAGGTGGCCGCGGCCGAATCGGCGCCCAACCGCGAAGTGCTCGCCGCGTGGACCCGCGACTGGAGCGGCCGCGCCGCCTCCGCGCTGCTGCCGGTCGTCGAGCTGGCCCTCGGACCCGAGGCCGACGCGGCGGTGGCCGAGTACGTCGCCGCGCTGTCGGCCCGCATCGCCAAAGCCGGCATCCCGGCCTGAGAGGAAGCCATGTCTACCGTATTCATTGCGCTGCAGACCAACGAAGACACCCGCCCGATCATCGAGGCCATCGAGCTCGACAACCCGCTGGCGGTGGTTCACCGCGAGCCGGCGATGGTCAAGATCGACGCCCCCGACCGGCTCGTCGTGCGCCGCTCGACCGTCGAGGATCTGATCGGCCGCGCCTTCGACCTGCAGGAAATGCACATCAACCTGATCACCCTCAGCGGCAACGTCGTCGAGGACGACGACACCCTGACCCTGAGCTGGAACAGCTGAGCGAGGAGACCCAAATGGACATGAAAGCATCGAAGAAGAAGCTCGGCCTGAAAGAGCGCTACCGGCTGATGACCCGCGATCTGGGCTGGGAGACCACCTACCAGCCGAAGGACAAGGTGTTCCCCTACGTGGATTACGAGGGCATCAGGATCCACGATTGGGACAAGTGGGAAGACCCCTTCCGCCTGACCATGGATTCGTACTGGAAATACCAGGCCGAGAAGGAGCGCAAGTTCTACGCGATCATCGACGCCCACGCCCAGAACAACGGCCACCTGAACCTCACCGACGCCCGCTACCTGTCGGCGCTGAAGATCTTCCTGCAGGCCATCAGCCCCGGCGAATACGCCGCCCACAAGGGCTTTGCCCGCGTCGGCCGGGAGTTTCCGGGCGTCGGCACGCAGGTCGCCTGCCAGATGCAGGCCATCGACGAGATCCGCCATGCCCAGACCCAGATCCACGCGATGTCGAACTACAACCGTTACTACAACGGTTTCCACGCCTTCGCCGACACCCGCGACCGCATCTGGTACACCTCGGTGGCGCGTTCCTTCTTCGACGACGCCATGTCGGCCGGCCCCTTCGAATTCATGATCGCGATCGGCTTCAGCTTCGAATACGTGCTGACCAATCTGCTGTTCGTGCCCTTCATGTCGGGCGCCGCCTACAACGGCGACATGGCCACGGTCACCTTCGGCTTCTCGGCCCAGTCGGACGAAGCCCGCCACATGACGCTGGGCCTCGAATGCATCAAGTTCATGCTCGAGCAGGACCCGGCCAACGTGCCCATCGTGCAAGGCTGGATCGACAAATGGTTCTGGCGCGGCTTCCGGGTGCTCGGGCTGGTCAGCACGATGATGGACTACATGCTGCCCAAGCGCGTGATGTCGTGGCGCGAGGCGTGGAACATCTACGGCGTCGAGAACGGCGGCGCACTGTTCAAGGACCTGGCGCGCTACGGCATCCGCCCGCCCAAGGGCTGGGACGACGCCGAAAAGGCCATCGACCACATGTCCCATCAGTTCATGCTGGGCTTGTACCAGTGGAGCTTCGGCACCGCCTTCCACAGCTGGATTCCGTCGGACGACGACATGGACTGGCTGTCCGCCAAGTATCCCGACACCTTCGACAAGTACTACCGGCCGCGTTGGGACCACATCAAGAAGCTCGCCGCCGCCGGCACGCCCTTCAAGAACTACGGCCTCGCCAAGCTGTGCCAGACCTGCCAGCTGCCCACCGTGTTCACCGAGCCGGACGATCCGACGCTCACCTGCCATCGCGAAACCGCCTACAAGGGCGAGAAGTACCACTTCTGCTCGGACGGTTGCCAGCACATCTTCGAGAACGAACCGGAAAAGTACATCCAGGCCTGGCTGCCGATGCCCCAGCTCTTCCAGGACCCGGTCAAGGGCGATCTCGGCGAGTGGATGAAGTGGGTCAGCCTGCTCGACGGCAAGGACAACGGCGACTACGCCGGTTCCGAAGACCAGAAGAACTTTGAAGCGTGGCGCGGTCTGGCGACCACCAACCAGTAAGCCCGAAGCGGGCGGGGTGGCGCCACCGCGCCTCCGCCCGCCCTCGACCCAATCCGAAGGAGAATCAAGATGCCCGTAGCAGCAACCAAGGACTACGTCGGCGTGCCGCGCGACGTGGCCGCCAACTTCCACGGCAAGCAACTCGTCTATGTGAGCTGGGATCGTCACCTGCTCTTCGCCGCGCCCTTTCTGCTCTGCGTTCTGCCGGAGATGAGCTTCCGCGAACTGCTGGACGGCCCGCTGGCGATGCTCTTCCAGCCCGATCCGGACGCCGCCGCCATCGACTGGACCCAGGTCGAGTGGCTCAAGTCGAACCAGCCGTGGACGCCCGATTTCAACCGCAGCCTGGCCGACAACGGGATCGCCCACAAGGACCAGATCCGTCTGCGCACGCCGGGCCTGAACAGCCTGCTGCCGGCAGCCTGAGGAAGGGGCGATGAGCTTTGAGCTGACCATCGAGCCGCTCGGCCAGACCATCGGCATCGAGGAAGGCCAGACCCTCCTCGACGCCGCGCTGCGGGCCGGCATCTACCTGCCCCACGCCTGCTGTCACGGCCTCTGCGCCACCTGCAAGGTCCAGGTGGCCGACGGCGAGGTGGAGCACGGCGAGGCGTCGAGCTTCGCGCTGATGGACTTCGAGCGCGACGAGGGCAAGTGTCTGGCGTGCTGCGCCACGGCCCAGAGCGATCTGGTGATCGAGGCCGAGATCGACGAAGATCCGGATGCCGAGAACCTGCCGGTGCAGGATTTCGGCGGTGTCGTGTCGCGCATCGAAACGCTGACCCCGACCATCAAGGGCGTGTGGATCAGGCTCGATGCGCCGATCCGTTTCCAGGCCGGGCAATACGTCAACCTGAACCTGCCCGGCGGCATCGGCAGTCGGGCCTTCTCGCTGGCCAGCCCGCCGTCGGCGAGCGGCGAAGTGGAGCTGAACATCCGCAGCGTGCCCGGCGGGCAGGGCACGGCCTACGTGCACGAGAAGCTGCAGGTGGGCGAGCGGATCGGCATCAGCGGGCCTTACGGGCGCTTCTTCGTGAAGAAGTCGGCCCGGATGCCGGTGCTGTTCATGGCCGGCGGTTCCGGTTTGTCGAGCCCGCGTTCGATGATCCTCGATCTGCTGGAAGAAGGCTTCGCGCTGCCGATCACGCTGATCTACGGCCAGCGCCAGCGCGACGAACTCTACTACCACGACGAGTTCGTCGCGCTGGCTGCGCAGCATCCCAACTTCCGCTATGTGCCGACGCTCTCCGACGAGCCGGCGGGCTCCAGCTGGGCGGGCTTTCGCGGCTTTGTCCACGAGGCGGCCAGGGCGGCTTTCGACAACGACTTCCGCGGCCACAAGGCCTACCTGTGCGGCCCGCCCTTGATGATCGACGCCTGCATCACCGCGCTGATGCAGGGGCGTCTGTTCGAGCGCGACATCTACACCGAGAAGTTCATCTCGGCCGCCGATACCCAGCAGGTGCGCAGCCCGCTGTTCAAGGCGATCTGAGGATCGGGCGCGCTTGCGTCACGTCGCTGCGGCGGCGGTCTCCCGCAGGCCGCCGCCGAGGGCCTTGTAGAGCGACAGGGTGCTCTTGAAGGCCAGCCGCTGCAGGCTGAGGAGGCCCTGCCGGGCGGCGTAGGCCTGGCGTTGCGCGTCCAGCAGTTCGAGGCGGCTGTCCTGCCCGGCGCGGTAGCGCAGGCTGGACAGTTCGCGTCGGCGCTCGGCGCTGGCCACCACCCGTTGCTGGGCGTCGATCTGCCGGGTCAGGGTGGCCTGGGCGGCGAGACCGTCGGCCACTTCCCGAAAGGCCGTCTGGATCGACTTCTCATACTCCGCCACCGCCGCGGAGCGTCGGGCCTGGGCCAGTTCCAGGGCCGATTCGAGGCGACCGTGGTTGAACAGCGGCTGGCTCAGCTGGGGGGTGAAGCCCCACGCCAGCTGGCTGCCCTGGAACAGGCTGCCGAGGGCCGGGCTGGCATAGCCCAAGGTGGCGGTGAGCGCGAGGCGCGGGAAGAACGCGGCTCGGGCGGCGCCAATGTCGGCGTTGGCTGCGCGCAGGTTCTGTTCCGCCTGGAGGATGTCCGGGCGACGCAACAGGAGGTCGGAGGGCAGGCCGGCAGGCAGCGCGGTGAGCACGGGCTGGCTCTCCAGCCGCATGCCTTCGGGCAAGTCGGCGGGCACTGCCGTCCCGAGGAGCAGGGCGAGTGCATTGCGAGCCTGCTTCACGTCCCGTTGGCGCCCTTCGAGATCGGCCTCGGCCGAGGCGACCTGACCTTCCGCCTGGGCAACGTCGAGGCCGCTGTTCTGCTTCGCGTCCTTCAAGAGACGCGCCAGATTCAGGGATTGGCGCCAGTCGGCGAGGGTGGTCTCGGTGAGACGCAGCTGTTCCAGCGCCAGACGTTCCTCGAGGTAGGCGTCCGCGACGGCGGCAACCAGGCTGATGCGGGCGGCCCGGGCGGCTTCGGCACTGGCCAGATAGCGTGCCAGGGCCGCGTCGGAGAGGGCCCGCACGCGGCCGAACAGATCGATTTCGAAGGCGCTGATGGCGACGCCGGCCGCATGGGTGCCCTGCAGGGTGGCCGGTGCGTCCCGGCTCGCCGGCACGCGCTCCCGTCCGCCGCTCAGGCGGGCGTCGAGCGGCGGAAGCAGGGCGCTTCGCTCGATGCCGTACTGGGCGCGTACTGCGTCCACGTTCAGGACGGCGATGCGCAGATCCCGGTTGTGGTCGAGGGCCGTGGCGATCAGGGCCTGCAGGCGCGGGTCGCCGAACATCTGGCGCCAGCCCAGGTCGGCGGCGTTGGCGGCGGCATCGGCGCCATCTGGATACACGGCCGGAACCGGTGGCGCAGGGCGTTCAAGCGGCGGGGTCAGGGAGCAGGCGCCCAGCAGCAAGGCCAATGAAGTGTAGAGGATGCGCATGGTTCAGCTCTCCCGTGGGTTTGCCCGAGTCTTGCCCGCATGGCGTGGCAGGCGCTCCTGGAACCCCAGGACAAAGACGAAGAAGACGGGAACGAAGAACACGGCCAGCAGCGTTGCCGTGACCATTCCACCAAATACCCCGGTGCCGATCGCATGTTGCGTCTCCGCGCTGGCGCCGCTGGCCAGCATCAGGGGCAAGACGCCCAGTGCGAAGGCCAGGGAGGTCATCAGGATGGGGCGCAAGCGCAGCCGCGAGGCCTCCACGGCGGCGTCGATCAGGGTCATGCCCTGTTCGTGCAGTTGCTTGGCGAACTCGATGATCAGGATGGCGTTCTTGGCCGACAGGCCGATGACCGTGATCATCCCCACCTTGAAGAACACGTCGTTGGGCATGCCGCGCAGGCCGACTGCCAGGACCGCCCCGATCAGCCCGAGCGGGATGACCAGCATGACCGAGAGGGGGATGGCCCAGCTCTCGTAAAGCGCGGCCAGCACGAGGAAGACCACCAGCATGGACAGGGCGATCAGCATCGGCGCCTGGGCGGCCGACTCGCGCTCCTGCAGCGACTGGCCGGTCCATTCGACCGCGAATCCGGGGGGCAGCCGGGCGACCAGGGCTTCCATTGCCGCCATCGCTTCGCCGCTTGAAACGCCCGGCGCGGCGCTCCCCGCGATGCGCACCGAGGGATAGCCCTTGTAGCGCACCAGTTGCAGCGGCGCATCGGTCCAGACCGGCGTCACCACTTCGCCGAGCGGCACCATGCCGCCCGCGTTGTTGCGGACGTACAGTTTCAGGATGTCCTCCACCTGCATGCGCGCCCGGGCGTCGGCCTGGATGATGACCTGCTGCATCCGTCCCGCATTGGGAAAGTCATTGACGTACAGCGATCCCATGGCGGTGGACAGGGTGTCGCTGATGCTGGCGAAGGACACGCCCAGCGCCTCCGCCTTCTGGCGGTCGATATCCAGGCGGACGTTGGTGCCGGGGGCGAGACCCTCCGGGTAGGCCATTGCGATGGCCGGGTCCTGCGCGGCCATCGCGAGCAGGGCATCCTGCGCCTTCATGAGGGCGCCGAAGCCCTGATTCGCCCTGTCCTGGAGGCGCATGCTGAAACCGGACGAGGTGCCCAGTTCCTCAATCGCCGGCGGCATCAGGTTCATGACCATGCCCTCCGCCGTATGGGCCATCGCGGCCTGGGCCAGGCCGACCTCTTCCGGCGCGGTGGCGCCTTCGCGGCGGTCCCATTCCTTCATGTTCGAGAAGATGACGGCCGCGTTGGGGCCGGCTCCCGAGAAGCTGAAGCCGAGTACCGACTGGGTCGAGGCAATGCCGGGGCGGGTGGCTGCATGCGCTTCGAAGGTCTTGACCACTTCGAGGGTGCGTTCCGTGGTGGCGTCCGAGGGAAGCTGGATGGAGGTCATGAAATAGCCTTGGTCTTCCTCGGGGAGAAAAGCGGAGGGAAGCTGAGCCAGGCCCACGCCCAGGGCGGCGACCAGGGCGGCGAAGACCACCATGACCCGGCCGCTCCGTTTGACGAGGCCCCGCACGCCGTGTTCGTAGCGCTCGGTCATGCGGCCGAAGCGCAGGTTGAACCCGCCGAAGAAGCCCCGGGCCGGCAGATGTCCGGCCACCGGCTTGAGCAGGGTGGCGCACAGGGCCGGCGTCAGGCTGAGGGCGAGGAAGGCCGAGAACAGGATGGCGACGGCCATCGAGAGCGAGAACTGGCGGTAGATGACTCCCACCGAACCACTGGCGAAGGCCATCGGGATGAACACCGCGATCAGCACCAGGGTGATGCCGACCACCGCGCCGCCGATCTCCTGCATGGCCTTGAGCGTCGCGTCCCGCGGCGACAGGCCTTCATGCGCCATGAGTCGCTCGACGTTTTCCACCACCACGATCGCGTCATCCACGATGATGCCGATCGCCAGCACCATCCCGAACATGGTCAGCACGTTGATTGAAAAGCCCGCCACCAGCATCACGGCGAACGTGCCGAGGAGGGCGATGGGCGCAACGATGGCGGGAATCAGGGTGTAGCGGATGTTCTTGAGGAACAGGTACATCACCAGGAACACCAGCACCATTGCTTCGAGCAGCGTCTTCACGACCTGCTCGATCGAGATCTGCACGAACGGGGCGGTGTCGAAGGGCACGGAATAGCTGATTCCGGCCGGCATCGAAGCGGACAGTTCCGCCAGGCGCGCGCGGACCGCCGCGGCGGTACGAACGGCGTTTGCCCCTGGGGCCAGTTGCACCGCAAGCGCCGAACCGGGTTGCCCGTTCTCGCGGATGGACTCGGCGTAGGTCTGCGCACCAAGCTCGATCCGCGCGACGTCGCCGAGGACCACCTTGGCGCCGTCCGGGCTGGCCTTCAGCACGATCGCCGCGAACTGCTCGGGGGTCTGCAGTTGGCCCTGAACCGTTACTGGAATGGTCACCCGCTGTCCGGCCACCGTCGGTGCGCCGCCCACGCGGCCCGGTGCGATCTGGGCGTTCTGGCGGGTGATCGCATCGCTGAGGTCACCCATCGAGAGCTGGTAGGACTGCAGCCGCGCCGGATCCACCCAGATCCGCATGGCCCGCTCCGAGCCGAACAGCTGGACCCGCCCGACCCCTTCCACGCGCCGCAGTTCTTCAACCACGTTGCGCGCCAGATAGTCGCTCAGCGCCACTTCGTCGTACTGCCCGTCGGTGGCCTTCAGCCCCACGATCATGAGGAAGGACGAGGCCGCGGATTCGAACTTGAGTCCGTTCTGGCGAACCACCGCCGGAAGCCGCGGTTCGACGGTCTTGATGCGGTTCTGCACATCCACCTGCGCCAGTTCCGGGTTGGTGCCGGGCTTGAAGGTGATCCGGATCTCGGCGGAGCCGGAGGTGTCGGTGGCGGATTCGAAGTAGAGCAGGTTCTTGACGCTGGACAGCTCCCGTTCGATGAGACCGACCACCGCGTCGTTCATGGTCTGGGGCGTCGCCCCGGGATACGCCGCGTAGATGCTGACGGTGGGCGGTGCGACACTGGGATAGCGGGCAATCGGGAGCTTCGGGATCGCGATGAGGCCGAGCAGGATGATGAACAGGGCCACGACCCACGCAAACACGGGCCGGTTGATGAAGAAGGCGGGCATGCTCGATCCTTCCTCAGCGGGTCGTCGGGTCGGTGGAGGGCGGCGTGCCCTTCCAGGGCTGCTCCGTCACACCGTCGCCGTCCTTGAGGCGATCCAGCCCCTCCACGACGACCCGGTCGCCGGCCGTCAGACCGCCGGACACAAGGTAATGGCCATCCACCACCTTGCCGAGCTGGACGATCTTCCGGTGCGCTTTGCCCGATCCGTCGATGACCCAGACGCCGGCCAGCCCGTCGCCGGTCCGAAGGATCGCCTGTTGCGGAACGAGGATGCCTTCGGTCGCCCCGCCCTGGGGAACCCGGGCGCGCACATACATGCCGGGCAGCAGATGGCGCTGGGTGTTCTCGACGCGGATCCGCAGCACCACGTCGCCGGTGCCCGCATCGACGTTGATGCCCGAGAACAGGATTTCGCCCTTCACCGGATAGGGCTGGCCCTGGGCGTCGAGGATCGTCGCCTGACCGTCCGGCCCGCGGGGCCGGCCTGCCGAGCGGCGCAGGACTTCGAGCATCGAAGCCGGCTGACGGACGTCCACATACACCTGGTCGATCTGCTGGATGCGCGCCATCGGCGCCGTATCCGCGGTGCCCACCAAGGCGCCTTCGGTCACCATTTCCTCGCCGATACGTCCCGAGATCGGGGCGCGGATGGTGGCGAAGCCCAGGTCCAGCTGTTTGCGGGCCTGCGTTGCGCGGGCCTGGGCGACGTCGGCGGCGGCCTGGTTGCGCTGGGACACCGCGTCGTCGTAGAGCTGACGGCTCACCGCGTCGGCCTCGACCAGGGGCGCGAGGCGTTCGACCTGCAGCGTGGCGCGCGCCAGTGCCGCCACGGCGCGCTTGAGGGCGGCTTCCGAGCTATCCACCTCTGCCTTGAAGGGGGCCGGGTTGATCTGGAACAATGCCTGCCCTTCGCGGACCTCGGCCCCCTGTTCGAACAGACGGCGTTGTACGATGCCGCCGACCTGGGGGCGGATCTCGGCGCTGCGCACCGCGGCGACCCGCCCGGGCAGTTCGTCCTGCAGGCGAACGGAGGTGCGCACGACCTGCATGGTGGAGACCAGCGGCGGCTCGGGAGCCGGCACCGGCGGCTCTCCCGAAGTGCAGGCCGCAAGTGCCGCACAGAAGCCAAGCAGGGGGATGATGCGAAGCGGAGTTGTATGTCTCATGGAAAATCAGGACTGGCCGGGTGCGCCGTGGCGCCGGCCGAACGCAAAACCGCAAGGCTAGTCGCCGAGTGTTGGGCTTCGGCGGGAGAAGGATGGAGAAACGATGGAGATGGCCATCGAGCTCCAGTGAGGATGAAAATGAATCATGGTTTCGAGCGGAATGCCGGGATGGACGCCCAGGCGCTGGTGCTGATTGCAGAGGACGAGCCGGAGATCGTGGACATCCTCAAGGCCTACCTGGCGCGGGAGGGAATACGCTCGGCGTGGGCGGCGGACGGCCGCGCGGCGCTCGAAATGCACCTCGCCCTGAAGCCCGATCTCGTGTTGCTGGATGTGCGGATGCCCTACGTGGATGGCTGGCAGGTGCTGTCCGAAGTCCGGGCGCGGGGGCAGACGCCGGTGATCATGGTGACCGCCCACGATCAGGACATCGACAAGTTGATGGCCCTGCGGATCGGCGCGGACGACTACGTGGTGAAGCCCTTCAACCCAGCCGAGGTGGCTGCCCGGGTGCGTGCCGTGCTGAGACGGACGCGTCGCGCGGAATGGGACGGCCACGCGCTGCTGCGGGTGGGCCCGCTGGAGATCGACCTCGAAGCGTTCAGGGTTGCCGTGGTGGCGGGCGATGCTTCGCGCCACGTTCTCACCCTGACCCTGACCGAGTTTCGTCTGCTGGCCCATCTGGCCCGGGCGCCGCGTCGGGTTTCCAGCCGCGCCGAGCTGATCGCCGCCTGCCTGCCCGAAGGGGAAGTGCTGGAGCGGACCGTCGATAGCCACATCAGCAAGCTGCGCCGAAAGCTCGAGGAGGTCGGCGTCGAGGGCATGCCGGTGAGCCTGCGGGGTGTCGGCTACCGCCTCGAGGAGACTGCCTGATGGGCAGGTCCGGCCTGAGTCGCCAGCTTGTGCTGTCCATGTCGGCGATGGCCTTGAGCGTGATGTTGCTGCTGCATGTCAGGTTCTACGTGTTCTACGCCATCGCGATGAAGCTCAATCCGTCCCTGGTCTCGCCGACCGTGGATAGTTGGCCGCCCACCACCTCGGAGTGGATCCTGATCGCAACGATCACGCTCCTCGGGTTGGCGCTTGCGGTGCTCACCGCGATCCGATTCTCCCGGCGCATCATCCAGCCCCTCAATTCGGTGACCGAGAGTGTGCGGCGGCTTGCCCACGGCGACCTCAACGCCCGGGCCCACACCGAGGATCGCTCGCTCGGCGAAGCCTCGGCGCTGGTGGAGGACTTCAACTCCATGGCCGAGCGCCTGCAGCGCATGACGGGCGAACTCGTCACCTGGAATGCCGCCATCGCCCACGAACTCCGGACGCCGGTCACCATTTTGCGTGGACGTCTGCAGGGATTGGCCGAAGGCGTGTTTCCGCCCGACGAGGCCTTGTTTCGCAGTCTGCTGGCCCAGGTCGAGGGCTTGTCCCGCCTGATCGAGGATTTGCGCGTGTTGAGTCTGGCCGATAGCGGTCACCTGAGCCTGCGTACCGAGATCGTCGATCTGGCGGAGGAGATCCGCGCAACCGTCGAGCTTGTCGAGCCGGATCTGCGGGCCGCCCGTCTTGTCCTCGACGTGAGCCTGCCGTCCTGCCAGGTTGAATGCGATGTGGCCCGCATCCGGCAGGTCGTGATCGCGCTGCTGGAAAACGCGCGCCGTTATGCAAAGCCGGGCGCGCTGTGCGTCGAAGCCAAATGCGACGGCGAGGAATTCACGCTCGGCATCGAGGACGACGGGCCGGGAATTCCCGATGACGTCGCGGCCCATATCTTCGAGGCCTTCGTCCGAGGTGACGACTCCCGCGCCCGTCACCGGGGCGGCAGCGGCCTGGGGCTGGCCATCGTCCGGGCCATCGTCCATGCCCACGGCGGCCGGGTCGGATGCGTTGCCGGCAGGCGCGGGGGCGCCCGCTTCACGTTCTCGATTCCCTGTCATCGATAGCGGGTGAGCGGCCGGGGCTTGCGGCGCTCAGCAATGCCTCCAGCCGGGTAAAGAAGCGCTTGTCGCGTTCATACTGCCCGTCCGCCAGAAAGCCCTTCTGGGCTTCCAGCGACGCCAGATAGTCGCTGACGATCCGGCGATAGCTGTCCATGCTGTCCGGTGCATAGCGCGGGCTCTGGCTCTGGCCGTCGATCTGCAGGCCATAGACCGCGCCGTGCATCATCAGGCCGTAGGTCATCATGCTGCCTTCGTCCATGCCCGCCGTGGCCTCGAACCACGCTTCCCGGAACTCGGCGGGGGCGTCCCGGGGCGGGAAGTGGATGGTGCGTGCGGCGCCCACTTCGTCGACGCCGTCATGGTTCAGATCGACGCTGTAACCCTCGGGCAGGAGCAGGTTGGCCGCGCCTTCCTCGCTGAGCGAAGCGGTGTCGATGGGGTCGGCGAGGCAATGATTCCGGCGCACCGCTTCCATTTCGAGGGCCGACAGCGTGGCGAGAAACCCGCGGGCATTCCCCATCTCGCCGGCGCTGTAGGCCTTGTTCAATACGGCCGCGTAGGCCGCCTGACTCTCCGTGCTGACGCCGCGCAGGGCGGACAACTCCGTGTGGGTTGTGCCCAGAACGCGCTCGAGTGCGCGTGCGTCGCTCTCCGTTGCGCTGTCCGCACCCGTGGCGGCCTGTGCCTCGAAGGCTGCCTTGAAGGCTTCGTAGAAGCCGCTGTCGGGCGTCTCGCGGTAACTCCGACGCTGGCTTGCGGTGAGCGGCGTGCCGACTTCCCGGATGTCCATTTTTTGCCTCCTTGAGCGGCAAATATTGCCGTCAGATTGTCGTTTGGGGATCGCCGGAACAAAGCAGCAGAAAGCGTGCCCATGTCATCCGCCGCGTCGCCGCGCGAAGGATGTCGCGAGTAATTCGATACTTTTTCGGTATCTAATTTCAATTAATTAGGTATTGGACAGTATGGTTCGCCGTTCATAGACTAATCTTCATGCCGACCCCCGCGGTTCGGCGATTTCACCCTTCACTCCGAGGTAAAGCATGCGTCTCATCGAGAATTTCATCGGCGGCGAATATACCGCCGGCCTCAGCGGCAAGACCTTCGAAAAGCGTTCTCCCCTCGACAATTCGGTGATCGCCCGGGTTGCCGAAGCCGGCAAGGTCGAGGTGGATGCCGCGGTGCGCGCGGCCCGCGCCGCCCTCGGCGGCGAGTGGGGCGGCCTGACGCTGGATCAGCGGGTCGATCTGCTGTACGGCGTGGCCAACGAGATCACCCGCCGCTTCGACGACTTCGTGGCCGCCGAGATGGCCGACACCGGCCAGCCGCACCACGTCATGACTCACGCCTTCATTCCCCGCGGCGCGGCCAACTTCAAGGTCTTCGCCGACGTGGTGAAGAACGTGCCGAACGAATCCTTCCAGATGGCGACGCCCGACGGACGCGGCGCGCTCAACTACGCGATCCGCGTGCCCAAGGGCGTGATCGGCGTGATCAGCCCGTGGAACGCACCCTTCCTGCTGATGACCTGGAAGGTTGGCCCGGCACTGGCCTGCGGCAACACCGTGGTGGTCAAGCCGTCCGAGGCGTCGCCCCACACCGCGACCCTGCTCGGCGAGGTGATGAACGCGGTGGGCATCCCGAAGGGCGTCTACAACGTGGTGCATGGTTTCGGGCCGGATTCGGCCGGCGAGTTCCTGACCCACCACGCCGGCGTGGATGCGATCACCTTCACCGGCGAAACCCGCACCGGCGCGGCGATCATGAAGGCCGCGTCGGACGGCATGCGCGACGTGTCCTTCGAGCTGGGCGGCAAGAACGCCGGGATCGTGTTTGCCGACTGTGATTTCGAGGCGGCGGTGGACGGCATCTTCCGCTCGTCCTTCCTCAACTCCGGGCAGGTCTGCCTGGGCACCGAACGCGTGTATGTGGAGCGCCCGATCTTCGAAGGCTTCGTGCAGGCGCTCAAGGAAAAGGCCGAGGCGGTGAAGTTCGGCCGGCCCGACGACCACGCCGCCAACTACGGCCCGCTGATCAGCCAGGAACACCGGGAGAAGGTGCTTTCCTACTACCGCAAGGCGGTGGAGGACGGCGCCACCGTGGTGACCGGCGGCGGCGTGCCCGAGATGCCGGCCGATCTTGCCGCCGGCGCCTGGGTCGAGCCGACCATCTGGACCGGCCTGCCGGAAACCGCCGCGGTGGTGCGCGAGGAAATCTTCGGGCCGTGCTGCCACATCCGCCCCTTCGACGACGAGAACGAGGTGGTGCGCCTTGCCAACGCCAACGACTACGGGCTGGCGACGACGATCTGGACGACCGATCTGGCCCGCGCCCACCGGGTCGCCGCGCGCATCGAGGTGGGCATCGCGTGGATCAACAGCTGGTTCCTGCGCGATCTGCGCACCGCCTTCGGCGGATCGAAGCAATCGGGCATCGGCCGCGAGGGCGGCGTGCATTTGCTCGAGTTCTACACCGAGACCCGCAACATCTGCGTGAAGCTCTGAGGACCATTCATGGACGACAACAAGATCGAGCAGTACGGCGACGAGCTGTACGACTGCTGGCGGACCCGGCGCACCGTGGCGCCGCTGCGCGAGCGCGAGCCGGACATCGCCATCGGCGACGCCTACCGGATCCAGGAGCGCTTCGTCGCCCGCCGGGTGGCGGCCGGCGAGACCATCGTCGGCAAGAAGATCGGCGCCACCAGCAAGCCGGTGCAGGATTTTCTCGGCGTCTATCAGCCGGATTTCGGAATGCTGACTTCGGGCATGGTCTATCGGGAAGGCGACACCATCGACCTGTCCACGCTGATCCAGCCCAAGGCCGAGGCCGAGCTGGCCTTCGTGCTGAAGGCCGACCTGAAGGGCCCCGGCATCACCGCGATGGACGTGATCCGCGCCACCGACTACGTGCTGCCGTGCTTCGAGATCGTCGATTCCCGCATCACCGCGTGGAACATCAAGATCCAGGACACCGTGGCGGACAACGCCTCCTGCGGCGTGTATGTGCTCGGCAAGACCAAGGGCGATCCGCGCCGGCTCGACATCACCCTGGCCGGCATGGTGCTGGAGAAGAACGGCGAGCTGTTCTCCACCGGCGTCGGCGCGGCGGTGCAGGGTTCGCCCGCCAACGCGGTGGCCTGGCTGGCCAACACGCTGGGCGAGCTGGGCATTCCCTTCAAGGCCGGCGAGGTGATCCTGTCGGGTTCGCAGTCGGCGCTGGTGCCGGTGGCCGATGGAGACGAACTGGTGTGCACCGTCGGCGGGCTGGGCAGCTGCCGGGTGAAGTTTTCGGGAAGGAGCGCGGCATGAGCGAAGTGAAACCAACTCTCTCGCGGGAGGACATCGTCCGCCTGTGCGAACGCGTCGAGGGCGCCCAGCGCCGCGCCTGCGCGATCCCCAAGCTGACCGACGAATACCCGGCGATGAGCATCGCCGACGGCTACGCGGTGCAAAGCGAGCTGCGCCGCCGCTTGATCGCCCAGGGACACCGGCTGATCGGCTGGAAGGCCGGGCTGACCTCGAAGGCCAAGATGGTGCAGATGGGTGTCAGCGTGCCGTCCATCGGCTTTCTCACCGACCGCATGGCGCGGCCCGAGAACAGCGCAATCTCCACTTCCGATCTGGTCCATCCGCGGGTCGAGTGCGAGGTGGCCTTTGTGATGAAGAAGGCGCTCCACGGCCCCGGCTGCACCCGGCAGGACGTGCTGGACGCCACCGATTACGTGCTGCCGGCGGTCGAGATCATCGATTCGCGCTTTGCCGGCTTCAAGTTCGACCTGCCCAGCGTGGTGGCCGACAACGGTTCGTCGGCGCGCTTCGTGGCCGGCGGGCGGGCCCGCTACGTGGATGAACTGGATCTGCGGACGCTCGGCGTGGTGATGGAAAAGAACGGCGAGATCGTCGCCCTCGGCGCCGCGGCAGCGGTGCTGGGCCACCCGGCCGAGGCTATCGCGATGCTGGTGAACATCCTCGCCGAACTCGGCGAACACCTGCCGGCCGGCAGCTTCGTGATGAGCGGCGGGATCACCGAAGCCATCGCGGTGAAGCCGGGCGACTGCGTGACCGCCCGCTTCCAGGAACTGGGCAGCGTCTCGATGCGCTTCGTCGCCTAGGAGCCCGCCGTGCCGATCATCGAAATGCACCTCATGACGGGCCGCAGCGTCGAGCAAAAGCGCAACGTGGCCGGGGCGGTGGCCCTGGCCGTCCAGGAGAGCCTGGGCGTGAAGCCCGAAAGCATCCGCATCCTCATCACCGAACACGGTGCCGAGGAGTTTTCCGTGGCGGGCGTGACCGCCGGCGAGAGAAACGAACAGGCCGCGCAAGCCGCGGCCCCGAAAGGCTAGAACCATGAAGAAGATCAGATGCGCCCTGATCGGGTCGGGCAACATCGGCACCGCCCTGATCTACAAGATCCAACGCAGCCCGGTGCTCGAGCCGGTGTGGATGGTGGGTATCGACCCCCAATCCGAAGGCCTCGCCCGTGCCCGCGAGATGGGCCTGAAGACCACCGCCGAAGGCGTGGATGGGCTCTTGCCCCACGTGCTGGAAGACAACATCCAGATCGCCTTCGACGCCACCAGCGCCTATGTGCATGCCGAGAACAGCCGCAAGCTCAACGAGCTGGGCGTGATGATGATCGACCTCACGCCGGCCGCCATCGGCCCCCTGTGCGTGCCGCCGGTCAACCTGCGCGAGCACGCCGACAAAATGGAGATGAACGTCAACATGATCTCCTGCGCTGGGCAGGCGACGATTCCCATCGTCCATGCGGTGTCGCGGGTGCAGGGCGTGGAATACGCCGAGATCATCGCCAGCCTGGCGTCGAAGTCGGTGGGGCCGGGCACCCGCGCCAATCTGGACGAGTTCACCTACACCACCTCCAACGCGATCAAGGTGGTGGGCGGCGCGCGCACTGGCAAGGCGATGGCCATCATCAACCCGGCCGAGCCGCCGCTCATCATGCGCAACACCATCTTCTGCGTGACCGACGAGAAACCGGACGAGGCCCGCATCGCCGCCTCGGTGCTGGAAATGATCAAGGAAGTGCAGAAGTACGTGCCGGGCTACCGGCTGGTGAACGGCCCCGTGTTCGACGAGACGCCGCGCGGCCACCGGGTTTCGGTGTTCATGGAAGTGGCCGGTCTGGGCGACTACCTGCCGAAGTACGCCGGCAACCTCGACATCATGACCGCGGCGGCCACCCGCACCGCCGAAATGTTCGCCGAGGAAATCCTTGCCGGAAAGATCCAACTCAAAGCCGTGGAGCCCGTCTGATGAACAGCACCTCAAATCTCAAGGGCCGTAAGGTCGTCCTGCACGACATGTGCCTGCGCGACGGCATGCACGCCAAACGCGAACAGATCAGCCTCGAACAGATGGTCCGGGTCGGCACGGCCCTCGACGATGCCGGCATTCCCTACATCCAGGTGACCCACGGCGCCGGCCTTGGCGGCAACTCGCTGCAGCACGGCTTTGCGATGGCCACCAACGAGGAATACATCGACGCCGTCGCCTCGAGGATGAAGCAGGCCAAGGTGTCGATCCTGCTGGTGCCGGGCCTTGGCACGATGCGCGAGTTGCAGTCGGCCTACGATGCCGGCGCTCGCAGCGTGCATGTGGCCACCCACTGCACCGAGGCCGATACCTCGCCCCAGCACATGGCTTTCGCCCGCAAGCTGGGCATGGACACCACCGGCTTCCTGATGATGGCCCACCTCAACGACCCGGCCGGCATCGCCCGGCAGGGCAAGCTGATGGAAAGCTACGGCGCCCAGACGATCTACGTGACCGATTCGGCCGGCTACATGCTGCCGGAGGACGTCACCGCCCGCATCCTGGCGCTGCGCGAGGTGCTCAAGCCGGAAACCGAGATCGGCTTCCACGGCCACCACAACCTGGGGATGGGCATCGCCAACTCGATTGCCGCGGTCGCCGCCGGCGCCAGCCGCATCGACGGGTCGGTGGCCGGGCTCGGCGCGGGTGCCGGCAACGCGCCGCTGGAAGTGTTCGCGGCGGTGTGCGAGCGCATGGGCATCGAGACGGGCGTCGATCTGTTCAAGCTGATGGACGTGGCCGAAGACCTCGTCGTGCCGATGATGGACCACGTCGTCCGCGTCGATCGGGATTCGCTGACCCTTGGCTTTGCCGGCGTCTATTCCACCTTCCTGCTCCACGCCAAGCGGGCCGCCCAGCGGTTTGGCGTGCCGGCGCGGGACATCCTGGTGGAACTGGGCCGCAAGAAGATGATCGCCGGCCAGGAAGACATGATCACCGACACCGCCATGACCATGGCCAAGGCGCGTGGCTTGCTGCAGGACGTGGCGGCCTGAGCGGCCGGCGGAAGGAGCGGAAAACATGACTGAAGCCAGGGAGCTGGCGGTCGTCGTCGGCGCGACGGGCGCCTTCGGGCAGGCCATCGTGGATCGGCTGGCCGCCGCCGGGCTGGGCGTGGTGGCCGTTGCGCGCAGCGCCGATTCCCTCGCGGCGCTGCGGGAACGGGTGCCGGGGCTGATCGCCTGCGCGGCCGACATCGCGTCCGATGCGTCCGTCGACACCATCGCCGCGGCGCTGGACCGGCCGGTGCGGACGATCGTGCATGGCCCCGGCGTCGGGGTGGCGGGCGGCATTCTCACGGCACCTACGGCGACGCTGGTCGACGCGGTCAACATCAAGGTCGGCGGCCTGCTGCGGCTGGTCCGGGCGGCGGATGGCCGGCTTGCGACGGGTTCGCGGATCGTCGCCATCGGCGGCCATTATGGTTTCGAGCCGACTGCCTACGCGGCCGCGGCCGGCGTGGCAAACGCCGCGCTGATGAACGCGGTGCGGCAGTTGAGCCTCGCCTACGGCCCGCGCGGCGTGACCGCGCACCTGATCGCCCCCGGCCCGGCCGACACCGAGCGCCTGCGCCGCGTCGCCGCCGACCGGGCGGCCCAGCGCGGCATCGCGGTGGACGAGGTGCTGGCGGACATGCTTGCCGATTCGTCCATCGGCCGCTTCACCACGCCCGGGCAGGTGGCCTGGGCGGTGGCCATCCTGCTCGCGCCCGAAGCCGACGCGATGACCGGCGCCAGTTTGATGCTCGACTCCGGCCGCCGTCGCGGCCTGCCCTGATCCGAACCAAGGACGCCCGACCATGCCGATCGTGAATTTCCACCTCGTCGAAGGGATGACTTCGGCCCAGCAGGACGAGCGCCTGCTGATCGGCGCCAGCCGCCTCTACGCCGAGGTGCTGCAGGCGCCGATGGAGCGGGTGCGTGCCTTCATCACGGCCCACCGGGCCGGGCGCTTTGCCGCTGTCGGCGGGCTGGCGGCGAACAACGGACTGCACGCGCCGTATTTCGATTTCATCGTGCTCGACGGCCGCCCGGTCGACGAAATCCACCGGCTGCTGGCGGGCTTCACCGACCTGCTGGTGGACATCCTGGGGGTGCGCCGCGATCTGGTGCGCGGCAGCTGCCGCCGGGTGGCACCGGAGGATTGGGCCATCGGAGGCATCCCCGCGAGCGTGCTGCGCAAGGATGAAGTCGAGGCGAGAGCAGGTCTGGCCGCCTCGAAAACCGAGCCACACGCCTGATCCGATTGCCGGACGCCCGTCTCGCCATCGCTCTCTCCCCGGCCGGCATGTACCACTCCTCCCAGGATGCCGGCTGTGGCCTTACCTCTTCGAAGCCGCAGGGTTTCGAAGAGGTCTTTTTAAATCGATGACGGCCCACGTGTGAACTCGCAAAGCACCGAGCGTCTTCGCCCATGAGCGGGCGCGTTCCTTCGGCGCCGCGATCAAGAACGCATCCTGCACCCAGACGAAACAGGGACGCGCGGCAACGTCGGTCCGCTGTTCGAAGCGCAATCCGCAAAAGCAAAAAAGCCGCGTAAGTACGCAGCTTGGAAGGGTTTTTACACGCTCGGTGTTTCCGGAAGGTTTCCGGAAACACCGAAAACCGATCAGACGTTGAACAGAAAATTCAGTACGTCGCCGTCCTTGACGACGTAGTCCTTGCCTTCGGAGCGCATTTTGCCGGCTTCCTTGGCGCCGGCTTCGCCCTTGTATTTGATGAAGTCTTCAAAGGCGATGGTCTGGGCGCGGATGAAGCCGCGTTCGAAGTCGGTGTGGATCACGCCGGCGGCCTGGGGGGCGGTGTCGCCCACGTGGATGGTCCAGGCGCGGACTTCCTTGACGCCGGCGGTGAAGTAGGTCTGCAGGCCGAGCAGCTGGTAGCCGGCGCGGATCAGGCGGTTGAGGCCGGGCTCTTCCAGGCCCAGGTCGGCCAGGAAGGCCATCTTGTCTTCGTCGTCCAGATCGGCCAATTCGGCTTCGATCTTGGCGCACAGGGCGACGACCGGGGCGCCTTCCTTGGCCGCGTGTTCGCGCAGGCGGTCGAGGTAGGGGTTGTTCTCGAAACCGTCTTCCATCACGTTGCCGACGTACATGGCGGGTTTCAGGGTCATCAGGCACAGGGGCTTGAGGAGCAGCTTTTCATCGTCGCTGAGCTTCATGGTGCGCGCCGGCTGACCTTCGTTGAGGTGGGGCAGCAGCTTTTCGAGCAGGGCGACGAGCTTTTGCGCGTCCTTGTCGCCGGCGCGGGCTTTCTTGTTTTCGCGATGGATGGCTTTTTCGACGGCCGACATGTCGGCCAGCGCCAGTTCGGTGACGATGGTTTCGATGTCGGCGAGCGGGTCGACCTTGCCATTGACGTGGACGACATTCTCGTCGTCGAAGCAGCGCACGACGTTAACGATGGCGTCGGTTTCGCGGATGTTGGCGAGGAACTGGTTGCCGAGGCCTTCGCCCTTGGAGGCGCCGGCGACGAGCCCGGCGATGTCGACGAATTCGACGATGGCGGGTTGGACCTTCTGCGGCTTGACGATCTCGGACAGGGCGTCGAGGCGCGGATCGGGCACTTCGACGATGCCGACGTTGGGCTCGATGGTGCAGAAGGGGTAGTTCTCGGCGGCGATGCCGGCCTTGGTGAGGGCGTTGAAGAGAGTCGATTTGCCGACGTTGGGCAGGCCGACGATGCCGCATTGGAGAGCCATGGAATTCCTTTGATGTTCAGGGCTTCCGGCAAGACAAGCCGGAAAACCCGCTATTGTAAAGCGGGTTACGGTTCATCCCAAGGGCGAAGTCGGCTCGGGCGGGCGATTGCCCCGACGCGGGGCCGCGCCGCTATCGGACCAGCATCAGGTAGATCAGCAGCAGGTTGAGCACCAGCGAGCCCGCCGCGAGCAGCTTGAGCCCGAGTTGCGGGTCGCGCTCGAGCAGCGGCGACTTGCGCCGCACGCTGAGCGGGCGGTGGGCGCCCCGTTCGAGGGCGAGAAGGAATTCTTCGGCGGTTTCGAAGCGGGCCTTGGGTTCGCGGGCGACGGCTTTCAGCAGCACGGCTTCGAGCCAGGCGGGAATATCGGGGCGGTAGCGGGTCGGCGGGACCGGGTCGCCGAATTTCGGGATCTGGAAGGGTTCGATCTCGCCGTAGGGATATTTGCGGGTGAGCAGTTCGTAGAGGGTGACGCCGACGGCGTAGAGGTCGGTCTGCTCGTCCGCCGGGGCCGGTTTCGGGGCGTAGAGTTCCGGCGCCATGTAGCTGGGGGCGCCGGGATTGTTGATTTCTTCGAACTTCTGGCCGTCCGCCTGGCTGTCCGCGGCGGCGACGCCGAGGTCGAGGATGCGCAGCCGGCCTTCGGAGTCGAGGTGCAGGTTGTCGGGTTTGATGTCCCGGTGGACGATGGAGAGCCGGTGCAGGCTGGCCAGGCCTTTGAGAATGCGGGTGCCCAGTTCGGCGACTTCTCCGCAGCCGTACAGATGACCGTGGTCGAGCCGGGCTTTGAGGCTGGCGCCTTCGTGCCAGCTCATCAGGTAGTAAAGGTGGCTGCGCTCCGGGTGGGGGATGACGCGCGGAAACCAGGCATCGTTCACCCGGCGGGCGAGCCATTCCTCGTGGGCGAGGGCGGCGGCGGCTTCGGCGTCGTCGCGCTCGGGGCGCAGGGTCTTGAGGACGCGGGCCTGACCCTTGGCGTCGCGGACCCGGTAGAGCAGGGTGGCGACGGATTCGTGGAGGAGGGCGTCGACGGTGAGTCCGTCGATCTGCTGGCCGGGCTTGAGGCGCGGCGGCAGCGGCAAGCGGTGGAGGCGGGCGATGTTGTCGCGCAGGCGGTCGGGTGGGAGGCCGTCGATGCGCAGCACGAGGGCGGTGCAGTTGTCTTGACTGCCGCTGTCGTCGGCGCCCATGGCGAGCCGGGCCGCCGCGTCTTGAGGATCGGCCGCGGCCTTCAGGATGTCGGCGATCTTGCGGTCGCCGAGTTGGCCCCACACGCCGTCGCTCATCAGCGCGAAGAGGTCGCCCGCTTCCAGTTCGCCGTCGGCGTAATCGACCGACAGATGGGCGTCGAGGCCGACCGCGCGGGACAGTACGTTCTTGAGTTCCGGGTGTTCCCAGACGTGGTCGGTGGTGAGTTGTTCGAGCGTGCCGGCGCGCAGCCGGTAGATGCGGGTGTCGCCCACATGGGCGAGATAGAAGCGCCGGCCGCGCAACACGATGGCCGACAAGGTGGTGGCCATGCCCGCGGCTTCGCGGGTGCGGGCGGCGTGGGCCACGAGCCAGCGGTTGAGCGCGGCGAGAACGGTATCGAGGGATTTGTTCACCGCCCAGGTGTCGGGCGTGGCGTAGTAGTCGGAGAGCAGGCCGCGGACCGTGTATTCGGAGGCTTCGCGGCCGTTGGCGTGGCCGCCGACCCCATCCGCCACCACGGCAAGAATGCCCTTGGCGTCCAGCTCGGGACCTTCGGGTGTGGCTGCGCCGCAGAAGTCTTCGTTGCGCGGTCGGGGTCCGGTGAGGGAGGAGTAGCCGAGGGAGGCTTGGAGGCGGGGTGCGGTCATGGGCGTAAACGACGCGGATCGGAAGCGGCAGTATGGCCCGGTTCCGATCCGTCGAGAGGTGGCTTGGTTTAGATCTTGGCGGCGGTGAGGTGCGGAGCGCCCCAGGTGGTGCGCCAGCGCTTCTTGACGGCGGTGAGGCCGATCAGGGCGGCGATGGCCAGTGCGGCGAAGATCAGGAAGCCGGATTGGTAGCTGCCGGTCATCTGCTTGCTGTAGCCGAGGCTGGAGGCCAGGTAGAAGCCGCCCACGCCACCGGCCATGCCGACCAGGCCGGTCATCACGCCGATTTCCTTGCGGAAGCGCTGGGGCACCAGTTGGAACACGGCGCCGTTACCCATGCCGAGGGCCAGCATCGCACAGACGAAGGTTGCCAGCGCCTGCCAGGCTTCCGGCAGGCCGATGCTGACGATGGCAAGGAAGATCGCGGCCAGGAGATACATCACCGTCAGGCTCTTGATACCACCGATGCGGTCGGCCACGTTGCCGCCGATGGGACGCACCAGGCTGCCGGCAAACACGCAGGCGGCGGTGAAATAGCCGGCGGTCTTGGGTTCAAGGCCGTACTGGGAATTGAAGTAGATGGTCAGCGACGAGGCCAGCCCGACAAAGCCGCCGAAGGTGACCGAGTAGAAGAACATGAACCACCAGGAGTCCTTGTCCTTGAGCACCTTGAGGTATTCGGCGAGGGACTTGGCCGGCGGGCACTCCGGGGCGTCCTTGGCCAGAACGAGGTAGAGCACGAAGACGATGGACAAGGGGATCAAGGCCAGCCCGAAGACGTTGGTCCAGCCGTAGGCGGCAGCCAGACCGGGGCCGATAAGGGCGGCCAGGGCGGTGCCGGAGTTGCCGGCGCCGGCGATGCCCAGCGCGGTGCCTTGGTGTTCGGGCGGATACCAGCGCGAGGCCAGCGGCAGGGCGACGGCGAAGGATGCGCCGGCTACGCCGAGGAACAGGCCGAGGACCAGCACCTGTTCATAGCTGTGAATGCCGAAGTGCCATGCGACGGCGAGCGCGCAGAGCACGATGACTTGGCCGATGGCGCCGGCCATTTTCGGCTTGAGGTGATCGACCAGCACGCCCATGACGAGACGCAGCATCGCGCCGGCCAGTACGGGTGTGGCCACCATCAGGCCTTTTTGGGCATGGCTGAGGCCGAGGTCGCTGGCGATCTGCACGCCCAGTGGGCCGAGCAGCACCCACACCATGAAGGCGAGGTCGAAGTATAAAAAAGCGGCCAGCAGGGTGGGTGTGTGGCCGGCCTTGAGGAAAGATTTGCGATCCATTTGGGTCTCCTGGGTACGAGTGGGCTCTGGCGACGCCTTATGGACGTTGCCGGAGGGGTTAGCTACGGGATTGTGGATGGTGTTCGGTTGGGCTCACGCGACGGGTGAGGTGGAGGAGAGATTGCCCGTGCAAGGCACGCTCCCGCCGCGTGAGTCCTTACAGGTCGAGGAAGACCTCGCCGTTTTCAACCTTCACCGGGAAGTGCTTGACGCAGCCCACGTCAGGCGCCACCACTTGGCCGTCTTCGAGCTGGATCTTCCAGCTGTGCAGCGGGCAGGTGACGGTCTTGCCGTGGACAATGCCCTGGGACAACGGGCCTGCCTTATGGGGGCATTTGTCGCGCATCGCGAAGATTTCGTCGGTCGAGGTGCGGAAGACGGCGATGCGGCCGTGGCCGTCGCTGTCGACCACACGGGAGCCCAGCATGGGCACATCGCCGACGGCGCAGATTTTTTTCCAGTGGTTCATGGTGGGAGCCTCAGACCTTGATGATTTCGAATTCGCGCTTGAGGATGCCGCCGGATTTGTCTTCGAAAATCTCGGCCCACGGATCTTTGTAGTTCTGCAGCGAGAAGAGCAGCCTTTCGTAGAGCTCCTTGCGCTGACTGGCGTTTTCGAGCACGTTTTGCTTGATGTGCTCAAGGCCGACCCGCTCGATGTAGTGGCAGGTGCGTTCGAGGTAGTAGCCTTCTTCGCGGTAGAGCTGGATGAAGGCGCCGCCGTATTCGAGGACTTCGTCGTCGTCCCTGACCTTGCAGAAGAACTGGGCCACTTCGGTCTTGATGCCGCCGTTGCCGCCGACGTAAAGCTCGTAGCCGGAATCCACCCCGATCACGCCGATGTCCTTGATGCCCGATTCCGCGCAGTTGCGGGGGCAGCCCGAGACGGCGAGCTTGAATTTGTGCGGGCTCCACATGCCGAACAGCATCTTTTCGAGCTTCACCCCGAGGTCCATCGAACGCTGGGTGCCGAAGCGGCAGTGCTCGGCGCCGACACAGGTCTTGACCGTGCGCAGGCTCTTGCCGTAAGCATGGCCCGAAACCATGCCGACCTTGGCGAAGTCGGACCACATCGCGGGCAGATCTTCCTTCTTGACGCCGAGCAGATCGATACGCTGGCCGCCGGTGACTTTGACGGTCGGCACTTTGTATTTCTCGGCCGCGTCGGCGATGGCGCGGAGTTCGGTGGGGGTGGTGAGACCGCCCCACATGCGCGGCACCACCGAGTAGGTGCCGTCCTTCTGGATGTTGGCGTGGGCGCGCTCGTTGATGAAGCGGCTCTGGGGGTCGTCGATGGCCTCGTGGGGCCAGGTGGAAATGCAGTAGTAGTTGAGCGCCGGGCGGCAGCTGGCGCAGCCGTTGGGAGTTTTCCAGCCGAGGAATTTCTGGGCTTCGGCCACCGAAAGCAGTTTGTTGTCCTTGATCGCCTTGCGCACTTCGCCGTGGGAGTGGTCGGTACAGCCGCAGACGGCCTTGTTGTTGGAGTCGGCCGGCTGGTAGGCGCCGCCGACGGTTGAGGCGAGAATCTGCTCGACGAGGCCGGTGCAGGAGCCGCAGGAGCTGGATGCCTTGGTGTGCTTGCGCACATCTTCCAGGGTGAAAAGGCCTTGTTCCTGGATGGCTTTGACGATGGTGCCCTTGCACACGCCGTTGCAGCCGCATACCTCGGCGCTGTCCGGCATGCTGGCGGCCACGCTGTTGCCCTTGTGGCCGACGTCGCCCAGGTGGGCATTGCCGAACACCAGGTGGTCGCGGATCTCGCCTACATCCTGCTCGTCCTTCAGCAGCTGGAAATACCAGGCGCCGTCCTTGGTGTCGCCGTAGAGCACGGCGCCGACCAGCTTGTCGCCCTTGAGCACGAGGCGCTTGTAGATGCCGACACCGGGGTCGTGGAGGACGATGTCTTCGGTGCCTTCCGAGCCGGAAAAGTCGCCGGCCGAGAATACGTCGATGCCGGTTACCTTGAGCTTGGTGCTCGTGACCGAGCCCTGGTAGCGGCCGATGCCGTACATGGCCAAGTGGTTGGCGCACACCTTGGCCTGCTCGAAGAGCGGCGCCACCAGGCCGTAAGCGGTGCCCCGGTGATTGGCGCATTCGCCCACGGCGTAGATGCGCGGGTCGTAGGTCTGCAGGGTGTCGTTGACCACGATACCGCGGTTGCAGTAGATGCCGGCCTTTTCGGCCAGCTGGACGTTGGGGCGAATGCCGGCGGCGACGCAGACGAGGTCGGCGGGGATGCTGTCGCCGTCTTTGAACTTGACTGCACAGACGCGTCCGCCACTTTCGGCAGAGCCTTTGACCAGTTCGGCAGTTTGGGCATTCATCTTGAACTTCATGCCCTTTTTCTCGAGCTCCGCCTGCAGCATCTTGCCGGCGGTGCTGTCGAGCTGGCGTTCCATGATCCAGGCGGAATTATGTACGACGGTCACGTCCATGCCGCGCAAGGCCAAGCCGTTGGCCGCTTCGAGCCCGAGCAGGCCGGCGCCGATGACCACCGCGTGCTTGTACTTCGCCGCGGCGTCGATCATTTCGTCGGTGTCCTTGATGTCCCGATAGGAGATCACGCCGGGCAGATCGTTGCCGGGGAACGGGGGCATGAAGGGGGTGGAGCCGGTGGCGATCAGCAGACGGTCGTAATCGACGATGATCTGCTCGCCGTCCTTGCCGGTGGCGACGACCGAGCGGCGCTTGCGGTCGATTTCGGTGACCTTGCTGCCCAGATGCAGGGTGATGCCGTTGTCGGCATACCAGGCGAGGTCGTTGAGAATGATGTCCTGAATGGTCATCTCGCCGGCGAGCACCGGAGAGAGCAGGATGCGGTTGTAGTTCGGATGCGGCTCGGCGCCGAATACCGTGATCTCGTACATGTCCGGAGCGATCTTCCGCAGCTCTTCCAGCGTGCGGACGCCCGCCATCCCGTTTCCGACCATGACCAGTTTGAGTTTGCGCATGATTCCTCCAACGATTGATTCTCTCCGGACCGGACGCAATGCGGCCGGGGCGGGCGATAAACCTTGTGCTGTAGAGATCGTCGCTGATCGCGGAAGAGGCCGCCGTTGGCCTCGCCGCGTCGCCGCGTCCGTTAGGAGGCAGCGCGCTCATTCCTGATGTCAGGTTGCGGGCGGTGCAGCAAATTCGTTATTGCCTTGCACCCGCATTTGTCAGTTAAGACTAAGCAAGCCCTGTGCCATTCGGTGAAAGGCGCGCTGCTGGCGGGAAAGGTCGTCGTGCGAGGGTGTTTTGCGGAGAAAAGATGCACCGGGCTGGTGCGGTTGGCCCCGTGCTGGGGCGCGTTTCAGGTGCTGGCTTTGTCGCGCCGCAGCACGTAGAGCGCGAGGGCGAGGAGGATCGCCGCGAAGCTGACGAAGGACCAGTTGGCGATGGAAAGGCCGAGGAAGGTCCAGTCGACCACGGAGCAGTCGCCTGCGCCGCGAAAGATCATCGGCAGGGCCGAGGTGAGCGGGAAGCTGTCGAGCATGTATTCAAGGCCCGGACCGCATTCCGACACCGCGGGCGGATACCACTGCATCCACGACTGGCGCGCCGCCACGCCGCCTCCCGCGAAGGCCGCCACGGCGAGCAAGGCGCTGTACGCGTTCTGGCCGGTGCGTCCGGGGTTGTGCAGGCCGGCGAGCAGGCCGATCAGCCCGCAGACGGCGAGGGCGTAGCGCTGCATGATGCACATCGGGCAGGGTTCGATGCCCTGCACGTGCTGGATGTAGAGCCCAATCGCCAGCAGAACGGCGCAGACGGCGAAAAGGAGTAAGGCGAGAAGTCGGAGCGGGAAGCGGGAGGGCATGGAGAGCGACGTGAAGTTGTCCGGGGCTGCGCAGGGAAAGACTCCCCGCGCAGCCCCGGAGTTCCGCAAAGGACGGAACGAACGGGCTTACTTGCTCTTGATCATCGTACCGACGCCGTGGTCGGTGAGGATTTCGAGCAGCAGGCAGTGTTCGACGCGGCCGTCGATGATATGCACGCTCTTCACGCCGTTGCGGGCGGCGTCGAGGGCGGAGGCGATCTTCGGCAGCATGCCGCCGGAGAGGGTGCCGTCGGCCACCAGTCCGTCGATTTCCCGCGGGGTGAGGCCGGTGAGAAGCTTGCCGGATTTGTCGAGCACGCCCGGGGTGTTGGTCAGCAGTACCAGCTTTTCGGCCTTGAGGATCTCGGAGAGCTTGCCGGCCACCACGTCGGCGTTGATGTTGTAGCTTTCGCCGCCTTCGCCCACGCCGATCGGGGCGATCACCGGGATGAAGTCGCCCTTGTCGAGGAAGGAGATCAGGCTGGGGTCGATCTGGGTGATGTCGCCGACTTGGCCGATGTCGATCATGTCGCCGGGGGCGTCCTTGTTTTCCACCATCAGCCTTTTGGCGCGGATGAAATTGGAGTCTTTGCCGGTGAGGCCGACCGCCTTGCCGCCGGCCTGGTTGATGAGGCTGACGATTTCCTTGTTAACCTGTCCGCCAAGCACCATCTCGACGAGTTCCATCGTTTCGGCGTCGGTGACGCGCATGCCCTGGACGAATTCGCCCTTCTTGCCGACGCGGCTGAGCATGTTTTCGATTTGCGGGCCGCCACCGTGGACCACCACCGGGTTGAAGCCGACCAGCTTGAGCAGCACCACGTCGTGGGCGAAGCACTCCTTCAGGTGCGGGTCGGTCATGGCGTTGCCGCCGTACTTGATGACGAGGGTCTTGTCCTGGAAGCGCCGGATGTAGGGCAGCGCCTCGGCGATGATGGCGGCCTTCTGGGCGGGAGACAGGTTGGAGGTGTCGATGTTCTCGGTCATGGCTTTGTGCGGCGCAGGAAGGGTTTGCAGGTAGCCGCGATTGTAATGAGCGGACTCCCAAACAAAAAGCGGGAAGATCGCTCTTCCCGCTTTTTTGCCGATACAAATGTCCGCGCCGGCGATCAGTCGATGACGAGACGCTTGGCCTGCGGTGCCAGTTTCTTGGGCAGGGTGAGTTCAAGTACGCCATCGGTGAACTTGGCGCTGGACTTGCTCTCGTCCACATCCTGACCAAGCTGGAAGCTGCGCGAAACCTGGCCGAAATAACGTTCGGTGCGCAGCACGCGCTCGCCTTCCTTCACTTCCTTGCTTTGCTTGCGCTCGGCGCTGATCGACACGATCGGGCCGTCGATATGGACGTGGATGTCTTCTTTCTTGATGCCGGGAAGTTCGGCGTGAACCTGAAAGGTGTCATCCACTTCCTTCACATCGACCCGCATCTGGGGCGCTTCGGCAGCGGCACCACCGTATTCGACCGGACGCACGAGGAAGCCGCGGAAGAAATCGTCCAGAGGGTCACGGCGAGTAATGTTGCTCATTCGTAATTCTCCTTTATCTGCTCATCGTACCGAGGGCTGTCCGCCCTCCCTGATCGATATATAGGGCGCACCGGGGGTGACTTCAAGCCCCGGCGAGGGGATAAACTCGACGAAAATGGAAACGAGGATTTACGGAATGGACGATCGCCAAAACATGGCTCCGACCAACGTCTGCCCGGCTTGCGGGGCTGCGTTTACCTGCGGCATGAATGCCGGCCTGAACGAATGCTGGTGTGCCGCTTTTCCGCCGCTGCTGGCAGTTCCCGAGGGCGAGGCGGCAGGCAGCTGCTATTGCCCCGCTTGCCTCAGGAAGCGGATTGAGGCGGCTACGCCGCGCTAAGCTCGCGGGCGACGAGGCGGATGGCGTCGCGGTTGGTCCAGGAGAAAACCATTTTGGCGGCGTCGCGCCAAGGCAACCATAGGGCGGCGGTGTGTTCGTCCGGCGCGAGGCGCACGGGTGCGATGGCCGGCACGCATAGGCTGAACACGTGTTCGGTGTTGTGGGTGACGCCGGGCGCGTAACGGCCGCGCCAGCGCTGCATGATGGCGAAGCGGTTACTGAGGCGCCAGTCGGTCAGCGCGTCGGCGGGCACCTGGATGCCGGTTTCCTCCGCGACTTCGCGCCGGGCGGTGTCGGCAAGGCTTTCGTCGCCTTCCCGGCTTCCGGTGACCGATTGCCACAGGGTGTCGCCTTGCGCCCGCTCCATCAGCAGCACGTCCAGCTGTGGCGTATGAATGACCACCAGTACCGATACCGGCTGCTTGAAAACCGGGGTCATGCCGGGCTTATTCCAGGTCGCGCAGCCAGGCGATGCCGTCGGTTGCGGTGCCGACCAACGTCCAGAACGGAATGCCGTCTTCTCTCCATGTGTCGGAGGCGTCCTGGAAAATCGACAGCGCCGTTGCGAAATCGGTTGGATTGGCGCGGGCGAAGGCGTCGGCGTGGTCGAGGGCGATCACGTAGCCATCCGCGGCCATCCACGACAGATCGGTCAGGCAGTCGGCCAGGGCGTCCCAGTTATGTCCATACCAGTCGGGGAAGCCGAGGGTTTGGCCGACGGCGTCGAGAAAGCCCTCCTTGTCGGTGACTTTCGAGAGATCGACCCGGTACATCGGGTATTCGAGACTTTCGGCGGCTTCTTCGAGGGCGAGATCGGCGGCAAAGGGCATGTGGTAGATCCCGGCCCGTTCGGCGCGGGAGAGCAAAGTGTGGAACTGGGCGGTGCTCATGGCGGCTTACTCCCGGATGCGCCGGAAGCTGCGGTAGTGGTCATCCGAATAATAGAAGACCTCCGGCGGCTGTCCGCCGCTGATGATGCGCCGGGCGCCCCGGTCGCGGGAGCCGGGTGTGGCGACGGTGAATTCCCGATAGTAGCCGCGGGCTGCGCCGGGCAGCCGGCCTTCCCGGTTCTGGAAGACGATGCCGTCCCGGCGGTAGGGGTAGGGGCCGCCCTGATGGATCAAGGCCAGGGTTTCGCGGGCTTCGGCCGGCAGCGAGGTGGCGGAAATGCTGGCAACTTCGGTGGTGCGCCAGTCGAGAAAGTCGCGCGCGAAGACACTTCCGGCGCAAAGCGTGAGGAGGATCGCGAGGAGTCGGAGGAGGCGGACAGGCATGGCGGCTCTGGCAGGGGCGAAGGATTGTCCTGTCAGTGTAGCAGCCAGTCGATCAGGGGTGGATGCCGTACTTCTTCAGCTGGTTGTGATAGTAGGCGGTGAGGGCGGGCAGGCGGGGATTGCTTGGATCCTGCTGGCGGGCACGTTCCATCAGGGTGCGGGCCTGTTCTGCGAAGCGCTCGTTCCAGCCGCAGTTTTCCACGTGCTTGAGGAGCGCCAGGGTGGCGTTGAAGAGCACGTTGGGGTTGCCCGGCATCCGGCGTACCGCGTTCAGCATGAACTGCACGGCACCGTCGAAATCGCCGCTCTGGGCCTTGCGGGCGCCTTCGGAGACGAGATCCTTGACCTCGCAGTTGATCTGTCCGGCCAGCTGCTCGCCCAGCTCGGCTTTGCCGGCTTCCTTGAGCATGTCTTTGGCGCTGGAAATGGTGCGCTCGTCCGGCGCGTTGCGCATGATGTCGAGGACGAGTTCGGAGCCGTGATCGTCGAGTTGGGTGGCGAAGCAGGCGCGGGCGAGTTCGCCTTTCATTTTGAGCGAAAGATTCTGGGCGGCGTCTTGCTCGGCCATGAGGGTCTTGATGGCTTCGCCTGCGCGTGCGTGGTCGCCTTTCTTTACGTGCACCAGCGCACTCGAGAGGGCAGTGCAGGAGCGGGTCTTGTCGAGGCCGGCCATGGAGCGTTCCAGATCGCGGATCGTCGCTTCGGCCTGGACGGTGTCACCTTTGCCGAGCTGGGCCTGAATCAGGCGGACGTGGTCTTCCGGATCGCGGAAGTCGGAATATTTTCCCTTGCGCACAACCTCGGTGAGTATCTTTTCGGCGGCTTCGTGGTCGCCCGTTTCGATGGAGAGTTCGCCGAGTCGGCGCAAGCGCCCGACGCGGTGCGGCGACAGCGCCGTGGCGTTGGCGAGGATGCTGCGTGCGGATTCGAGTTGGCCGGCTGCTTCGCGGGCACGCGATAGCCAGTCGTAGGCATCGACGAAAAGATCGTTTTCGTTGACGAGGGCTTGCAGCATGTCTTCGGCTTCGGCGTAGCGCCGTTGCATGTACAGCGTTTTGGCCAACCCCAGACGCGCCCAGGGAACGCCGCGGCTCTCGACGATGCGCTCGTAAAGGTGCTGGGCTTCGTCGGCATGACCGCTGGCGACGTGGAGTTCGGCCCGCAGACGCATGAAGTCGAACTGCCAGTGGGTATGTTTTGTTTCGGCTTCGCAGCAGTAGGCAATGGCGTCGGGCACGTTGCCCAGTTCGATCAGTTTGTAGGCCGGCAGGAAGGCCTCGCGTTTGTCGAGGCAGCGCAAGATGCGGTCGTGGAGGGTGTCGGCGGCGAAGGGCTTGAGGATGTAATCGTTGGGTGCCAGTTCGGCGGCGCTGACGACGCGTTCGTACTGGCGCTCGCCGGTCACCATGATGAACAGGGTCGACAGCGGAATGATGGCGTTGTGGCGCAGGTCTTCGAGCAGATGCTGGCCGTCCTGACCGTCGCCGATGTGGTATTCGCAGAGGATCAGGTCGTAACGGCCGTCGCGCAGCTTGCGCACCGCCACGCCGGCCGTCACCGCGAACTGGACTTTGCCGATGCCGCACATGTTGAGCATGTTGCGAAGCTGCGTCCGCATGTTCGGATTGGCTTCGACGATG
>ERZ650311.121-NODE-121-length-48827-cov-9.349135_pt1 | contig 48827 bp, 60 predicted proteins | sample MGYA00376247_ERZ650311 | MGnify/ENA primary metagenome ERZ650311 (study PRJEB26733, sample SAMN07839324) | wastewater metagenome | biome: small river; feature: stream; material: water | place: USA: North Carolina | collected 2016-07-28 ... | reverse complement strand
GTCCTGCAGGCGTGTATGAATATGTGAACGACGGAGATACTCAACGTTTACAAATTAATGCACAAAATTGTGTGCACTGTAAAACTTGTGACATCAAAGATCCCACGCAAAATATCGTTTGGGTGACGCCTGAAGGTACCGGTGGACCAAATTACTCAAATATGTAGACGTACCCGCTGCATACACCAGTAAGCAAGAGCACTACTGATCGCCGCCACCCCAAAAACGTGTGCGGCTCCTAAATGTTCCCACACATAGCCGGCGGCTATGCCACCTACCGTTCCACCGATACCATAGGATACTGTCGAGTAAAGTGCTTGACCTCTGGCTTGTAGCGGCCCATGAAACCAGATCTGTAACATTTTGATACTGGCACTATGGTGCACCCCAAAAGTAACGGCATGCATTAATTGCGCAAATAACAAGACCCAAAATACCGGCCAGTAAGCGATCAAGGCAAAACGCAATGCGGCTACCAGGTACGCCGCGAGTAGTAACTGCCTGCTCGTAAAACGAGCAAAAAAGTGTTTTTGGTAATAGAAAAAGATGACCTCAGCCAAAACACCGAGCATCCAAAAAATTCCAATCACCGCTTTTGAATACCCTAAATGATCAAGGTAAAGAGAATAGAAAACATACAGGGCTGCATGAGCAAAGATCATCCAAAAATGAGAAGCCATGAACCACTGCACTTGGGTGTTCTTCAGCACGTGTGCAAAACGAATGACTTGCTGTAATGGCGCTTCGATCGGGGGTTCCCGTAAAGCCCATGTCAATACAGTCATGATCAAGAGTGCGACCACGCCAAACCATGGCAAGCCTTCAATACCATAGCGCTCAAACCAGGCTCCGGCACTCATGACCATAACAATAAAACCCATCGAACCCCACAGTCTTAAGCGCCCATAACGTTCGTCAAAAGCATTCTCTTTTTGTAAAGCATGAACGGTTGCTGCCTCACCAAGTGGCATTAAGCTACTAATCACAATATTGAGAACAAACATCCAAATCAAAAAGGCAGCAAAGCCTTCTAAGAAAAAGATAGCTGGAAATAAAAGCGTCGCCATGACCGCGGTGGTGCGCATAATCCCTAAACGGTCTCGACGCATATCTGCTAACCAACCCCAAAAAAATGGGCCAATCATGCGTGTCACCTGAAACATCGACATTAAGACAGCGATTTCAAAGGCTGTGAAATCCAGATGCGCAAAATAAAGGCTGGCATAGGGCGACATCAGCCCGATGTAACAGAAGTAAAAGAAGAAAAAAGCGGCGAAGGCCAGTCGAGTCGGACCGGTCATCGCCTATCTCGAGTGCTAAGGACGTTGCGCAGGAATGCGCGGGGTCGATACCTGAACATCAGCGCATTGAGCACGATGTCGTAAGTAATGATCCATCACCACCAAAGCCAACATCGCTTCAGCAATCGGGGTAGCACGAATACCTACGCAGGGATCATGTCGACCCTTGGTCTGCACCGTGGTGGGCTCACCGGCACGATTGATCGACGCCTTGGGGCTCATGATCGATGAAGTGGGCTTGATGGCAATAGAGACCACCAAATCTTGGCCGGTACTGATGCCACCCAAGGTGCCACCCGCATGATTACTTGCAAACCCATCACGATGAAGTTCATCGCCATGCTCGGAACCTTTTTGCGCAACACTTGCAAAACCCGCTCCAATCTCCACACCTTTGACAGCGTTAATACCCATCATCGCGTGTGCAATGTCCGCATCCAACTTATCAAATATGGGGTCCCCAAGACCGACTGGAACGCCAGTAGCAACCACCGTTAAGCGTGCCCCACAAGAATCCCCTGCTTTACGCAATTGATCCATATAGGTCTCCAGTGCGGGGATGAGGGTTTTATTCGGTGCAAAAAATGGATTGTTCGCAATCTCAGCGCGACTTTCAAAAGGAATTGCCATTTCGCCTAAGGCACTCATATAGCCATAAAAATGAATGCCTTGTGTGGCTAACCATTTTTTAGCTATACCTGCAGCTGCAACTACGGGCGCTGTGAGACGCGCTGACGAGCGGCCACCGCCACGAGGATCCCGAATGCCGTATTTGTGCCAATAGGTATAGTCAGCATGGCCTGGACGGAAGGTATCCAAAATATCACCGTAGTCTTGACTGCGCTGATCGGTATTACGAATCAATAAAGCAATGGGTGCACCGGTGGTTTTGCCCTCAAAAACACCAGACAGAATTTCCACTTGATCGGCCTCTTGGCGCTGCGTCACATGACGTGAAGTGCCAGGCTTGCGACGATCTAAATCGCCTTGCAAATCTTCTGCAGAAAGTTCCATACCGGGAGGACAACCGTCCACCACAGCGCCAATCGCAGGTCCATGAGATTCACCAAAGGTGGTGATACGAAATAAGTGTCCTAGTGTGCTTCCAGCCATAGGTGACATTATGTCATCGATTGCACTTGACCATTAAAAAAGGGCTTCTGCGAAGCCCTTTTTGATATTTAGTGTACCTTTATGACTTCGTTTCCTCAGTTGGCCAATCACGGATATAAGCTTTGAGCATGGTGTTCTCAAAACTTTGCGCCTCCACCACCGCTTTAGCCACATCGTAAAAAGAGATCACACCCATCAATGTCTTGGCATCCATCACCGGCAAATAACGGGCATGTTTTTCGAGCATCATGCGACGCACTTCGTCTAAGTCTGTTTCTGGGGTACAGGTTAAGGGGGCTTGATCCATGACGCTACGCACATGAACCGTCCCTACGGTGCCATGATTTTTCGCCAAGGTATTGATCACCTCGCGGAAAGTCAAAATACCGACGAGCTCTGCATACTCCATCACGACCAAAGAACCAATGTCTTTTTCAGCCATGATGTGCACAGCTGCAGACAGGGAAGTTTCTGGAGATACCGTGAAAAGAGTATTTCCTTTGACACGTAAGATATCACTGACTTTCATAAGCACTCCTGGCGAACAAATATTGTTGTTATTGACTTCAGTCTATCAGTAGCGGGCAGGCTTTGCTAGACTTTTGACACTAGGGCAACTACCGTAGTGGTAAGTTCAACTGGCCCTCACCCCGGCTCCAGGCCCGTACGATCGGTAAATTGGCGACCAAGGTGGCGCCCGCCAAGGTCACCCACCAAGTCAAATAGATCCAAACCAAAAAGAGTGGCAAGATCGCAAAAGCACCATATACGGTTTTATACATGGGGAAATTAGAAATAAAGCTAGCAAAAGCAAACTTAGCCAATTCAAAGACGGTCGCTGCAAACACTGCACCCCACCACGCGTCTGCCCAAGGAATTTGCTCACGCGGCAAGATCTTATAAGCCAACATAAAACTTAGAATTGATAAAACCAGTGGTAATAGTGCTGCGAGCAATTCCACACCATGACTCAGTGGCCCAATCAAGCCATGTCCTGCCGAGAGTAATAAAGAACTGAAATAGATACTACCGGCCAATAAGATCGGGCCGAAGATAGCTGCTAATAAATGCATGCCTAAACGTTTCATGAAAGGACGGCGCTCAGTCACGCCCCAAATACGATTAAAGGCATTTTCGACCGTCAGGAGGGTGAACAAAACACCGAGCAAGAGCCCTAAAGAACCCAAGACCGTGAGCCCTTTCGCTTTGAGTGCGAATTGATTGAGATACATCACGATGGGATCTCCAATCGCACCGGGGATTAAGTTATCGGATAACCAAGTTTGAAAGGACTGACGTAATTTTAAAAAGCGTGGCATCACCGCAAATAATGAAAATGCCAAAGTCACCATCGGGACTAAAGAGAGTGTGGTCGTAAAAGAGAGACTCGCTGCCAACTCATTGATATGACCGCCACGAGCACGAGCGCGCATATAGCGAAAAAAGTCTAACCAACGGTCTTTCTGAAGAATTATTGCCACGGCTCTATCATTACGAGATTACAGATTGCAATCATCGCACGGTTTATGAAAAACGTAACTATATTGGTTCTTTACTATTCGCGCCATGGCGCCACCCAAGCTTTAGCGGAATTAATTGCTGAAGGCGTGGAAAGCGTGCCCGGTGCCACTGCACGCCTACGCACAGTACCGGCAGTCTCAACCGTTTGCGAAGCGACCGAAAGTGACATTCCTAGTTCCGGCCCCGCCTATGTGGAAGCCAGCGACTTAAAAGAATGTGCTGGCTTGGCTTTGGGCTCACCCACGCGTTTTGGCAATATGGCTGCTGCCATGAAGTACTTCCTGGATGGCACGAGTGCTGAATGGTTGGCGGGTGCGCTTGCAGGTAAACCAGCTTGCGTCTTTACGAGCACCGGTAGTTTGCACGGTGGTCAAGAATCCACGCTCTTGTCCATGATGCTGCCTCTGCTGCACCATGGCATGGTGATTGTGGGACTGCCCTACAGTCACCCAGAGCTCATGAATACGACTTCAGGAGGCACACCCTACGGCGTGACCCATCATGCCAAGCCCGATGGTTCAGCGCCCATCAGTGCGGAAGAGAAAAAACTGGCTATCGCCCAAGGCAAACGTCTAGCTGAAATAGCGCTTCGCTTAGCTTAAATCATGATCTCAAGTTCTTTATCCCCATCACATGACCGCTGGCGTTTGATTGCCTGGTTCAGTTGGTTTGCGCTTTTGGTGCTATGTATTACCTGGGAGAGTGTTTTAGCCCCCATCAAACCGGGCGGATCGTGGGCAGTGATTAAAGCCCTACCCCTAGTTTTTGCACTCAAAGGGATTTGGCAAGGACGTAACTACACCATGCAATGGTCGAGCATGTTAGTCATGCTCTACTTCATTGAGGGGGTCGTTCGCATCGGCGATGCAGGCTTATCGAGCTACTTGGCGATGCTCGAAGTCTTTTTATCCATCCTCGCTTATCTAGCTCTCTTAGCTTATTTACGTCCCTTAAAAAAGGCGGCACGTGCTAAAAAAGCAGCAGAAGAGTCCTCAGCGAACCACACTCATTAAATCAACGTCAACGCACTATGAACGATACTCAATTTATCCAAGCACTACAGGCCATTGTCGGTCAGGATCAAGTCATCACAGAAGCCAGTGATTTAGAACCGTATTTGATTGATTGGCGCAAACGCTATCGCGGTACCGCGCTAGCTGCAGTTCGACCTGCCAATACCCATGAAGTCGCAGCCGTGGTGCAACTGTGTGCTCAGGAAAAAATCGCTTTGGTCCCGCAAGGGGGCAATACCGGCATGTGTGGTGGTGCCACACCGAATCCTGAAGGTCGTCAGATTGTGGTGTCATTGCAGCGCATGAATCGCGTGCGCGAGGTCGATACCGCGAACCAAACCATCACGGTCGAAGCAGGTTGTATCTTGCAAGCAGTGCAAGAAGCAGCTAGTGCAGCAGGTCGCTATTTCCCACTCAGCTTGGGCGCTGAAGGAAGTTGCAGTATTGGCGGTAACCTCTCTACCAATGCCGGCGGCACTTCAGTTCTACGCTATGGCAATGCGCGTGAATTATGTCTAGGCCTCGAAGTCGTGACGCCTCAAGGCCAGATCCTCAATAGTATTCGTGGCTTACGCAAAGACAATACGGGTTACGACCTGCGTGATTTATATATTGGTGCCGAAGGAACTCTGGGCATCATTACTGCCGCGGTTTTAAAACTATTTCCTATCCCTGTGGCGCAATGGACAGCTTTAGTGGCCGTGCCCAGCGCCGAGGGTGCTGTGGAGCTCTTAAGTCGTTTTCAGGCGGGTGCCTCAGCACAACTCACGGGCTTTGAAGTGATGTCACGCGAAGCCCTCGACCTTCTCAAACATTACTACCCTGCCCTAGCCAGTCCATTAGCAGCCGATAATGCTTATGAAGTGCTAGTAGAAATCTCTGATTATGAAAGCGCTGAACATGCGATGGCCTTGATGGAGAAAATTCTAGAAGGTGCTCTTGAATCAGGATGCGCGAGCGATGCGGCCATCGCTAGTAATCTGTCCCAAGCCAGAAAGTTTTGGGATATGCGTGAGCACATCCCTTTAGCGCAAGCCGATGATGGTCCGAATATCAAACACGATGTTTCTTTACCGATTTCGGCGATTCCTCAATTTGTCAGCACTTGTGATGAGATGCTGCGCCAACGCTATCCTGGCATTCGGATCATTAACTACGGACATTTGGGAGACGGTAATTTACATTACAACGTAGCTGGGCCAAGTGCTAGCGAAACCGAGAGTTTCTTCGTCAATCGACAAAAAGAAATTCAGGCATTGGTCTACGCTGAAGTAGAAAAATACTCAGGCTCTATCTCTGCCGAACATGGCGTGGGTCAACAAAAAGTCGGCTATCTCCCCGACCACCGTGGCGCTGTTGCTTTTAGTGTGATGCAGTCGATCAAGCGCGCACTCGACCCAGATAACCTGATGAACCCGGGCAAAGTGATTGCTCTGTAGTCCTTGAGAGTCTGTCAATATAAAAGCCACCTTGCGGTGGCTTTTTTGCGACTATTGACTGTCTTGTTTCTGTCCTATTGCTGTCCTCTTGCTGTTTATGGCTTCGTCGCCTTCAGCATACAGTTGGAGAGCTCTGCAAAGTAGTCCAGGGCTTGCTCAGTGGGCTCAATGAATTTCTTACGCCCATCCGCCTCAATCGTGTAAGTAATCATGTCCTTATCACGCAAGAGCTTTAGTCGAGAGTGCAAAGTCGCTGGCGAACCAATTGACTTCAGAGCAATCGCATCACTGACCAAGAGACGGCGCCCATGACGCCATTCGATACTGATATGGTTCAACAATTCTGTCTCTGTCGCGTCTAGTTTCGGAAACACAGATAGCTGATCGACGGATCGAACCAGATTCAGAAAGCGAAAATAGACAGATTGCAGGTCTTTGTTTTTTGTCATCCTTAGCCTGAGCATATTAATTTTTGTAAGCTTTTGTCAGTATAGCCCATTCAATCAGATCATGATTTTTAAAAAAGCATTTAAAAATGTGCTTATTTGTCGTTAATTGCATCTAACTTGATGTCGGCAATATTAAATTTTCGTGAATCGCCGTATTTCTCTTGTTTTGCCGGGATGGATTCGTAAAACTGCGTGCTCAGAGAGCAATGAAAGGGATCACTCGATGAATTACGAAGCAGCAGTCAAACAACTACAAGAGACTGGCTCCATGAGTTTGATGGATTTCAAAGAAATGTCTTATGAAGACTTAGAAGACTTATTGGAAGAAATCAAGAAATGGGCTCTATACGCAAACGGCAACGCCGAAAAACTAGAGAAAAAGAAAAAGAAGAAGAAAAAGAAGAAATAAAAACTCAGTTTGGCAAAGCCCTAATGGCTTGAAGGCCTGCAATTGCAGGCCTTCTTCCTTCATGAAGCTCGAGTCATATCGAGTTCTTGCCATTTGCCTTTTTGAGAATCTCATGCAACTGATCCTTGATCAAGAGCTTTTCTTTCTTTAAAACCTCAATCTCCTCATGGCTTCCTGATTCAATACGGGCCTCCATATTTTTTATTTTCTGATCTAGCTCATTATGTTTATCAAACAAATGAAGAAAGTGCCGATCTTTTGTTTTGAGCTGAGAAATTAAGTCACGATACTCTGGAAACATGGTCATCCTCCTTGTGGTCCATAGTTTCATCATACGCCGACCTCTATGAATTGAAATCCCTACTCGCCAAGGATTTGATATGTATCAAAGCGTGATGTGGAATCAGGGTTTTCGGTCTTTCAGCAAACTTCGTAAAAGCTCGCTATCCTGTACTGATGAAAAAGCTTTGTTGTTTATTACTATTCTGTGTAGCTCCAGCTTTTGCTGAGCTGCCCTCGGGTTTACGTAATCTCGCCCCCGAACTGCGTCTTCAGGGTGAAGGGCGTATGACCTACTTCGGTTTTGAACTCTACGATGCTCGCTTGTATCAACACGCCAAAAAACCTGGCGAGGTCTTTGCTCTAGATATTCAATATCTGCGTAACTTTAAGGGCCAAGCTTTAGCTGAGAGAACGATAACCGAAATGAAACAATTGAACATCCCTGCAAAACAACGCGAAGCATGGGGTGAGGAGTTATTGAAAATTTTCCCCGATATTCAACCGGGACAAACATTGACCGCCATACACATTCCATCACAGGGCACTATTTTTTTACATAACCAACAAAAAATTGCTCAGATTCCTGGCTCCGATTTTGCAAAAGCATTTTTTGGTATTTGGCTAGATCCCCGTACGAGCGCCCCACAGCTACGTAGCAAACTGATTGCTAATGGCTGCGCTCCCGCGCTAATTGGCCCTGCCTGTTGATCATGATGAAGGATTTTATGAATAAGCTATCGAGGTTTTTAAAAAGTGTTTTACTCCTGAGTGGGATGACTTTTTTGCTAGGCTGTGCAGGCCCACAGGTCACTCGCTACGCACAAGAAAAACCCAGCCTCGATTTAGCCGAGTATTTCAATGGCACGATCGATGCATATGGGATCTTTACCAATCGCAGCGGCGAAGTGGTGAAACGTTTCAAAGTGGTCATCGATGCCCAATGGACCGTTCAGAATGGTAAAAAAGTGGGGGTACTCGACGAGCACTTCACTTACTCAGACGGCACGACCCAAAGGCGTGTTTGGACTCTGACTGAAGTCGCGCCACAACGCTATGAAGGCACAGCCGATGACGTGATTGGTAAAGCTGCTGGTACTGTTTCTGGTAATGCCCTCAATTGGACCTATACCCTAGCCTTACCCGTCGATGGACGCATCTTTCATGTGCAGTTTGATGACTGGATGTACTTAATGGACAACAAAGTCATGCTCAATCGCGCTGCGATGAGTAAATTTGGTATTTACCTAGGTGAAGTGACTCTGAGCTTTTATAAACGCTAGTCATGCGCTTATTGATCAATCTGCTTCTTTTTCAAGTGAGCTGGTTTGCCTGTATCTTAGGAGCGGCGCATAGCTATCGATGGTTAGGGCCCGCAGTGGTATGCGCTTCTATCGCACTCCATCTTTTAACGCAAATCCCCCCATCAGAGCGGCGTACAGAAATAGCACTCATGCTACGCGCCACCATCTTGGGATTGTTTATTGAGACTGCTCTGATTCAAACGCAATGGATCAGTTACACCGGTATCACCCCTCCGTATCCACCGCTTTGGTTAATCGCACTATGGCCCGCCTTTGCCATGACCTTGCGTCATTCACTGGCTTGGCTACAAGGGCGCTCGATACTGGCGATTCTTTTGGGCGCTGTGGCTGGACCACTATCGTATATGGCTGGCGCGCAACTTGGGGCAGCAACGCTCGCGCATCCTCTAGCAGCCACGATTTATTTAGCAATTGCTTGGGCAATCACCATGCCACTCTTAGCGCGCTGGAGTAGCAAAGAGCTCAAGGCTTAAGTCTCTTTATGACCTGCCCATTGTGAAATCGCTTCTGGAATATGTTCGCGATTACCCACGAATAATTTCCAGTTCAAAATTTGCGTACAGAGCTCTTCCAAATCGTCATAGTCCATCTTCGCAATCGCTGATAGCTGTATTTCACCGGACTCGACTAATTTCATTAATAGCTCATGATTGCTGGTACTTCGCCCCATGATGCCCTCCCAAAATAACATTTGTTTTAGATGCTTTTTGGGTAATCCTAGATGATTTCCTAGCTCTTATCTACCTAGCGGATCACTTAGCCTTACGGCTCATTTTGCTTGCCCAAGACAAATTGAAAATAGGCTTCGACATTAGCCTAGGGATTGGCTTTTATGATTTTTTTGTTCACGACAAAATCTCGAAGTATCAGGGAAAATATTTATTGGGACGCAGCAATAAATAGGCCCACGATACTCACAATCCCGACTAACCAACTCAGGCTTCTCGCGCCTGCCCAATTGGCCGCATAACAGATGATGTAACTGATACGCGCCAGAATATAAACCGTGCAACATAGACTGACGATGGCTAGCGGTGCCTGTTGTACTGTGGCCACTAATACGGCTGCCGCATAAAAAGGAAAGGACTCAAAACTATTCGCTTGAGCCGCATTGCCCCGAGCACGTACCCCAGTCTGTTGCGCCAACCACTCCCGTGGATGATGGTTGTCATAGCGTCGAAAACCCCATTTAGCGATCGCTGTACCCGCATAAGGCAATAAACCTGCGACCAAAATACTCCATAAAGGCCAAGTCATTTTGTACTCCAAATTATTGATTTATATTGATATTGTGCCAGTGTGTATAAAAAAATGGGGTTTGCAGCTCTTTTTTGTCAACGCGTATCGTGCAAATGCGTTTTGGGCATGAGTAGACAAAAGAAAGGAACGATCCATGCGTTATGGATTTAACCAACTCAGTGATGATGAATTTATCGCTTTATGCAAGGCCTATAACAAAAGCAAAGGCCTGTATATCGTGGGTAAGATCCGGGAAATCCCCCCGATGCTAGTGGCTTTTGATCGCTGGCGCAAAGGGCTCAGCTACGTGGCCGCCATGGCGTAAGCCATGTGTTCTTGAAGTATTCTGACTAAAAAAGCTCCCGAGGGAGCTTTTTTATTGGCATTTTCCCGCTTATTCTGATTTATGCCTTTGGCGCATCAGAAATATAGCGTCCCCAGTCAAATACAGAGTTCGCTAAAGGTTTGACCTTTCTGGCTACTCGCTGACTCATGGATCTAGTCTTGGCCGGATGAGCTTCTGCATGAGTGGCTTGACGACGGCGCGCCAGTTTTTCAGCTTGTTGCTCAACGGTTTCTTCAGCCACTTCAAGAAGTGGGCTGTCAGGCACTAGGCTGTCCAAATAAATACCTTGGAGGTAGTCTTGCATACGGTTCTCGAGCTCTTGCCAAATCGTATCTGTCGGGCTTTGCTCTTTATTGCTGGTATGGTTTTTATCGACCGCACGCACGACTGCCGCAATACTAATTTCCTTAGCCGGCTTACTCAGTAGATAACCACCACCCGGGCCACGATAACTTTCCACAATACCCGCGCTCTTCAAACGCGCGAACAATTGTTCTATGTAAGACAGGGATATGTTTTGACGCTTAGAAATATTATTCAGGTTCACCGGGTAGATGTCCTTGGAATGCACCGCTAAGTCCACCAGGGCAATAATTGCATATCGACTTTGTGTTGCGATTCTCATACTACGTCTCCTACTCTAAAAACCCCATCTGGGGCGATCTGGCTTCACAGGCCAGGCCATAACCACAACGTGACTGTACCCTTTGCTTAATTCATAAAAAAGTAGATAATTTATTAATATAATTTCGTAAAAAACTGAATATGAGCGTCTCCTACAACTATCGTCACCTCTACTATTTTTGGGTCGTCGCCAAAGAAGGCAGCATGTCTAAGGCCGCCGATCGCCTCAATATGGCGGTTCAGACAATCAGTGTGCAGGTTCATGAATTAGAGAAAGATTTAGGGCAACTGCTCTTTAAACCGGTCGGGCGCGGTCTGGGTCTCACCGAAGCGGGCCAAGCAGCCCTGAAATTGGCGGATCAAATTTTCTCCCTCGGTGAACAGTTGCCAGCCATGGTCAAAGATGCTGCAAGTAATACGCGCATGAAACTCACGATTGGGGTCTCCGATGGTCTACCCAAGCTGATTACTCGCACGCTGATTGAGAGCGTTTTATCTGAAAAGAATTTACAGCTCATTTGTCACGAAGGCGAGTTTGACGACCTCGTCGCAGATCTTGCACTGCACCGTTTAGATTTAGTGCTCGCTGACCGCAGCGCGCCCGAAAATAAAAACTTGAATCTGTATAGCAAAGAATTAGGCTCTTCCCCCATCGCTTGGTATGCCAGCCCCACACTAGCTAAACAATCTGCGCGAGCCTTTCCCCACTGTTTAGCTGACTTACCGATTCTGCTACCCACACATCACGCCTCATCCCGTTTACCGATTGATGCCTGGCTAGATCAACAGCGTATCACGCCCAATCTTGCCGGTGAATTTGAAGATAGCGCTTTATTAGTCACCTTCGGCTCTAGTGGCATGGGTGTCTTCCCTGCTGCACAGCGCCTCGCCAAGGAATTAAAGAATAATTACGGCTTGGAGCAAATCGGCGTCTCTGAATCGATTCGCGAGTATTTCTTTGCTTTACGGACCGAGAAAAAAGTCCATCACCCACTTATCCAAAAAATTCTGGGGCAGACCCTACTGCAGTAAGTGATTTTTTTCCGTAGTCCTGTGATGGTCATGACAATGACATATGAATTTGCTATTGTGGGTTCATACATCGAGGAGACAGCGATGAATGAAGCTAGAAAACCGATAGAGCAGGATCAGACAGAGCCATTGAAAATGATGACTGATACTGAGTCAGTGAGTGTGGCAAAAATCAAAGAGGCTTTGGTGAAGTACCAACGACCTACAAATACCTATATCGACCCCAAAGACGAAGCCAACGAAACCGTGTGGGATAACTGAGTCTCACCCAAGGGGCTTAGGGTGAAACCCTGATTTTTACCCAATATCCAAAAAATCAGGGTTTGCACTCTGTCTTTTTTCATTACAAATTCAATAGGCTTTGTTACACTTTTTTTGCCTATAAAAATACCAGGAGACAAATTATGTGGCGTTCAACATGGCGTAGCGCAGGTGCGCTTCTATGCCTTATCGCGACACTCAGTTTTTCAGCACACGCACAGTTGTTTGGTAACAGCTATGGTGACGATAAATACACCCCCAGGATGGGCCAAGATGGCAAAGACGTGATCTGGATTCCAACCGGCAATGACTTGGTACGCAATATGCTCGAAATGGCCAAAGTAGGCTCGAGTGATTTAGTGTATGACTTAGGAGCAGGCGATGGCAAGATTGCGATCGCCGCTGCACGTGAATTTGGCGCTACCTCGGTTGGCATTGAGTTCAATGGTGAAATGGCAGCACTGGCCAAACGTAATGCAGAACGTGCGGGTGTCGGTAAGCGAGTGCAAATTATTCATGGCGACATCTTCAAAGAAGACTTCTCCCAAGCCAGCGTAGTGACTATGTATCTATTGCCAGAATTGAATCTCAAGCTACGCCCCACACTTTTGAAGATGAAGCCCGGCACTCGCTTGGTCTCGCACGCCTTTGATATGGGAGATTGGGAACCCGATCAAACGATTCGTGAGCCAGGTACTGCTTACTTATGGATTGTGCCTGCAGAGGTGGGAGGCTATTGGCAACTCGACCGAGTTGACGGTGAGAAAGCACGCTTATACTTGGTGCAACGCTATCAAAAAGTGGGTGGCACACTCATGATTGGAAAACGTAACTTGCCTCTCATGAATCCTCACTTAGAAGGTAATCAACTGACTTTCTCTTTCATTGATCGCAAGCAAGTCTATCGCACAGTACAACTCATTATCAAAGATGGCAATGCCAAGGGTGAAGAAAAAGGCCATGGCATCCTCAATGAAGTCACTGGTCGTCGCGTTAACTAAGAACGATCATTTTGAGCGCTAGTCCGCAACGCTTACTGAGTCAGACAGGAGCGATCGCCATTATTGTGGGGATCGTGATTGGCGCTGGGATTTTCAAAACCCCGGCGATCGTCGCTGGCCTGACCCAAGATCTCGGTTGGACCTTGCTGCTATGGCTAGGCGGCGCTCTGCTCTCGATTGCTGGTGCCTTGTGCTATGCAGAACTAGCGAGCGCCTTCCCACATGCAGGTGGTGATTATCATTTTTTACGTAAAGCCTTTGGTCGCTATATTGCTTTTTTATATGGCTGGGCCAAAGCAACGGTGATTAATACCGGCTCTATCGCACTACTGGCCTTCGTGTTTGGTGATTACATGAGCCAAGTGATTCATCTTGGCAACTACTCTTCGGTCATCTGGGCCATCGCTATCGTTTTATCTTTGACCTTGATTAATTTGAGTGGTATCCAATCTTCTGCACGCACTCAGACTGTACTCACCACCTTGGAGGTGAGTGGACTGATTGCAATTGTTCTAGCAGCGCTCTATCTACTGAGCCAAGGTCAAACTTCTGGTTTGACACAAGCTCCTTGGTTCGAAAAAGATGTGCCTCTCGGTCTACTCGGCTTGGGTATGGTCTTCGTCTTGTTGACCTTTGGCGGCTGGAATGAATCTGCCTACATCAGTGCCGAACTCAAAGGTGGGCCACGCATGACCGTGCGTGTGATTACGATCAGTCTAATCATCATCACCTTGATTTATTTATGCGTGAACTTGGCTTTGATTTCTGGCTTGGGTCTTGATGGCTTAGCCAAGAGTAAAGCCGCCCCCGCACAACTCCTTGAACAGGTGCTCGGCCCTTGGGGACAAAAACTATTGGGTATCTTTGTAGCTATTGCTGCACTGACGAGCATCAACGCCACCATGATCGTGGGTGCACGCAGTAACTACGCTATGGGGGCTGATTGGCCAAGCCTGTCTTTTTTGAGCCATTGGCAACCCGCAAAAGGCTCCCCTAAGACTGCGTATCAAATTCAGGCGGGCTTCGCTTTAGCATTAATTGGCTTTGGCGCACTACAGCATGATGGCTTTGAAGCCATGGTGGAATTTACCGCTCCGGTTTTCTGGAGCTTTTTAGCTTTAGTCGGTCTGGCGGTGTTTCGCTTGCGCCTAGAAAAGGTAGAACGTCCGTTTAGAGTGCCCCTCTATCCCATCACCCCACTTCTATTTTGCGGCTCTTGCGCATATTTGAGCTACTCAAGCTTTAGTTATGCCGCTAGCAAACAGGCCGTAGGTATTTCATTAGGCGTGATGGCTGCTGGCATCCTAGCTATGTTGGCTTTACGACTTCACGAATACTGGCGCTCTAAACCTGCATCTTAACGAGCTCATAACGGAAGTGATCCTCGTATTGAGCGTCCATTAGGCGCTGCCCAGAGCGGCGGAATTCTCCGCGTGTTTCACGCATCACCCAACGACCGATCTCTGGCACAAACCAATAATCGTCATAACGCGTAGTACTGATGCGCGTGAAGTCATAATGGTCCAAGCGATAAAAGCGTTGTAGATGTAGGCTCGTGAATGTCCCGGCTGCGACCTGAATTTTCTCCCAAGCAATCACTCGTAACTGAGTCTGTATCCAAAACGTATAGGAAAAGTCAGGGATGCGATAACGGGTGTTCAAAACAGCCCCACGACCAGGATCTAAGCTTTGCGGCCAGACAGTGAGGGCTTGATCATATATTTGTACAAAATCCCAATACGGGTCTTGCAAGAGTCCACCCGTGCGCGTTTGAATCTCAGGGGCCAATGCTTGCCCTGCCGAAGATCGCTCTAAGATAATTTGCTGGTCTGTGATGCGTGCAACCTCATCTATTTCTCGAACCACTTCACTATTAAAACCATTGCGTTGTACATAGCGCCATGATTGCCCAACAGTGATGGGCCTTAATTGTGGGGACCTCTGTAAGCCAAGCAGCTTCTCAGTTTGCACAGGCGGTAAAGCACGTATGCCGCAGCCGCTCGCCAAAAATGGCAAAGCAGTTAAATAAAAAAGAGTTTGGCGACGTGAATAAAGCATGATGGTATTTTTATAGCGGATCTCATCAATCACTGCAAGACACATCACTTGCCAAAAAGTGTCACAATACTTTCTTTTACTCAGTTACTAAAAATGCACCCCACCATCAATGAGTCCCTGCACTATGCCATGACTAGCCTAGAGGTACTAGCGGTCTTGGCCTTTGCCTGCTCGGGGCTTATTGCCGGCTTGCGTAAGCAATTAGATTTGGTCGGTATCTGCATGGTCAGCGGAGCTACCGCCTTCGGTGGCGGCACCTTACGCGATATCCTCTTAGACCGTCGTCCATTTTTTTGGATGGAAAATGCTTATTGGTTGTGGATCATCCTATTTTTGTGTGTGATCGCCACTATCTTCATGAAGCGTCGTCATGTGGAGTTCACTGAACGCGCGATTCAAGTTCCTGATGCGATTGGTCTGGGCTTGTTTAGTGTAGTCGGTGCACAAATGGCGCTGGATTTAGGCATGCCCATCATCGTGACTCTGCTGATGGCGGTACTCTCAGCCATTTTTGGCGGGGTCTTGCGCGACATGATTTGTAATGAGATACCAAAGGCTTTCTCAGATCATCAGCCCTATGCCATCTTTGCTTTTTTGGGTAGCGCCTTGCTGATTATTTTGCAAAGCATAGGATGGAGTGAATGGCTCTCACTCAGTCTGTGCGCCCTCTTAATTGCATTACTGAGAATCGTAGCGGTTTACCAGCGCTGGGAATTACCTCGCTGGCAAGGCTAATTATTTTTCGACAAAGGCGCGCTCAATCACATAGTCACCCAAGACACCCAGACTCGGTGACTGCTTAAAGCCACGCGCATCTAACATCTCACTGGTTTCTTTTAACATCGAAGGACTGCCACAAATCATGGCGCGATCTACTGCCGGATCCAAAGGAGGTAGACCAATATCTTTAAATAATTGGCCTGACTCAATGGCGGTTGTCAGTCGGCCAGTATGTTTAAATGCCTCGCGCGTGACGGTGGGGTAATAGATCAACTGCTTTTGCACCATCTCGCCTAAATACTCATCCTGCGGGAGTTCATTTTTGATGTAGTCTTCGTAAGCTAACTCACTGACTAAACGCACGCCGTGGATCAAGACGACTTTTTCAAATTTCTCATAAGTCTCAGGGTCACGAATGATGCTCATGAATGGCGCCAAGCCAGTACCGGTTGAGAATAAATAAAGATGCTGGCCAGGATTAAGATCATCAATCACTAAAGTACCCACTGACTTTTCGCTCACGAGCACCTCATCACCGACTTGAATTTTTTGTAAGCGCGATGTGAGGGGACCGTTTTCCACTTTAATACTGAGAAACTCTAAATGCTCCATGTAGTTCGGGCTAGCCACGCTATAGGCGCGTACCAATGGCTTACCTTCGACTTCCAAACCAATCATCAAGAAATGACCATTACGAAAGCGTAAGCCCTGAGAGCGAGTTGTCGTAAAGCTAAATAGGGTCTCATTCCAATGATGGACAGATAAGACAGTTTCTTTGTTATACGTTGCCATAGAGCTATATCCAGTGTTTTATCAGTGACTCGTTCAGATCGATGCTGTCACAAAGACCCTTATTTTAGCGTGACTACCGTCATTTATTAATGGAACATCGCCCAAAGCTACATAAATATTGAGCTAGCTCAAGGGTCTAGGCTTACTTCCAACAGAAGGTCGATGTCCAGGAGGATTACAAAATGTGTCTAAGAGCAATTTTTAGAAAATCTGTTTAGACTAGGTCTATGTCAGTCAGTACGCAAACGATTCCACTTTTCCCTCTGGGTACCACCTTGTACCCCGATGGCTTACTCGATTTAAAAATCTTTGAAGTCCGCTATCTCGATATGATCAAAGAGTGTGTGCGCGATAACACACCTTTTGGTGTAGTGACGATCAACCAAGGCTCAGAAGTAAGGCAACCTAATGAGCAGCTCTCACTGATGTCTTTTGGTACTCTGGCGCATATTGCAGAATTCGAAGCCGTGCAACCGAGCCTCTTTTTTATTCGTTGTCAAGGCGGCCAACGTTTTCGCCTAAATCAATATAGCCAAGAAAAAAATGGTTTATGGATAGGCGAAGTGGAACTCATGCCAGACGATAAGTCCTGCGCTATCCCAGAACATGTACAAGATATGGCCCAACGTCTTGGAGAAATCATTGTCGGTTTAAAGGGGCGCGGCTTGAGTGAGGCACAAATCCCATTTGCTAGCCCCTACCTGCTTGATGATTGCGCTTGGGTTGCCAATCGTTGGTGTGAAATCATGCCCATTTCTGCGGCACAGAAAAATCATCTCTTGAGTATTGACCACCCCTTGATCCGTCTCGAACTCGCAAAAGAATTACTCGAACAACTCGAGCAAGGTGATACGCCGCTGAACTAAGCTTGTGCAAGCGGCAAACGCACAATGACTTGCACACCTGATTGATAGGACTTGTCACGAATATAAATTTGGCCCCCGTGTTGCAAGACAATCTCTTTGACAATCGCCAGACCTAAACCACTGCCAGAAGAGCCACCCCCCAAAACACGGTAATAAGGATCAAACACCTTTTCTTTTTGGCTATCTGCAATCGGTGGGCCATCATTGGCCACAATCAGTTCTAAATATTGCTCGTCAACACGCGCTAAAGAAATCTCAATCACGCTATCTTTTTCACCATAGACCACTGCGTTATCGATCAGATTTTGTAAAAGTCTTTCTAACTGATCGGTATCACCCATCACCAAGACATCAGGTTCTAGCTTGAGTTGCAAACGATGATTCAGCTGCAAAACAGACTGATGCGTATCTAAATAGTTTCTCAGCAAACTTTCTAAATCAATTAAGTCTTTACGCTCTAACTCAACACCTCGACTCACACGACTAAAGGCCAATAATTGTTGAGCTAAACGAGTCGTGCGCCGCAAGCCCTTGAGTGCCTCAGCCAATGATTTCTGACGATCAATATCGTTTTGTGCATGAATAGCGTTCTCAACGTGAATTTTGAGCGCGGCAATTGGAGTGCGAATTTCATGGGCCGCGGCATCTATGAAGCGCTTTTCTTGTTTGACCGAATCCTGAACGCGTACCAAGAGATGATTCAACTCATCGACTACAGGCTTGAGCTCATCAGGCAATGCCTCTAGCTGGAGGGGCTTCATAGAACTGGGATCACGCTTGGCAATACTCTCTGCTAAGTGAGAGATAGGCTTTAAATTAATTAAAGCAATCATATTGACCACAATCAACAGAATTAATGCGCCAATACTGAGTGGCGTGAGAATAGACAGCCCCAGATCGCGGGACATCTCATCGCGCACATCATGTTTTTCTGCTGCTAAAACCCAGACCTGCCCGGACTGTAAAGCAAAAACGTGCCAGAGCTCATCATCTAGTCGATGGTCTTGAAAACCGGCTTGCAATGGTCCCAGTGCTTTATTGGGGGCTGATGCGGAACGCGCTAGTAAGACACCATCTTGGTGCCAAACCTGAAAGGCAATCTTACTTTCATAGGAATGCCCTACCTTTTGCGAAAAATGCTCATCGGTAATTTCAAGCTCATCAGGTAAGGCAATAATGATGGGTGAAGTAATGGTCGCTTTTTCTAACTGACGGGCAACTAGGGCTTCTAGTACTCTTGCCGAGGTTGCTAGTCGCGCACTGAATATTTCCTCTGATTCGTGATCAGTGACCAAATAAGCTGCATAACCCATGACACTCAAAATCAAGGCCATGGCGATAAAAATGCCATAGACCAGACGTTGGCGAATCGAAAATGGCATTAATTCACCTGGCCAATGCGATAACCGACACCGCGCACTGTTTTAATAATATCCGGTGATATTTTTTTTCTGAGGCTATGCACATGGACATCGATGGTATTACTCTCCACGCCATCACTCCAGCCATAGAGTGTCTCTTCTAATTGACCACGCGAGAAAACCTGATGAGGATTCTCAGCCAGCTTGCGCAAGAGCGCGAATTCGCGGCGGGGTAATTCAATAGGCACGCCACCCCAAGTAATGGTCAAGGCTCCGAGATTCAGAATTAAACGCCCTAACTCCAATTGCTGATTTTTCATAGAGCCATGGCGACGCTCTAAGACGCGGATGCGTGCGAGTAATTCATCTAACTCAAAGGGCTTGGTGAGATAGTCATCGGCTCCCAGATCCAAGCCTTCAATACGGTCGCGCGTTGCATCACGCGCTGACAGAATCAAAACGGGGGTGAGATTACGACGACTGCGTAACTCTTTGAGCACTTCTGTGCCATCAATGAGCGGCAAACCAAGATCGAGTATGACGAGGTCATAAGTATTTTTGGCTAGGCTAGCCAATGCCGCTACGCCGTCTTTTTCATGGGTCACCTGATGAAGACCGCGCGTTAATGCCGCGTGCAAACCCGAAGCCAATAACTCGTCATCTTCAACCAATAAGATTTTCATCCCAATCCCTTAAACCTACTGAGGCCCGAGATGGGCCTTGATGGTCATAATTTACGCTTTTGTGCGATCTTATCCAAGATTGTATTGATTTCTTGACGACGCCCCTCATCTGCGAGAGTTCGGTTAGGACGATTCGGTGCCTGGAGAGCTTTTTTAAGGAATTTCTCGGCATTGGCAAAATCACCATTTCTAAAGCAAAAATCACCCATGAAATAGTTACTATCAATGCCATTAGGATTGATGGCAAGTGCCTTATTGAGTAATTCGGCAGCCTTTTTATCGTCACCAAAACCAATCGGCCAACCTGGGACTTGATAGTAGAGCGAACCTAAGCTGGTATAGGCAGAGCCGTCGAGCGCTTGGGGATTGATGGTCAATGCTTGCTCTAGATCTTTTTTGGCGTTTTTGACATGACCTAAAGCTCCAATACCGCCTTTAGCACCTGCATAACTGGCTTCAACGATCGCATGCCAAATCAGCACTTCTGCAGAGGCTTTGTTCTTAGCCAATATGGCATCCGCTTGTTTGACTAATTTATCAAAGGCTTGTTCTTGAGCTGTAGCTGGCATGCTGTATTTGATTTTTTCCCATTCTTTTTGCATGAGTAAAACATCGTCCTCAACAGCCGCCATGACGGGTGTATGAATGAAAGAAGTGGCGAGCAAAAGCCCGAGTAATCGATAGATCGATTTCATGATGCATCCTTTTTTCTAAAAAATTGACGAATAGTTTTGACTTGCCCTGCAATCGCCCCATCAGGAATTCCGGGCAATAGTTGATTGAGGATGGCAAAAAAGTTTTCAGCAAAACCCATGCGAGCTTCAAATGTGGTCTTCGGTAAAAATTGCATAAAGGCTTGAGCTACTGCAGCGGGGGTATCCACCGCAGTCTTTAATGCCTGGTTCATTGCGACCACTCTCTGATCATTAATGTCCGTTTGCGTGGCTCGTGGAGAAAAAATACGCACCACAATGCCAGTCCCCGATAACTCTCGGCGCAAAGCTTGTGTAAAACCACGTAAACCAAATTTACTGGCGCAGTAAGCGGCAAAGCCAGGGAAGCCAATATACGCAAAGGTTGAACCGATATTGATAATTTGTGCGCCTGATTCGCGTTTTAAAGAGGGTAATAAGGCCTGCGTCAATAAAAGCGGGGTCAATAGGTTGACATCGAGTAATTGCTTAATGATGGCTGGATCTTGATTTTCAAAAGCATCAAAATCACTCACACCCGCGTTATGAATAAGCAAATTTACACCGCCTAAGTCAGTGACTTTAGCTTGTAATTGCTGATGGGTCTGTTGAGACAGTAAATCACCACACACTATGGCGACTTGGCAAGATCCTGATAGCTCACCAGCGAGTTTCTCTAAGGCCTGCGCTTGGCGCCCCAATAAAATCATCGATTGTGCATGCGGTGCTAAGGCTTTTGCGAGAGCCTGACCAATTCCGCCAGTAGCACCCGTGAGCACCACACGATACTTAGACATGTGCGACTCCAGTAAATAATTGCTCGAGCGCCTGCTCGCGCGAGGGTAAATGTCTAAAGATGTCGCCATACAAATGGTAAAAACGTCGGGCGCAATGGACGATTGCGGCCTGATCCTCTGAATCAGTGACCTGATTCATTAAAGACTCAAAGAATTTGACATGGTCCAAGTCCAGGCTACCATGGGAGGTTAGGTAGCTGAAGGCTGTATCCGGAAGATTCAAACTAGTTTGAATCTTGGCAGCGGCTGCAGACGCTAGCGCGATACTGGTACCTTCAAGGACATGAACCATGCCAAAAAAACCAACGGGGTTACCACGATCAATTTGATGGTAGGCATAAGCCACCATTAATTCAGTCGTGATGTGAGGCTGTGAATGACGGACAACTTCCGGGTCTGCGCCACAAGCACGAATATCATTCAGAATCCACTCTTCGTGGCCGATTTCTTCTTCGATGTATTCTGCAATGGCGGTACGTAACCAATTGTGTCGATCATCTAGACGTGCGCCACAAGCCATTAAAAGCGGCACCGTATGTTTGACGTGATGAAAAGCCTGGCTTAAGAAAGCAATATATTGCTCAAGAACAATGTTGCCATCTAAGGCATCCTGAATAATCGGTGCACCAAGCACATACTGACGAGCACTATCAGTTTGCTCTTTGAGTTGCGTAAAAAATGTCATGAGTTCTCTCCAACCAGATTGAGCTGGCTTGTATTTAAATCCTGTGTATAGAGTGCTTGTATTTGAGTGGCATAGCTTTGCAAGATGGCGGCGCGCTTGGGACGGCCATTGGCGGTGGCCAAGCCGTTACTCAAAGTAAAAGGTTCACGGGCGATGCAGTACGCTCGAATTTGCGCATAGTCTGGCAACTGAGCGTTAACTTGCTCAAGAGCTTTTTCAATACTGTTTCCATCAATCCCTGGGTAAGGCAAGAGGATGGCTGATAAATAGGGTTGGCCATCACCTAACACCATCGCTTGGGCAAAACAATGACTACCCAAGAGTATGCTTTCAGGCCACTCAGGGGAAACATTACGACCAAAACTTGTAATTAAAACGTTTTTCTTGCGACCGGAGATATACCAATACCCATCAGCATCCTGGTGCCCTAAGTCACCTGTTGCAATCCACTCATGATCTTGCTCTGCCTGACCGAGATAACGTAAAGGGGCTGTCGCCTTGACTAATATTTCTCCATCTGTAGCAAGCGTGAGCTGATGGTGAGGTAAAGCCCGACCGATACTACCGATCCGAGACGCTTGTGGCAGATTCAATGTCACTACTGAACAACACTCCGATAAGCCATACCCTTCAAAGATAGGTAAGCCCATCTCTTGTGCGGCATGCAGTAATGCCTCAGGTACCTTGGCACCACCCACGGCCATAAAGCGCAGACTGGCAAGACGCGGATCATTCTTTTTCAGTACTGCCAAGAGCGCTTGCAGCATCTGCGGTAGCAGAATCACACTCTGTGCTTGGTATTTCTCAATCGCATTCAGGCACAACTCAGGATTAAACTGGCTTGCCCCCAACAATCCCACCTCTTGCAACGCTGGCACAATATTCGATGCTGCACTCAAGGCAGCTGTATAAGCACCCGCAATATTTTCTAAAAGGACTGATAGAGGTAAAAGGGTTAAATGTCTCTCTATTCCTAAAGAACGCAACTGTTGCTCTAAAGATTGCGCAACAGCCCATTGTTGCTCGGCTGATAAGCAAACCCCTTTGGGCTCAGCAGTGGTCCCTGAAGTAAAAGTGACTTTCTGAATACCAAGCAAATCAGGTTTTTGAATTTGATCTTTGAGAACCTGACTAGCTTCAAATAAATGATAGCTTTGACTCGGCGCGGTGATTGGAAAAACAAAACCTAAAGCTTTGGCATGCTGCGGATCTTGTACAAAAAGACTCGTCATACCACTTTGACGGATGGTATGAACCCACTGACTCGGCGTAAAAAAAGTAGGTAGAGGTATCAATGCAACCCCCGCCTCCTGGCAAGCCCAATCTATCATCAGCCACTCGGGGTGGTTATCTCCCAAGATACCCACTGGAGCATACGGTTCAAGTCGTGAGCGCAGGCTTGCTACTAAAGCGCTCACCGTTTGTAAGATGGCCTCTTTACCCCAGGTCTTATCGGCCTGGCGTAAAACAATGGCATCTGCGGAATACTTACTCAGCCAGTTCAGCATAACCGTGTGCAATATCACCAAACATGACTTCTGGCTCTGTATCGTAATAACTACCCCAAGCGCGACCACCATCGGCCAAACGCTTCGGATCGGCTAACCCTAAACTGACAGGCTTGAGTTTGAGGCGCTTAAATGAATTAAAAAGATGGCGCGTAGCCGTAAAGACAACCCATTGATAGCCACTGCGATGTAAATGGCGCGTCATCTGAATAATCAAGGCACGTCCAGCACCAGGATGTAGCGCGGCTAAATTGCCGACTTCAACAATCTGTGCACGTGCAACAGGCTGCTTTTGCAAACTGGCGATTTCTTGTTCGATCGGCACATCTAAATACTGCTCTAAAAAAGCACGACGATGCGCTAAGCCTGAATATCCCAAAGCTGCCACCCAATGTCCCTGAGCATCTTTGCAACCCAAAAGAGTTTCACTGAAGTGCTTCACATCCGCTTGGTATGTCTTGAAAAAGTTATCAGCGATAAAAGCTTGTAGACTTAAACGCTCGGGATGATCCGGGCCGACTTCAATGATCTGAAAAGTATCGAGCTCTTGTAGCTCACTCTTCGTCGTCCAGACTTCTTTGTGACCCATCACAGCTAATCTTGCTTGCACGGCGTCTCCCATGTCTTTATCCATGTAAGCACAATAAAACCTGAAGATTAAGAGCCTCTTAAGACATGATTAAGGCAAGATTAAGGACTTAAATCATTGATTTTTATCAAAAACCCTAATCTGCAAAGACTTTCAATACGGCTTAGACTGCAGTCATGACAAATCAAACTTCAGGCCGCGTCCGACGCGCCCTCATTATTGGTGCCACAGGTGCGATTGGCCAAGCGATCGCCCAAGAATTAAAGCCGAGTCATGAGGTGGTGTGTTTGAGTCGTAGCAGTGAACCCGCACTGGATTTTGCTGACCTCGACAGCATCGCACTAGCGAGCCAAGCTATAGAAGAACGCTATGGGGCGCATGCTTTTGATCTGATTATTGATTGCGCTGGCATTTTGCATACCCCAGAGTGGCTGCCAGAAAAACAACTGAAAGATCTGAATTGGCCTCAAATGCAAGAGACTTTTCTGGTCAATACTTTGGGACCGGCGCTCATCATGAAGTATTTCACTTCCCACTTGGCTAAGGAGCATGCAGTGATGGCGTTCTTATCAGCGAAGGTGGGCAGCATTAGTGATAATCGTTTAGGGGGCTGGTATAGCTATCGAGCGTCAAAAGCAGCGCTGAACATGCTCATCAAAACCGCAGCGATCGAACTCAAACGTACCCAAGCCAATACCGCCATCGTGGCCATCCATCCCGGCACGGTCAAATCGCGTCTCTCACGCCCATTTCGGGGCGATGAAATCGGACGCGATCCCAAAATCGCTGCCACAGAAATTTTGCAGGTACTCTCACGTGTGACTGCGATGCAGAGCGGGCAATTTTTAGCCTACGACGGCACTGAACTTCCCTGGTGAAAACATGAGTTGGTTTTGGCTAGTCCTTGCAGGTATTTGTGAAGTGGGTTGGCCCCTAGGATTGAAGTTGGCATCGAATCCTGCCTTCAAAATCTGGGGCCCAGCGCTTGCTCTCGTGAGTATGACCTTGAGCGGTATTTTTTTGTGGCTCTCTCTGAAGGGCATACCCATAGGTACAGCGTATGCAGTCTGGACCTCGATGGGGGCTGTAGGTACTTTTTTAGTGGGCGTTTATTTCTTTAATGATCCACAATCTCTGCTGCGCTGGTTAGGTGTTGCCCTGATTGTGGCGGGAGTCGTCGTACTCAAACTCTCATCATAGAAAATCTTTAGTAAGGTCTTCTGAGTTTGACATCACGCAAGACATATTGGTTGCACCAATGGGCTAGCGGATACCAACTCGGCACACCATAAGAAGACCACTCCGTGAGTACCGCTAAAGTTCTATCTTCTTGCCATAAGGTTTTTCTGAAGTCTTGTTGGTAAGCCTGCGAATGCACAAACGGATTATGTCCTGCAAAAGAATAAGTCAGCAACAGCCCAAACAAAGCCATAGATACTGCAAAGCGCTTATAGCCAGCTTGCACTCCCCATATCCAAGGACTGATGATGCTGGAAATCAATTGGGCCAAATTGAGTAAAGCAAAAAATAGGGAGATACCTAAAGTGAGAGGAGGCACGATTAAGTTGCGATAAGCATTATCTAAATGTTGCGCAGGGATATCCGAAGCCAAATACGCAGTCATCTGAATTTCAGGAACCCCCTGCCAAGCTGCCAATTGAGCGATTCGGTTAGGCACAAACAAAGCCATGGCTGGAAATAATGATTCCACAATTTTGCGATCCTCTTGGCCAATATCATCGGTAAATAAAGGTCTAGCCTGTAAGGTACTTAGCTCCCCTTGCGCCGCCTTTTGCGTCAACTGCCCCAAGACTAAAGCGACTTTTTTATCTTCTAAGCTGGCTTGGGCAACGAGGTGATCAGTCACCTCTTTCTGTAAATGCCACATGCTGGTAATACCTAGTGCAAAGCAAATGATGAGTGATAAGGTGGTGTTTTCAAAATAACGTTGCACCCAGCGATGCATGGTGAAACCAAAACCAATCCCCGATAAAACTCTGCCCCAAAACTCGAGCCCCTGAAGAGTCTCTTCAGTCACCATAGGTCCCGTGATATCTAGCAGCTGATAGTTAAATGAGAATTCAAACGCTATGTAAAGCAGCGTAAATAAGAGAGGTCCGTAGTAACGCGAGGCGCGCAATAAAGCTGTCATGGTCTGATGTTCGTCAATCAGATGCCTATACTAAACGAATCAGATGACCACTGAAGATTTTTATCAAAGACCTGCTAGCCACTGCCTGATTTTGTTGACGGTCTCCACCTCAATCCCCTTAAAGCCATGATAGGCAGCAGCCAAACAGGGATCGCCCTCACTCCAACCGCCTTGCATAGTGATCAATGGTGTTTCATAGCGCTCATGGTGTCTTTTAGCCGAGTAATATCCAGTCAAATGGCAAGCATCCTGAAGATGATGAACTAATAAGTGTTTACTCTTAAGAGATCGAGGATCAAAGCTCGCGATGCTATTCATAGAAGCTGTATGGACAAAAGCCACAATCTCACCATCCATCTTGCGCGCCAATTCCATCGTGGAATAGGTGCTCTTACTGGTGCCGATCATCAATACCGGTAAAGCGCCATAGCGCTGCTTCATATCAAGCAGAATCGCACGCATACGCTCAGGGCTCTCTGTCGAGTTGGTACTCACGATGAGACTTTCATCATCTGCAAATAAATGGCGGGAGCGTATCAAAAAGTTACCCGCAAAATTAAAAACAAGGCGCCCGTCTTCAAGTCGAGGGTCAAGATTGCCCATACCCCCAGGCATCAATACTATGAGGCGTTTGGGCTTCACGCCGTCGCGCGTAGTAAGCATGTATGGAATGACAGTACCGTCGGGATATTTTGCCGTACTAATGAGTTGGTCTTGTGTAGAAGGCACGCCCACTTGCCCCCAAGCAAAAATAGGAGCAAAAAGTAGACAAGTAACTAAGAGAAGATGACGACAATACAGAAGCGATGGCATACACATTACCTATCTCATGCAAGAATGCTTACATATTACTGCGAGTCGTCATTACGCTAAAAAAGGTGGCGTAATCGCCACCTTTAAGCCTAAACGAATATCAGCGGTGCAATGTAAGCAAAAAAAATGCCTAATAAATAAATGGCAATCGATATGCCCAACATGACTTGCGATCGTTTTCTTTGTCGATTACAAGCCATGGCCAATTGAGGATCAGTCGGACAAGGTAAATATCGACTCCTATACTGCTGATAACTAGCCAACGTAAGCATCAAACCTGCAATACCAAAGACCCATAATTTATGCTCAGAGAACCAAATGAGCTGAGGAATATGACTAAGCAGTGTGGCTAAGGTCGCCCCCGCCCCTAAGGTCACTAGTAAGGCTGGTAGCGCACAACAAATTAATGTTGAGAAACTTGTGAATAAGCTCAAGGTCGAACTTAGTCGACCCGTGTTGGATTTCACAATCTCTGAATCAATGTTTGCCATGATGTTTACTATCTTTATGGTCATGCTGGTGAGTTTCATTACCGGGCTTATAGCGGTCTGCTTTGACCTGATTTTTAATATCAGCCATAGTGAACTTACCTCGCTCTACTGACTGTAATTGGTAGCCTGCATCGACAATAATTTTTTTCAACTCATCATCGCTCACAGCTTTACCATCTTTAGTTGTAATGGCAACGACTCGTTTTTCAAGATTAATATAAATTTCTGAAGTCGCCGGTAATGCTTTTAACTTCTTCTCAATAGAAGAAGCACAAAATGCACAGACCATGCCCTCCACTCTCATCTTGATAGATTCAGCAGCAGCCAAGGCTGTCAAGGAAAAACTACTTGCGAGCATTAAGACACAAGATTGAATCACTAACTTTTTCATGAATAACTCCTTTTAGAATAAAAACATCACATTCATAAATAGATCGCCGCGGCGCTCAGTATTGGCTTTAACACCAATATCTAACCACCAGCTTCTTTCGAAAAAACGCAACATCGGTGTTAATGCGGTTTGTCCAGTTTGCATAGAGTCACGCATCGCTTGTACTCCAACCCAGGAAGCAACTTCCCCAAACTCCGCGGCATAGGGAGCCCACAAGGCTTGTGCGGTATAGACCGATTGTTCACGTTGATGAACTAGAAAGCGTTGCGCTGAAACACGGGTATAGATGCGTAAAGTTTCATAGTCGAACCAAAGCCCACCCTGAGCACCATTTTTTGAGTCTGCGTTCATATAAGTACTGGTCACCGGGCCACCAAAAACATACCAATTAGCAATGCCTTGACTTCCATAGTGACGATCTAACAAATATGCAGCTTGCACACCGGTATATCGACTAATACGGTCATGGTGACCAGTGAACTCAAAGTGATTAACAGCCATACTTAAGTTTGGCTTGAGACCATAACTTAACTCGGTGGTCGTCATCTCACCCGTGCGCATAGCCATGATCATGGTCATATCTTTAGGTATGAACAATCCTGCATAACTTGCCTGAAGCGGCAGTAATAAGGCTAAAGCTAAGCCTATCTTTTTCAGATATGCCTTTACAAAGGCAAGGCCCAGTACAACGGGAATAAAAATACCCATTCGATTTCCTTTCTTAATTAATAAAAACTATGAATTAAGAAAGTGCTTTGGGCGGGTGCTCGATGGGTTCTAAGAAAGTCTTCAAAGACCATTTCCGAAACTGATCTTCAAGACGTTGAGTGAAGTGATTCACAAGCGATACTCGTGAATCACTGATGTATAAACTTGCAAGGCAGCACAAATGCTTACTCGCATCACACGCTTTATGATGTTGATCTTGATGTACCTCTGTCACAGTCTCATGGCAATCCAGAGTTAGGTCATGGGTCACTATAGCCTGACTCGCTACATCAATACTTTCCTGCACTACATGCGTAATACTAGCTTGAGCACCCATCAAGGGCGCAAGCAAGATAGCGAGAGCAATATAGCAGCGCAATAAAGTCTTCATGGCACCTAGTTTATGCCAAAACTGTAATCAAAGTGTGACGTAATCGGTATAACCCTTGGCTGCGCCACCATAAAAAGTAGCCCGGTCATAGGGATGAAGATCTGCATTGATTTCTAGGCGCTTGGGCAAATCTGGGTTAGAAATGAAAAATCTACCAAAAGCAATCGCATCGGCCTGACCGTGCTTGACAGCCTCAATCGCTGACTCACGATCAAATCCGCCCGCGAGGATAACAGCTCCTTGATAAAGCTTTCTAAATAATTGACTGACATTCGGCGCAGCTTCGTTAAGATCATCATTACCACCCGCCGAACTCGCACGCGGTTCAATGAGATGTAAGTAGGCAAGCTGTAGAGAATTTAACTGATCGATTAAATAGCTAAATAAATCGACCGCTTGCGAATCTCTCATGTCATTGAAAGTACCATAGGGTGATAAGCGAATACCTACACGTCCGCTTCCCCACACAGGAATGATCTCTTGCAAAATCTCTAAGACTAAGCGACAACGATTTTCAATCGAACCACCGTACTGATCTTGACGTTGATTACTACCATCTTGCAAGAACTGATCTAAGAGATAACCGTTCGCTGCGTGTAGTTCTATCCCATCAAAACCGGCTGCTTTGGCATTCTTGGCTGCTGTCAGATAAGTTAGCTTAAGCGTAGCAATCTCATCCAAAGATAATGCCCGTGGCGTCTCGTAATCAGCCAAGGACCAAGATGCTGTGTAGACCTGCCCTTGCGGCTTGATGGCCGACGGCGCAACCGGCAAACCCTGCTCAGGGTGCAATGATGAATGTGAAATACGGCCAACATGCCATAGCTGTAAAACAATCTTGCCGCCTTCGGCATGCACAGCTTCAGTCACCTTTTTCCAGGCGCTCACCTGTTCTGCATTATGAATACCGGGGGTAGCCGGATAACCTTTACCTAACTCACAGATTTGGGTAGCTTCAGCAATGATCAAGCCAGCACTCGCGCGCTGTGCGTAATAGGTAGGGGCTAAATCACTGGGCACTCCCGCATCATTAGCACGCATTCTGGTTAAGGGGGCCATCACTACACGATTACGAATGGGTATATCGCCAAGATGACCTGCAGTAAAGAGTTTTTCAGCCATTGTGTTTCCTTATTTTTTATTCGTTCTCAGGGCCTTACTTTACTCTGAAAGCCAAGGTTTTTCAGGCAAGCTCAGCGACAGTCCTGCTGTCAATGTTAGGATGGAGTCATTCAGAAAAACCAACACATGATGAGCGCCCTACAACTGACTGGATTATTTTTTATCACTGCTGTCGCAGAAATTGTGGGTTGCTATTTGTTCTGGTTAGTTGCAAAACAAAATCAAACACCTTGGCTTCTTCTTCCCGGCACCCTGGTTCTCGTTCTTTTTGCTTATTTATTAACTCTGCATCCAAGCGCCAGTGGGCGTGTTTACGCAGCTTATGGTGGCATGTATATCGTGGTCGCCATGCTGTGGCTGCGCTGGGTGGATGGTTTGCATTGGAGTAGATGGGATCTGCTAGGCGCCTCCTTGGCGCTGGCCGGCATGGCAGTGATTGCCTTGCAAAACCCGCGCTAAAGTTCCCAGCGCCGCGTGGATTTTTTTCTTAAGATTTAACACTCATCACTAGCATTAGGTCAAACCCTAATATCTATAAATTTCATTTAAATCAATTATTTATCTCGTTTTTTAGACATGGTTTTATGTTCTAAAAAATCGATCAATCTCATCGTTTTTATTCATTGGATATATCACTGTCTTAGGCACACACTTGACGTACACAGTGAAGGAGGTTCAGATGATGTATCTACAAGAACTGTTAAATAGTCCAGAGTTGTCTAACTATTGGCAATCCTTGGCGATGAGTAAATAGTAAAACTAAAAAAGGAGATAACGATGAGTACAGGTAAGTGTCCAGTAGCGCACGGTGCGCATACAACGGCTGAAAAATCAGTCGTATCTTGGTGGCCTAATTCCCTGAATTTGGATATTTTGCATCAGCACGATACCAAGACAAATCCTCTGAAGGGTTTTAACTACCGCAAAGAAGTTAAAAAATTAGATGTGAAGGCTGTCAAAGCCGACCTCGTCGCTTTGATGACCGATAGTCAACCTTGGTGGCCTGCTGACTGGGGTCATTACGGTGGTTTGATGATTCGTTTGGCATGGCACGCGGCAGGTACTTATCGTATCGCTGACGGTCGTGGTGGTGCCGGCACTGGTGCACAACGTTTTGCACCCCTGAACTCATGGCCTGATAACGGCAACCTCGATAAGGGTCGTCGCCTCTTGTGGCCGATTAAGAAAAAATACGGTAACAAACTCAGCTGGGCTGATTTGTTTATTTTGGCAGGTAACGTAGCCTATGAATCTATGGGTCTACCGATGTACGGCTTCTCATTCGGTCGTGAAGACATTTGGCACCCAGAAAAAGATATTTACTGGGGTGATGAAAAAGAATGGTTAGGCTCTGCTCGCTATAAGGGTGATGATCGTCAATCACTGGAAAATCCTCTAGCAGCTGTGCAGATGGGCTTGATCTACGTGAACCCTCAAGGTGTGAACGGCAACCCTGACCCAGCACGTACAGCGCACGATGTACGCCTCACATTTGCACGCATGGCGATGAATGACGAGGAAACAGTCGCCTTGACCGCGGGTGGCCACACAGTGGGTAAAGCCCACGGTAATGGCAGAGCAGAAAATCTCGGTCCAGAGCCTGAAGGCGCAGATATCCATGAACAAGGTTTTGGTTGGATGAACCATAAAACGCGTGGTATCGGTCGCGACACAGTGACTAGCGGTCTTGAAGGTGCATGGACGACCAACCCAACAAAGTGGGATAACGGTTATTTCCATCTCCTGTTGAACTACGAATGGGAACTCACTAAGAGCCCAGCCGGTGCTAATCAATGGCGTCCTATCAATGTGAAGCCAGAAGATATGCCTGTGGATGTAGAAGATCCATCGATTCGTACGATGCCGATGATGACTGACGCTGATATGGCCATGAAGGTCGACCCAGAGTATCGCAAGATTTCTGAGCGTTTCTATAAAGATCCAGCCTACTTCGCACAGACATTTGCTCGCGCTTGGTTCAAGTTGACACACCGCGATATGGGTCCTAAGACACGTTATATTGGTCCTGAGATTCCAAAAGAAGATTTGATCTGGCAAGATCCAATCCCTGCAGGCAAGAAGGACTACGACGTCGCCGCAGTGAAAGCTAAGATCGCAGCTGCTGGTTTATCGATCACTGAGCGTGTAGCCACTGCTTGGGATAGCGCCCGTACCTTCCGCGGTTCTGACTATCGTGGTGGCGCTAATGGTTCACGTATTCGTTTAGCCCCTCAGAAAGACTGGGAAGGTAATGAGCCAGCTCGTCTAGCTAAAGTCTTAGCTGTATACGAGAAGATCAGTACTGAAACAGGTGCTAGCATCGCAGACGTGATTGTCTTGGCCGGTAGCATGGGTGTTGAGGAAGCCGCGAAGGCAGCAGGTGTGAACGTTCAAGTTCCATTTGCTCCAGGTCGTGGTGATGCTACTGCTGAAATGACAGATCGTGAGTCATTTGCAGTGCTCGAGCCATTGCATGACGGCTTCCGTAACTGGGTGAAGAAAGAGTACGCCGTCTCTCCAGAAGAGATGTTGCTCGACCGCACACAGTTGATGGGCTTAACCGCTGCTGAAATGACCGTTCTAGTCGGTGGCATGCGTGTTCTAGGTACTAACCATGGCGGTACCAAGCATGGCGTGTTCACAGACCGTGTTGGCGCTTTGACAAATGACTTCTTTGTCAATTTGACCAATATGAATTACAGCTGGAAACCCAATGGTTATAACCAGTACGACATCGTTGAACGCCAGACTGGTAAAACCAAGTGGACTGCAACGCGCGTTGATTTGGTATTTGGCTCTAACTCTATCTTAAGAGCCTATGCTGAACTCTATGCTCAAGACGATAACAAAGAGAAGTTTGTACAAGACTTTGTGGCCGCTTGGGTCAAAGTGATGAACGCAGATCGCTATGATTTAGAGCAGTAAACTTTCTTGCAGTTGAACGACAAGAGCCCGCTATGCGGGCTCTTTTTTTATCTTTAGATCTCGTCAAAGTAAGTGGATTAGACTAGAGCCTATGGAAAAGAAAGCACTTATCTTATTTGGTCATGGCGCACGTGATCCACGCTGGAAAGAACCCTTTTTAAAGATACAAGAAATCTTAAAAGAGACTGAGCCACAGCAAATAGTAGAACTCGCTTTTTTAGAACTCATGAGCCCTAATCTTCCAGAGTGTGTTGCGCAATTGACTCAGGCAGGGGTTGAGAATATTACTGTCATCCCCGTTTTTTTTGGCCAAGGGGGTCACATTCGTGAAGACCTACCGAAAATCATTGCAGCTTGTCGACAGGCCAACCCACAGCTCCAATTAAGCGTAAAGCCGGCTGTCGGTGAGAGTCTCGAAGTTCTCCAGGCGATTGCCAAATACTGCACCCACGAGCAGTAAAGCTGGCGCATCCGTATTGAACCAAGCCTGCGCTTCGCCTCTAGCCATTTGTTCTAGAGTCAGCGCTAGACTGCGCTCACGAATAGTGCTGATTGCTTCAATGATGCGTACTGGAGTGTGCGCATCTTTGCCTTGAGTGAGTAAATCTTGAGCAATAGTGATGGCTTCCGAACGTCCCATATAGATGACAATCGTATCTGCATCAGGTAGCTTCGCTTTGACTTCGTCTTGAGCTTTGACTTGAGTACAGAATGCAACGCTGCGCGCCACCCCTCTTAAGGTCAATGATTGTCTAAGTGTTGCCGAGGCGGCTAAGGCTGCAGTAATGCCTGGAACAACCTCAACAGCAATCCCTGCGGCTTCTAGAGCACTAATCTCTTCATCAGCACGGCCAAACATCATAGGATCCCCTCCTTTGAGTCGGACAATGATTTGATGTTTTTTTGCTGCATCAATCAAACGCTTATTAATAAAGTGCTGCGCCGCTGAATGTTTACCACAACGCTTACCTACTGGAATATGTTCAGCTTGCGGGCAAAACTCTAACATTGCAGGATCTACGAGAGCATCATGCAAAACAATATCTGCGTGCTGTAGTAAACGCATTCCACGAACCGTGATCAAGTCTGGCGCACCAGGGCCAGCACCGACTAAATAGACTTTACCGAAAGGCGCTTGCATCAGGCAATCTCCACAATCATGCCTGCAGCCACAGTGTGATTGCTTGCCTCATCAATTAAGACAAAGGATCCTGTTGCTAATGAGTCTACAAAACGATCTGCCATGATTGGCTTTTGTAAAACCAACTCAACCTGGCCAATGCCATTCATTGTGAGTGTATGTTCACCCGTGTGTTGCGATAAGGTTTGCACATCAAAGACTTGAGTGACTGCTTTGACCTTAGCAAATACCGTTTGGGTCGTGTGACGCAACAAATACTTTCTGGATGTAGACAATGGCTCTGTATCCAACCAACAGAGATGAGCCTGAATCTGTTTAGTCAGTGACTTAAGATCACTCTCCACAATCATGTCACCTCTTGAAACATCAACGTCTTCAGCAAAACTTAAGGCAATCACATCACCTGCATCCGCTTGATCAACCCCCTCTGAGTGAGCGGCGCCATTGGAGATATGAATCTGAGCCACCGTTGCCTCTTGGCCACTAGGCAAAATAGTAATGCGTTGGCCTTTTTTAATTTGGCCACTTTCAACTCTGCCCAAATACCCGCGGAAATCATCTGTAGCGCTACCATCCTGACGTGCCACATACTGAACTGGCAAACGCAAAGACTGAATGCTTGCTCTTGCCTGTATTTCCAAAGACTCAAGCCAAGTCAATAATGATGGGCCCTGATACCAATCAAAGCGTTGTGAGGGCGTCACCACGTTATCGCCTAACAAAGCCGAGACGGGAAAAATTACAGGCTTTGGTAAGTCAAGGGTCTTGGCTAGGTCTTCGATAGCCAAGGAGATTTTTTGGAAGATCGCCTCATCAAAATCCAACAAATCCATCTTATTCACAGCCACGGCGATATGACGTAAGCCCAACAACTTCACGATAGTGGCATGCCGCTTCGTTTGTGCCAGTAGCGTAGCAGGCTCCGTATCAAGCTGCACACGCGTGGCATCAACTAATAGAATAGCCACATCCGCCTGGGACGCACCTGTGACCATATTACGGGTGTATTGTTCATGACCTGGGGCATCCGCCACAATGAATTTTCGTTTAGCAGTCGCAAAATATCGGTAGGCCACATCGATGGTAATACCCTGTTCACGCTCAGCCTCTAGCCCATCAGTTAAAAGTGCCAAATCCACAGCAGCATCTGCAGCCGTCACACGTGCATGTTTGGTTTTAGAAAGTGCCTGCAACTGGTCACTCAACACCGCTTTAGTGTCATAGAGCAAACGCCCAATGAGAGTACTTTTACCATCATCAACACTGCCGCATGTAATGAAACGAAGGACTCCGGCCTGATGAGAAAGTTGTGTGTGATTTGTCATCAGAAATATCCTTCCTTTTTACGACGCTCCATAGAGGCTTCGCTTGTTTGATCATCCATTCGTGTAGCACCACGCTCAGTGATTTCAGCAATAGCAGTTTCAGCAATAATGGCCTCAGGTGTATCTGCATCACTCAGTACAGGGCAAGTACAACTGATATCCCCCACAGTCCGAAAGCGAACACTCAGTGTTTGACTCACGTCTTCCGGTCCTTTAGGTGTGAGAGGGGTTACCGGTACTAATAAGCCTTGCTTTTGGACCACCTCACGCTCGTGCGCATAATAAATACTGGGTAAAGCCAATTCTTCTCGGGCAATGTATTGCCAGATATCAAGTTCTGTCCAGTTAGAGATCGGAAAGACTCGCATGTTCTCGCCTTTGGCGATTCTGGCGTTATAAAGATTCCATAACTCTGGGCGTTGCGCTTTTGGATCCCACTGACCAAACTCGTCTCGAAAAGAAAAAATTCGCTCTTTAGCTCTCGCCTTTTCTTCATCTCGACGAGCACCCCCCATCAAGGCATCAAACTCATGTTTTTCTATCGCTTCCAATAAAGTAGTAGCCTGTGCAGCGTTTCTAGAATCAGTCGCTTTACGCAGTTTGACACTACCTCTAGCGATCGAGTCCTCTACATACTCAACGATCAATTGCACACCAGTTTGCGCCACAATCTCATCACGAAAGGCAATCACTTCAGGGTAGTTATGCCCAGTATCAATATGTAAAAGTGGAAACGGCAATTGAATAGGTCGATTGCCAAAGCGAAATGCTTTACGCGCCAAATGAAACATCACAATCGAATCTTTACCACCCGAAAACAACATAGCAGGCCGACTCGCTTGTGCAATGACCTCACGAATAATGTAAATAGATTCAGCTTCTAGCCAATCTAAATGCTCATTTTGTATTTTTCTCTCTAGCTGACTCATATTTATTTTTATTTAATGTGTAAACCGCACTCTTTACTGTTTTGTAAAAGCCACCACCAACGCCCGGCTCTGATATCTTCGCCTTCTTTAACAGCCCGAGTACAGGGTTCACAACCAATACTGGGGTAGCCTTGATGATGTAAAGGATGAATGGGAATCGCTTGCCACTGGGTGTAGGCCCAGAGATCCTCATCGCTCCAATCAAAAATTGGATTGAACTTGGCGATAGCGCGAGCGTCATCCCACTCCTCAAAGTGCAGTTCTTGGCGGGTGACCGCCTGACTACGTCTTTGCCCTGTGAGCCATGCCTGCGCTCCCGATAAGGCGAGCGCTAAAGGCTGTACTTTACGGATATTGCAACAAGCTTTTTTCTGTTCTTCACCGTCATAAAAACCATTGAGGCCATAGTCATTAACCAACTGAGTGACTGCCTCAGCTGAGGGTGAAACATGTTTGATTTTTAATTGGTAATGCGATTGGACACGATCGGCCATGGCCAGAGTCTCTGCATGCAATCGACCCGTGTCTAGGGTAAATAGCTGAATACTTGTAGCTACCCTGGCAATCCCATCAGTCACTGCCATATCTTCAGCAGCCAAACTGGTTGCAAAACGTACATCTTTAAAGCGACTGACAATCTCAGTAAGGCGTTGATCGAGCTGATTCTTCAAGGCCTCCAAGCGTTCAAGAGAAACATGTGTCTGAGGTATTTTCCAGAGAATTGGGGCAGCCAATGTCATACGCTAGTTCCCAAATTAGTCAGCTGTGAACGTTGTGCCCGCCAATCGTTTTGCAGACGATGTTCAAAGAGATCAAACTGACGCAAGGCAGTCTCTAATTGCTGATCTGCACGCAATACAAAACCATCAAAACCGACTTTAGCCAATTGCAATAGCTGATCAATTAGAACATCACCGATAGCTCGTAATTCGCCTTTCCAGCCAAAACGCTCACGCAGTAAGGCTGCTGTACTAAAGCCGCGACCATCACGGAAGATGGGGAAATCGATGGCCACCAATGGCCATAATTTCAAGCCTGCCAAGATGATTTCACGGTGCGCCAAGATATCAGCGTCACTTTCAAACCAAACGCCTAGATGTCCTGCTAATGCTTTTTCTTGATAGGCTAGATCACTCGCATGACTTAACCATAAACGAAATGGAATTAAGATTTTTCCCTCTAATCCAGGCTCAGTGGCATCAATCGCGAGAACCTGCCACTCATCATCGAGCACACTGACCGCCTGTCCTTTCGGGTAGCGTATTAATTTAGGCATAAGCGTCTTCTCCCGTATTTTTATGTTTTTCTTTTTTTTCTTTATTGGCATACACCCGAGTCTTGAATGGCTCAATCCCAATGCGTTGCACTGTATCAATGAAAGCCTCATCTGCATGGCGTGATTCGGTGTAAACAGCAATCAAATCAGAAACCACATCGGGCATATCGCTTGCAAAAAATGAGGGGCCAATCACTTTACCGATCTTGGCATTGAGCCCTTGTTCACCACCCAATGTCACCTGGTACCACTCTTGACCGTCCTTATCGACCCCCAAGATACCAATATTGCCCACATGATGATGCCCACAAGAATTAATACAGCCAGAGATGTTCAGCGTGATATCACCAATATCAAATAAATAGTCCAAATCATCAAAGCGCTTTTGAATGTCATTGGCTATCGGAATCGACTTAGCATTGGCTAGTGAGCAAAAATCACCCCCTGGGCAAGCAATGATGTCAGTTAATAAGCCGATATTCGGCAAAGCTAAACCTAAAGCTTTGGCTTTTTGCCATAACTCATACAAGCGAGACTGCTCTACATCAGCCAATACTAAGTTTTGCTCGTGAGTAGAACGAATCAAACCCAGGCTATATTCATCAGCTAGATCGGCAATGGCGCGCATTTGACCCGAATCAATATCGCCTGGAGCGACTGTGCCGTGTGGCTTTAAAGATAAGAAGACACTTGCATAACCTGCCATTTGATGACTCTTCACATTTCTTTCTAGCCAGCGTGTGAAAGTCTTTCTTTCGTTCTCAGGAGCAGCAGCACGTAGCTCTTCCTCAGAAATAGCACTCAGTGTTTTATAGGTGGGCTTGACAAAATACTGTGCAACACGCTGCCACTCCCTTGCTGTAAAGGTCTCTGGACCTCCCTCCCAATGGGTATATTCTTCTGCCACTTGCCTGGTGAATTCTTCTACACCTAAGGCTTTGAGCAGAATTTTGATACGTGCTTTATATAGGTTATCGCGCCGCCCATGCAAGTTGTAAACACGCAATACAGCCGAGATATAGTTAGGTAGCTCTTGCCATGGCAAATCTTTTTTGATCACAGTACCAATAATCGGTGTGCGCCCCATACCACCACCGACCAAAATATCAGCTAATAAATCGCCTGTCGCATTTTTATGTAAATAGATTCCCAAATCATGGGCCGCCACAATCGCGCGATCTTCTTTTGCTGCACTGACTGCAATCTTGAATTTTCTTGGTAAAAATGCAAACTCAGGATGCAGAGTTGACCACTGTCTGAGTAATTCACAAACGGGTCTTGGATCGACAATCTCATCAGCAGCAACACCTGCTAATGGATCACTGGTGATGTTACGTACACAGTTTCCTGAAGTTTGTATGGCATGCATTTGCACACTGGCCAAATCTGCCAAAATTTGGGGAGTATCTTCTAGCTTGAGCCAATTGAACTGAATATTCTGTCGTGTTGTGAAATGGCCATAGCCGCGATCATATTGATCCGCGATTTGGGCAAACATACGCATTTGCTGGCTATTAAACAAGCCATAGGGAATGGCAATACGTAACATATAGGCGTGGCGTTGTAAATACAAGCCATTTTGTAAACGCAAAGGTCTGAACTCATCTTCTGGCAAAGCGCCAGTTAGACGGCGCTCTACCTGATCCTTAAATTGTGCAACGCGCTCATTGACGAGTTGTTGATCGATCGCTTGATACTGATACATCGCTTAACTCTCCACAAAAGCACGCTCAAAGACGTAATCGCCTTGCTGACCTAAACCACCAGACACCTGAAAGCCTCGAGCATCTAGCATCTGTGACAGCTCTTTCAACATCGATGGGCTGCCACAGATCATGGCACGGTCTTGAGTGGGGTCTAAGGGTGGTAAACCAATATCTTCAAACATTTGGCCATTCTCAATGGCTTGCGTTAAGCGCCCCGTGTGCTTGAATGCTTCGCGAGTCACCGTGGGGTAATAGATCAGCTTGTCTCGCACCCACTCGCCAAGATATTCATCATGAGGCAGGGTGTTGCGAATGAAATCCTCATAGGCCAACTCACTCACTAAACGTACACCATGAACCAAGATCACTTTTTCAAAACGCTCATAGGTCTCAGGATCTCGAATAATGCTCATGAATGGCGCTAAACCAGTCCCTGTTGAAAATAGATACAAGTGTTTACCTGGTTTTAAATCATCGAGCACCAGTGTCCCTACTGATTTTTGACTCACCAGAATCTCATCTCCTTCTTGAATTTTTTGTAGACGAGATGTGAGCGGTCCGTTCTCGACTTTGATACTTAAGAATTCAAGATGTTCTTCATAGTTGGCACTAGCTACGCTGTAAGCGCGTGCCAAAGGTTTGCCTTCGACCTCTAAACCAATCATTAAAAAATGACCATTACGAAAACGTAAGCCAGTCTGACGTGTCGTTTTGAAACTAAAGAGCGTGTCATTCCAGTGATGCACGCTGAGAACTTTTTCTTTGGTGTAAGTTGCCATTCAAACCTCTGATTAGATCAATATTTTGTAGAGGTTGTATGCACTTAATGTAGCAATCAAAAGGCCTACAGCGATTAGTAACTGACGCACCGACAAACGGCTCGTTAGATAAGCTGCAAATGGTGCGGCAAATAGACCACCAATGACTAATCCAGCGACTAATACCCAATGATCAACACCACCGAGAAGTAAAAAAGTCGTGCCCGTTGCAAGGGCCACAAAAAATTCTGCGGTATTGACAGTACCAATGGTTTTACGAGGATTATTACCTTGACCAATTAGAGAAGAAGTGACTACTGGTCCCCAGCCACCACCACCGACTGCATCTAGGAAACCGCCACTCACAGCAAGCTTTCTGACATGCTTGAGCTCTTGTGAGCTTTTTTCTTGACGAACAATAAAAGCCTTACGCAATATGATCACACCCATGATCAACAAGTAGGCGGTGACGTAAGGTTTTAACAACTTACCATCGATAGATGTGAGAAATATAACCCCCACAACGCCACCCAAAACACCCGGTATGACAATCTTTTTGAATAATTCCTTATCCACATTACCGAATCGAATATGTGAAACGCCTGAAAAGGCAGTTGTAAAGATTTCAGCAACGTGGACAGCGCCCGATGCTGCTGCTGGGCTCGCGCCAATACCTAATAAAAAGGTATTCGAAGTGACTCCATAAGCCATACCCAATGCACCATCAACAATTTGTGCCGCAAGACCCACGCCAACTGCTAACCAGAAATACTCTGATGTCAGGACTGATGCAAGAGTGGTAGCCAAGGATTGGCGCACCTGATGATCGGCCTGGGTCAACCAATACCCCAAAAATGACATCAGCAATAAAAAGCTAATCAACAAGAGCCTGCGATCTAAAAGGAATGCGGCAGGATGCTTTTCTACTGGCGGAATACCAATTGCCAAATGTTCTTGATTTTCTGGGGTATCCGATATTTGCGTATGTCGATTCGTTCGCATAGTTCACCTATTGATTTGAATAGGTAGACTATAGAGATAGAATATTATTACGTAAAATAATATTTATTTGTTTTTATATTATTTTTAGTTATATTAAGAAATACCGGCGCCACTCTCCAAAAATCACAAGCCCTTGCCAAATCAGTCCTCTTCGGTTTAAATGAAGTCAGTCTTACAACTAATCGCCAGTCGTTAGTTGAAGTATTGCCATAAGTGCTCAGTTGGAGCCGAAGTAACTCAAGTGAACTCAATGTCGAGCCATGACTGCCTTTAAGAGAGGTCATGAATGGTTTTTATGCTCGCGCTGGATCTCACTTGGGTGATTTAAAAAAGGTATTCAATGAATAAACGTCTCTGGATTAAGTCTAGCCTAGCGCTGTCTTTTGTCGCCCTCTTTTCTGTGGCTCACGCTCAACAAGTCTTGCGTGTGACTACGATTCCAGAAGAAGCAGCGACGGAACAAATCAGAAAATTTGGTCCTTTAAGTCAGTATCTGCAAAAAAGTCTCGGCATGAAAGTGGAGTTCACTCCTGTGAACGACTACCCAGCCGCTGTTGAGGCACTCGTCAATAAACAGGTTGATCTTGTTTGGTTCGGGGGCTTTACGCATGTTCAAGCTCAAATCCGCTCCGGTGGAAAAGTCATCCCTATTGCACAGCGCGAGGAAGATACGAAGTTTCGCTCTGTCTTTATCACGCAGAAAAGTTCAGGCATTACTAAATTAGCAGACTTAAAAGGCAAGCAAGTCAGTTTTGGTTCACAGTCAAGTACCTCAGGACATTTAATGCCTCGCACCTTCTTACTCGAGGCAGGGATTGATCCAGAGAAAGACTTCAAACGTGTGGCTTACTCAGGCGCCCATGACGCCACGATTGCCTCAGTCGTCAGCGGTCGCGTAGATGCCGCTGCTTTGGATATCACCGTCTGGAATAAATTTGTGACCGAAAACAAAGTGGATACCAGCAAGGTTGATGTCTTCTTTACCACGCCAGCTTATTTCAATTACAACTGGTCTGTACACGCCGATATGCCAGCAGCCTTACGTGAAAAAATCACTAAAGCTATCTTAGCGATCGACATGAATACCCCTGAAGGTAAAGAAATATTGACCTTAAATCGCGCTAGCAAATATGTTCCAACCAAGGCAGAGAACTATAAAGCTCTCGAGCGTGCAGGTCGTAGTGCTGGATTGATTAAATAGTGAAGGTTCAGCTCGAACATATCTATGCCCAACATCCTGCGAGCCCGCAGGATGGGGCGTTTTCACTGCAAGATATTTCTTTATCGATTCAATCTGGAGAACACATTGCTTTAATTGGCCCCTCGGGCTCAGGTAAGACTACTCTATTGCAAGTCATTGCAGCGGCCTTGAAACCCCAAAGCGGCATAGTCAGACTGGATGAGCTTAACCCCTGGAATTTATCGGTAGGCAAACTCCAAGAGTTTCGTAGCCAATTATTTTATGCCCCCCAAATTCCTCCTTTACCCCCTCGCCAACGAGTCATCACCGCTCTATCTGCGAGCCGTCTACCAGAACTGAGTCTATTAGAGAGCTTAGCCAATTTGATCTATCCCCAATTTGCTAGAGAAGGATTCGAGGTCTTGAGTGCTTTTGATCTGGAAGATAAGTTATGGCAACGTGTGGATCGACTGTCTGGAGGTGAGCGTCAACGAGTGGGTTTAGCCAAGGTGCTCATGAGTCATGCTGGCCTTTGGCTAGTCGATGAGCCTTTGTCAGCGCTAGATCCTAAACGTTCCAAACAAGCGATACAAACATTGATTGCAGAAGCTCATAAACGCCGAGTGACTCTCATTGTGACTTTGCATCAGGTAGATGTAGCCACACAAGAGTTTCCGCGTGTCATCGGTCTACAAAATGGACGGCTCGCTTTTGATCAGTCGGCTCAATCGATCACACCTACCCAGTTACGTGAACTGTATGCTCAAAACCAACATGAGCTCACTCATCTCATCAATGAAGATGAGGTGCTATCGCAAGTGAAACCCTCTTGCGCTTCTGAAAGCGGCTTGACTTCATGAGCTCTGTGGCGCTGCACCCTCAGTTAAAAGATCCTGCTTGGCATGCTCGGCTCACCTGGTTTTTTCTGGGGATTGTGTTACTCGTTCCCAGCCTGATCGCGACTGAGTTTCGCCCTTGGCTTTTTTTTGAGGCCCAGAATTTAAAAGTAACCCTGAAATTTTTAGCAGATTTTTTCCCACCTAATATTCAAGGTGATTTTCTGCAACTGATTGCTCTAGAAGCTTGGCGGACGATTGCCATTGCAAGCGCTGGTACTTTTTTAGCATTGATCTTGGCTGTGCCATTAACGCTTCTGAGCACACGCGTGCTATCTATCTCAGCTCTAACGGGCAAGATGAATCGTCTACCTTTTATTTTTCGCCAAATCATACGCGGTCTATTAGTCCTGATGCGCAGCATCCCAGAGTTAGTCTGGGCTTTGGTGTTTGTGCGTGTGGTGGGCTTAGGACCTGCTGCGGGTGTATTGGCGATTGCACTGACTTATGCAGGCATGCTTGGCAAGATCTACGGCGAGATCTTAGAAAGTGGCGGCACTGAATCTAGTCGGGCACTCATGACTAACGGTGCTGGGCGATTACAAACTTTTTTATACGCGGTGCTACCGCAAAACCTCGCTGAGCTCACTAGCTATACAGTCTACCGTTGGGAATGCGCAATTCGTTCATCGGCTGTTTTAGGCTTTGTGGGTGCAGGTGGCCTCGGTCAGCAAATGGATAACTCAATGAAGATGTTTAATGGCTCAGAGGTCGCAACGATCTTGCTGGTATTTATTGTATTGGTGGCACTCGCAGACGCCTTGAGCAGTCAAATCAGAAAGATACTGGCCTAAGATGCAAACGATGACACGCGAATCGTCTTGGCGTATTTATACCTTGCTCTTAGGTATCTCAGCGCTTTTGGTCTTGAGCTTTTACTCACTGGACTTACAACTGCATCGTTTATTTTCAGAGCGCAGCTGGACTTTAATGAGTCGCTTCTTTGGCGAGTTACTCTCGCCTAATTTAGATCCTAGTTTTTTGCAGAAAGTTTTAGTAGCGTCCTTAGAAACGATTGCCATGTCTGCCCTGGGCACCTTGATTGCTGCGATCTTGGGAATCTTTTTTGCTTTATCAGCTAGCAAGACGCATAGCGCTGATCCTGCACGCTTGAGAACACTCACGCGCTTACTATTAAACGCTTTACGCTCTATCCCTGAATTAGTATGGGCAGCCCTCATTTTGATTTCTGTAGGTTTAGGCCCCTTTGCTGGTACATTAGCTCTGGCTTTACACACATCTGGGGTGCTCGGTAGACTGTTTGCAGAGTCCATTGAAAACGCACCCCCTCATTGCGCAGATAGCCTAAGAAGTAATGGCCTATCAGAGCTCAATATCTTTTTATACGCTACTTTACCTACCGTACTACCCCAGTTAATTTCATATACGCTATATCGTTGGGAAAACAATATTCGTGCAGCGGCTGTTTTAGGCGTCGTTGGCGGCGGTGGTCTAGGTCAGATGCTGTCTTTTCATATGGGCTTATTTCAAATGCAAGAAACTAGCACCCTCTTACTGAGCATGATTATTTTGGTCATGCTGGTTGATGGGCTGTCTTATTGGATTAGAAAAGCACTTGCCCAATAAAGCGCTACGATAACTATTGATTATTTGGGCTTATATTGGGTCGCACAATAGGCTCGCATGACTTCTTTAGACCGTAGAGCTTGATGCTTAGTATTTCTGCCTGTGACTCTTTGACGCCACAGTTCATAGGAACTTCTCTTGAGTTCTTGACGCATCAAAGCCTTCGTCTGAGCTTCTGTCAGACCAAATTGAGCCTGTATTGCATCAAAGGGAGTGCGATCCTCCCAAGCCATCTCAATGATGCGAGATAAATCTTCAGGACTCCACTGCTTAGTAGACATCGTTTATCTCAATGCCTCAGACAAGCCTTGCCCAAGATAATAACCACTCAACCACGCATCTTCGACCGTAGAGTTTCTTAACCAATCTCCACAAACAGCTAATTTGGCTTGAGAGTCTATTGAATAATTGAGCTCTTGGGGTGTTTCAAGTCTGGCATAGCGCCATAAATGAGTTTGGTACAAATCACACTCACAGCCGGTCAAATCTTTAAAGCCCTCAGTGAGATATTGCTCGACCTCTGCAGGAGCAATATCCACATGCTCGGTCGACCATTCAGGGCTGGCTTGCGCAACCCAACTTTCATAAATAGATCGCTCTGGTTTATCACTGTCTCTTGCAATCCAAGAATACATATGATTTTTAACAAAAGCTCCATCAAAGTTGAGACTGAGTGGATTTTTGAGATAAGCCATCAAAGTCCAACAAGGTAACATCTTGGCGCTTTCGCAGAGATCTCTTAAAGAGGTGGAATAGCGATCAATCAGATGCTTGGCTTGCACGGAAGGAATGGCAAAAATCATGAAATCAAAAGCGTATTCCAACTCACCGCACTCTTTAGTAACGACCGACCAATACCCTTGGCTGCGCTTGATTTCTGTAACGGTGTAGCTGGTATGTAATTTGTGACCCTGTGCCAGATATTTAGCAGGAGCATTCATGCCGGGCGTACCGACATAACGAATCACCTCATCTTGATACTCAGCGACCGTGTTATCAATCTTTGCGAGTCGACCTTGCCAAGGAGCAATGACATTTTCTTTGAGCCAAATCTCTGCTTCTTTGGCAAACAGTGGATTTTTAACAGTGAAATACTGAGCACCATGATCAGCACCCCAGTTCTCAAAGTGACGATGGCTCATCCGACCCCCGACGCCTCGGCCTTTATCAAAAACCGTGACATCGAAACCCGCAGATACGAGTTCTTTGGCACAGGATAAACCTGCAATACCCGCACCGATTACGCCAATTTTCTTTTTTGTCATGCCCCCATGTTAAAGCGAATTGAAACATTCTGCTTGTGGGGTCATGTCCTAAAAGACTGATTTAGCGCGACATTTTTTGTAATAAGTGTTTCTTAAAACTAGCCGCAATCGGTGAGAGCTTTTTACCTTTGAGTGTCACGATGTGCCAATGTGAAACCAGCTCAAAATCAACCACCTTGAGCACCTTGATATCACCCCTCTCCAGACTCGATTGCAAAGCATGAATGGATAAAACTGAAATCCCCAAATTGGCTGCTACCGAGTTTCTGACGGCTTCATTAGTGCCTAACTCTAGACGGATCGTGGGTGAAAAATGTTTTTTCTTAAAGTAGGCATCAATTGCCATACGAGTCCCTGAGCCTTGTTCGCGCATAATAAAGCGCTCAGATTTGAGATCCTTTAACTGAACGATTTTTTTCTTAGCTAAGGGATGGTCATGCGCTACAAATAAAACCAATGGATTAGCCATGAAGATCTGATCCTCAATGTCGATATGTTGAGGTGGCATCGACATGATGTACAAATCATCCATATTCTTTTCAAGACGCTGCACCACACCATCACGATTAATCACCTCAAAGGCAACATCAATATCGGGGTATTGGCGGCAGAACTCACCTAGCATCTGCGGAATGAAGTATTTGGCTGTACTCACCGCAGCGACTTTTAGTTGGCCGCGCGTTAAGCCTTTCATTTCTGCTAACTCTTGCTGAAAGCCCGTCCACTCATCCATCATGGCGCGCGCGGTCAAGGCTAACTTTTCACCAGCCTGCGTGAGATACACTTTTTTAGCAATCACCTCGAAAAGTGGTTCGCCAATGGTTTCGCTGAGTTCTTTTAATTGCATTGAGGCAGTGGGTTGCGTCACAAAAGTCTTGCGTGCCGCTCCACTGACACTACCAGTGTCAACCAATGCGAGAAACAATCGTAGTTGTCGAAAAGTTGCATTCATAGATATTTATCTATATATAACTATTTAATTATCGATTTTACATGATGTAATTAAAAACCTATGATGCCTTCTAAACAAGGAGACATCATGCAAAACTTACTCGACCCAGCGATTCTGTTCTTTGTCTTTGGCTGCTTTGCTGGCTTTATTAAATCCAATCTAGAGATTCCCCGTTCGATCGCTAAGTTTTTATCGCTTTATCTTTTAATGGCACTCGGTTTAAAGGGTGGCTTTGCTCTAGCTCAAACAGGACTGAATAGTGATATCGCTATCAGCCTTGCAGTAGCAATACTGATGGCCTTTATCGTGCCTGCTTTAGGCTATCAGTTTCTTAAAAACAAGATCTCTAAATTTGATGCTGCAGCTGTGGCCGCCTCTTACGGATCAGTCAGCGCGGTGACATTTGTCACAGCTGTGCAGTTTTTAGAACAAAGTCAACTAAGCCCGAATGGCTATATGGCGATTGCTTTGGTGATTATGGAATCTCCAGCCATCATCATGGCAGTACTACTGGCCAATATGTTGCGTCACGAACTAGATAAGAGTAATACCCAAGGCCCCAGTCTCAAAGCGATCCTCCATGAGTCATTCACGGACGGTGCTCATCTCTTATTACTAGGGGCTATGGCTGTAGGTTATCTGAGCGGCGAAGCCGGCAAAGCAGTGATGCAACCGTTCTCAGGCGACTTATTTAAAGGCATGCTGGCCTTCTTTTTACTCGACATGGGCTTGATGGTCGCTAAGAACTTTAAGGAGGCTAAATCTAACTCCCTGGCACTGATTGGATATGCGGCACTCTCGCCTTTGGTTCATGCAAGCCTCGCTATGGTCTTATGTCTACTACTCGGTGTGAGTTTGGCTGATACCGTCTTATTAATGGTGCTCTCGGCAAGTGCTTCATATATTGTCGTACCAGCAGTACTGCGCTACGCCATACCCGAAGCTAATCCATCGATCTACTTTGGTTTATCGATCGGCATCACCTTCCCGATCAATATCCTAATAGGTATACCCTTGTATATGTGGATGGCTCAGCGTGTGATGGGTTAGATGTGTGGCCTGCCCAGCACGACTCGAACGTGCGACCTACGGCTTAGAAGGCCGTTGCTCTATCCAGCTGAGCTATGGGCAGGTGTTTGAAGTGGGAATTATAGCTGAGAGGAATGATAGCCAATAATAAAAAAGCCCTGCAAAACATGCAGGGCTTCAGTATCAGACTAATACTTAGTCAAGGTTAATCGTAGCCTTCAACCAGGCAGTACGTCCTGGCTCATTCACACGCATTGTTTGTCTATAACCAGCAACCTGCGCTCCACCCCTACTAATAAATTCAGCATAGGTTTTATCAAACAGGTTGTCGATACCCACGGCTAGGCGCGTCTTTTTATTGGGCTTATATCCAGCATTGACTGAAAAGATCCCAAAGCCACCAGATGAGCCAATATCTTTACCTGAAATATTTCCTTGGTTTTGCGCAAAATCATTCTTAGGTGCTACTAATCTCAAAAGAGCTCCATAAGAATACTGATTGTCATCATAAGCCAAAGCTAGACGGCCTTCTAAAGGCGCTAACTGTGCCAAAGGTAAGTTATCAGTTTCATTCTTACCTTTTACATAGGCTAAGCTAGAGGAGAATCGATATTGACTAGTCAGAGCATAACTAGCAGTCAGCTCACCACCATAAGTATGTGCATCAACATTTCTGCTTGTCGGT
>ERZ650311.120-NODE-120-length-49150-cov-11.865159_pt1 | contig 49150 bp, 42 predicted proteins | sample MGYA00376247_ERZ650311 | MGnify/ENA primary metagenome ERZ650311 (study PRJEB26733, sample SAMN07839324) | wastewater metagenome | biome: small river; feature: stream; material: water | place: USA: North Carolina | collected 2016-07-28 ... | reverse complement strand
TTCGGATTCGGCCACTTGCTGGAAGCCGAAGTGGGTGGTCTTGTCGTTCATGATCTGGAGTGTTCGCTATCGGTTGGCCGGGCGCCGGGCCCGAAGAGATTCAGTGGTGGTGGCCGCAGCCGCCGGCCGGAGGGGCGGGCGGTGGAAGCTCGGCCGGGTCGCGGCTGCCGCCTTCGGTGGCAAGGCGGAGGAGGTAGGTCTGCCAGAGGTCATCCTGGCGTTCGCCGAGGTCGTAGAGGTAATCCCACGAATACAGGCCGCTGTCATGGCCGTCGGAGAACACCGGGCGGATCGCGTAGTTGCCGACGGGCTCGATGCGGGTGATGTCCACGTCGCGCTTGCCGAGCTGCAGGACTTCCTGCCCGACGCCGTGACCGCGCACTTCGGCGGACGGCGAATGGACGCGCAGGAATTCGTAGGTGAACTCGAAGCGCTGGCCGTCGTCGAAGGCGACTTCCATGATGCGCGAGCGTTGATGAAGCTTGATCTCGGTGGGGACGGGATCGTCCTTGCGAAGGCCGGCCATAGGGGGTTCCGTCGTCTTGATTCTCAAGCCTTCTATGATACAAGAAGGCGACCGTTCCGCCCGGCCGCGTGACGCGCCGCCGCATTGCAGCCAGATGACCTGTCATCAAAGAGTAAAATAGCCGCAATACACTGCGGCCGTTTTGTGTCGCTTTCGAGGTTTCCATGCCCGCTACGATTTTGCTCGTTGAAGACGAACCCGCCATTCAGGAATTGATTGCCGCCAATCTGATGCGCGCCGGTCATCACGTGGTGCGGGCCGGCGATGCCGAAACGGCCCAGCGCATCGTGCGCGACGCGTTGCCCGATCTGATTCTCCTCGACTGGATGCTGCCCGGCATGTCGGGTGTCGAGTTCGCCCGTCGTCTGCGCGGCGAGGAGCGTACCCGCACCATTCCGCTGATCATGCTGACCGCCCGCGGCGAGGAGCAGGACAAGGTGATGGGCCTCGAATCCGGCGCCGACGACTACATCACCAAACCCTTTTCGCCGCGCGAACTGGTGGCCCGCATCAAGGCGGTGCTGCGCCGCCGGGCGCCCGAAACCACCGAAGATCCGGTCGATGTGGGCGGTTTGCGGCTCGATCCGGCCACCCACCGCCTGACCGCCCGCGGCAATCCGGTGACCCTGGGCCCGACCGAGTTCCGTTTGCTGCACTTCCTGATGACCCACCCGGAGCGGGTGCACTCCCGCGCCCAATTGCTCGATCAGGTGTGGGGCGACCATGTTTTCGTCGAGGAGCGCACCGTGGATGTGCACATCCGTCGCTTGCGCTGCGCGTTGGAGCCGAGCTGCCACGACGGGCTGGTGCAGACCGTGCGCGGTAGCGGTTATCGTTTTTCGACCCAACAGGAAGCTTCGGCCGCGGTGCGCTGATCCGTGACCGAACAAACCGTCGATGGGGTGGTGGCGAGCCGCCCCATCAGCTATATCCGGGTGGCCGTACTCAGCGTGCTGCTGCTCGTCGGTGCGGTGGCGACCCTGGTCGGCATGTTCTTCGGTGCCGTGGCGGGGCTGGCGGTCTTTTCCGTTCTGCTTCTTGCCGTGGGTGTCTACCACGTCGGCAATCTCTTCAAGCTGGTCCGCTGGCTGCGCACCCCGGTCGAAGACGCGGCGCCGCTGCCCCGCGCCCTTGGCTTGTGGGACAACGTCTTTGCCGAGGTGAATCGTCGCGCGCGTAGCGCCAGCACCAAGCAGGAACGCCTCTCGGCTGCCCTCGACCGCTTCCGCGAAGCCAGTCAGGCGATGCCCCACGGACTGATGTTCCTGTCCAACACCAACACCATCGAATGGGTGAACCGGCAGGGCGAGCAGCAGTTCGGCCTCGACCGCACCCGCGACCAGGGGGCGCCGGTCACCAACATCGTGCGCCAGCCGGATTTCGTGCGCTATCTGAAGGAAGGGCGTTACGCCGAGCCGCTGATCTTCAGCGTCGGTCGCCCAATCAGCCGGACGCTGATGGTCCACATCGTGCCGTTCAGCGAGGACATGCGTCTGGTGATGTCCGAAGACATCACCCAGGTCGAACGGGTGGAGGCCATGCGGCGGGATTTCGTCGCCAACGTGTCCCACGAAATGCGTACCCCGCTCACCGTGGTGACGGGCTTTCTCGAGACGGTCATCGACGGGCTCGACGACCTCGGCAAGGACGACATCCGCCACTACCTCGGCCTGGCTTTCGAGCAGTCCGGGCGGATGCAGCGCCTGATCCAGGATCTGCTGACCCTTTCCGCGCTCGAAACCGGGGCGCCGGTCCAGCACGAAGAGCCTGTCGACGTGGTCGACCTGCTCGGCGAGGTGGTCCAGGAGGCGGAGGCGGTTTCCGCGGGGCGCCACACCATCGCGCTGGAGTGTGCCACCCATGCGCGCCTGCTCGGTAACGCCAAGGAGCTTTACAGCGTCTTTGCCAATCTGGCGATCAACGCAGTGCGTTACACCCCGGCCGGCGGGCACATCCGGATCGGCTGGCGCCAGCGGGGGGCGGTGGTGGACTACGTGGTGGAGGACGATGGCATCGGCATCGCGCCGGAGCATATTCCGCGTCTGACCGAACGTTTCTATCGGGTCGACCGTGGGCGCTCGCGGGAGACCGGCGGCACCGGCCTCGGGCTCGCCATCGTCAAGCACGTGCTGAGCCGCCACCAGGGCGATCTGCTCATCGAAAGCGAGCCGGGACACGGTAGCCGTTTCACGGCCAGCTTTCCGGCCCGGCGGCTGGTGGGTTAGGGCGGCGCAGAACGCGGTGGACACACACGCCGGAGGGGGTTGAACCAACCCCCTCGATGGCGTTCAGGTTGCGATGAACTCGTAGGTTGCCTGATCGAAGTTGGTGCCGCGGGCAACCAGACTGGTCAGGCGGATCTGGCGCGCTTCGCCGTGGTGAAGTTCGAGCACGCGGTCGGCGTGGAACCAGCCGCCGGGCAGCACGACCGTGGCCGGCGCCCGCATCGCGGCGATTTCCGGCAGCAGGAAACCCTGGGAGTAGGGCTCGTGCGGGTTGACGTTCACTCCGGTGGTGCGTACCGCCACCGCGGTGGGCAGGCCGGCCAGCAGGTGAATGCCGGCCAGCAGCGTGCCGTCCGGCTCGTACATCAGCCAGCTGACCTGACCGAGCAGGTATTGGTTGCCGTCGCTGGGCTTGATGCCGACCATCTGGTGATGTTCGATGCGCTGCCCCGGATGTTTGCGCTGGAGACGGAAACCCGACACGGAGTGGTCGACCGTCAGCCAGTCGTCGATCGGGATGCCGCGGCGCAGGGCTTCGGCTTCCGGATCGATCACGTCCTGAACCTCATTGTCGACACGGGCGCCGAAGGTGATCACGTTGATGTCGTAGCGGCTGCCCATGGTCTGGCGCCGGTTGGGCGAGACGAATTCCTTACCCGACACCAGCATGCCGATGGTGTCCCAGTCGGTGCAGATCCGGTTGCTGCCTTTCTTGTTGCGCCGCGGGAAGCGTCGGCCGGCCGCCGACATGCCCCAAGGCCGGTACAGTGAAACGAGCAGGCGTGCGCAGGCCGGCTGGGAGCAGTCGTCGCCGAGGCCGAGAGAGGCCGGCGTGGTGCCCTGCTTGAACTCGGCCAGCATGGCTTTGATCTGGGCGGCCAGACGGTGGCCGTCGAAGCGGCGCATGCCGGGGCGTGTGCCGATCAAGGCGATCGGGCGCAGGCCGTGGTCTTCGGAGAGGTCGAGGCCGTAGGCGCGGGCGTCGTCCTTTTCCCAGGAACTCTGCATCACGCAGTAGGGGGCGAAACGTTGGGCCCAGCGGCAGATCCAGTTGAGCTCGCGCTGGTTGCGGCCGTAGGGGTTGGTGAGGTCGACCAGCAGCAGCGCGATGTAGGCTTCGTCGGGGCTCTGGGCCTTCCAGGTGTTGTTGAGCGGATCGATGACCCGGCTGTGGGTGATGCCGGTGCGTTCGGCTTCGAGGAACGCGGCGTGCACGGCCTTCCAGGCGCCCGGCGGTTCGGCGCGGTGGGCGCGGAAATGTTCGATGATGACCTGACCGAGGTACTGGATGCGGCGCTGGGCCAGCAGCGGCCATTGGGCGCGGAACTCGTCGCTGCCGCTGCCGCCTTCGGCAAGGCGGGCGTAGGCGGTGCTGAGCGCGGTCCAGAGGCGCACCACCTGACGCAGGGTGGCGTCTTCCTGACTATCCGGCGGCAGCGGGTGGGCGGCGTAACGGGACGACATTTCGTGCTGGACGAAGGTGATCGTCTGGCGGGCCGATTCGAGGACTTCGAGTTGTTCTTCGGGGCCGAGCGGGCTGGCCAGCAGGCCTTCCAGCATGCGGACCAGGGTGGCGTGGCTTTCGGCGGCGTTGAGCGTGTGCAGATTGCGCAGGAGCTTGCGGTATTGCTCCACGCTGCGCAGGTCGGTGTAGGTTTGGGGGCTGTCCGCCATGGCTGGATTCTCCGGGTTCAGCCGGCAAGATGCTCGGCAACGGCGTTGCGCACCGCGAGGGCAAGGCGCGCATCGTCGACCTCGGGCGCGGGCGATTGGCCGCCTTTGCGCTGGGCCTGGCCCCAGATGGGCTGGGGAAAGTGGCGGTCGTCGAGAAAGCGTGGAATGAGATGCCAGTGCAGGTGGGGTACCGCGTTACCGAAGCTGGCTAGGTTGAGCTTGTCCGGCGAGAAGCATTCCCGCAGTGCAACTTCCACGGCCATCAGGATGTTGAAGCAGTGGCGCTGCTCGGCGGGGGAGAGATCGCTCATTTCGGCGACGTGGTCGTTCCAGATCAGCCGGCAATAGCCGGGATAGTCCGGATCGTCGACCCGGATGACGCGGCAGCTGGCGTCGTGCCAAAGCACGTTCTCCCGCTCGGGGAAGCACAGGGGGCAGTCTTTCGGTGCGCTGGTCGGCATGAGGGTTTCTACCCGGAGTGTCACAAAATATCCTGCGATTCTAGCCGGTATGGATCGCAATTTCTCGCTGGCGGTTTTGTGTGACGTAATTAATAAAAAATTTCTTTCTGGCGATTTTGGCGTTGTATCGTCAGCTCGCCGTCGGCCTGCTTTCGACGAGGGTGCAGGTGCTTGCCGGGCCGGCGTCGACGGGGGCGCCATCGACGAAAAGCATCAGCGTTCCGGGCGCGATCGGCGTCCATTCCTCGTTGTCGGTCAGCGGGGTGGTGGCAACCACGGCGACCCGGTCGCCGGGGGTCGTCAGTTCGGTGAAATCGACGGTGATGTCCTGGTCTTTGAGGTGTGCGCTGGCAAACGGCGCCTTGCGGACGATGTAGCTGAGCCGCGTGGCGCAGTGGGCGAACAGGCAGGTGCCGTTGGAGAGCAGGAAGTTGAATTCGCCGAAGCTGCCGATTTCGGCGGCGATCTCGCGAACAGTCGCGAACAGGGTGTCGCGGGCCGGTTCGCCGTCCGGAAAGCGTCGGCGCAAGGTTTCCATCAAATGGCAGAAGGCCAGTTCGGAGTCGGTCTGGCCGACCGGCCTGAATTCGCCGTAAAGCGTGGGCTGAAAGCCTTTCAGATGCCCGTTGTGGGCAAACACCCAGTAGCGTCCCCAGAGCTCGCGCTGGAAGGGGTGGGTGTTCTCGAGGGTCACGACGCCGTGAGTGGCCTTGCGGATATGGGCGATGACGTTGAGCGAATGGATCGGGTAGTTGCGCACCAGTTCGGCCACCGGCGATGCGCTGCTGGCCTTCGGATCGAGGAAGACCCGCACGCCGCGCCCCTCGAAGAAGGCGATGCCCCAGCCGTCGCCGTGCACATCGGTGAGGCCGCCGCGGGCCTGGAAGCCGGCGAACGAGAAGCAGATGTCCGTCGGGGTGTTGCAGTTCATTCCCAAGAGTTGGCAAATATTACACACTCCAATCTGACTCAGTTTTAAAATCGAGGGATGGCCAGTCAAACCAGTACCCCACTCGCTGTAAGGGCTTATTCTTACATAAGATTCTCTACACCCGAACAAGCTCACGGCGACTCACTTCGCCGGCAGCTCGAGGACTCAATCGCCTACGCCACAGGGCGGGGCTTGATACTCGACGACCAACTGAACATGCGCGACCTTGGTGTCAGTGCGTTCCGCGGTGCGAACGTCGAGAAGGGACGGCTCGGAGCATTTATCAAGGCCGTCGAGTCGGGCCTGGTTCCGAGTGGTTCATTCCTGCTGGTAGAGTCACTAGACCGACTATCTCGAGCCGAGGTGCTAGATGCCCTACAGATTTTCACGACGATTGTGAATCTTGGTATCACAATCGTAACGCTGCTGGATGAACGCGAGTACAGCCGCGAATCCCTCAGCGGAATGGGGTCGATGGACCTAGTATTCAGCCTAATCATCATGAGCCGAGCTTATGAAGAGTCAGCAACAAAGAGCAAGCGCCGGCGCAAAACTTGGAACCAGCAGAAGCGTGCGGCTGACAGCACCGGTAAGAAAATAACCAAGAAGCTCCCATTTTGGCTCAGCCTGCCAGACCCCACAGGGGATTTTGTAGTCAATGAAGAAGCTGCAGCAGTGGTGCGTAGGGTGTTCGAGCTGTCCAAGGCTGGGCTTGGATTCCACAAAATTGCCCAGTCACTCAACGCCGACAAAGTGCAGTCGCCAGCCGCCCGTAGCTACGGTAAAGCACCGAAGTACGGCGGTGCGCGAACTTGGGCTACGTCATCGGTAGGACACCTGTTACGCAACGAAGCCGTTATCGGAAACCTCGTAATGACCGAGGTTAAACCTGAGAAAGACGAGGCAGCCGTCCCGCACCGCTTGGACGGCTACTACCCGCGAATCATTAGCGATGAGCTGTTTTACGAGATTCAAGGAAAGAGACAGGCCCCGAAGGGCAAAGCTAGCGCGCTCAAGCTCAATCTGTTCACGGGGTTGCTGTTCTGCGGCTACTGCCGCGGGCCCATGCAAGTGGACACAAACACAAAGGCATCCTACCGGCGCAGCCGCATCTGCTGCCAGCGCAAGCGCCGGGGACTTGGATGCGTCTGTAAAACTTGGCCTTATGAGGAGTTTGAGGAACATTTTTTCACGTTCGTCCACGAGGTGCAGCTAGACAAAATCCTGGCCCCTCGCAGCGACGATTTAGCGTTGGTCAGCCTCGTAGCTGGGCTTAACGGACGGCTAGCGGAAACCGAAAAACGGCTAGGCCGCCTCATGAGGTTCATCGAAGATGATGACAATCCACCCGCAACGATACGGACTCAACTATCTGAGCGAGAGGCCGAGCGTGCCGGGCTGCTTGCAGAGCTGGCCACAGCAAAGGCCAAGCTCGAATCAGAGCGCAGCTACCAGCGTCGGGCTGGCCAAGAGATAGCGGCAATCCGCGAGCAGGTGACCACATTGCGAGGCCTGCCGCCCGAAGAGCAGGTTATCGTCCGCTACGCGGTTGCTGAACACATCGCTGCTGTAGTCGAGTCTATCAGCCTACGTCCAAACGGTAGCTTGATGAGCGTAATGGACGAAGGCCCCGGTGACGAGATTGACGACGAGGATGAGTCGTCATGGAGTGCGCCTGATACTACGCCAACCTTCACCGTGAAGTTCCGTAACGGTTGGTCCGGTGTGGTAGTGCCTTCACAAGAGGAGTCGCATCGGCTGAACTTGGCCGAAATAGACTGGGCGGAGCTCGGCCTACCCCCCAATATCAAGGTACGCCACCGATAAGAAAAGGCCCACCGAAGTGGGCCCGCATGGGTCAAATGCTGGTCGGCACTACGCTCAGCTGCACCCGGGGGCGGTTCGGAAGCTGCCCCTCGAACCTCATGGGCCTCAGGTCCTGAATACCAGCGAAGTGCCCGCGCAACGACGGGAACGCCTTTACAAGCAGCGTGGCGTTGAACCGCACCAGCCGGGCTTCTCGGTCTGGATAGACGCCGTTACTCTGGATTAGCTGCAGCCTGTCGACGTACAGCGGCTCAGTAGAGTCAGCGTCCCAGGCCCATCTTACATCATCTAAGACAGTGGGGGCGGTAGCACCGGGCAGGGCCAGCAGCTTCAAGAATAGGGCCTGCCTAGCTTGATAGTCAGAATCCAAGGTCAGCCTCCCCGTCTTCTCGGTCCCGACGAGCAGCGGTAATAGCCGTGCCCACAGTAGCGTGACTGAATACTTCGTTTAGACCTACAACAACTGCATAGACGTAGAACACACCGTCGCTCGAGATGTGTTTGCTGACCGCGCAAATCATGTCGCTGAATGCGATTTCCTCTTCCGCGTAGTAGACCCGGAAGGCGGGCGGCACGCTCAGCATTGCGTTAGCCAATGCCATCTCGAAGCTCGGAAAATAATGCACCCTGGGGTCAAGGGCTATCCAGCTGACGGGATACTTGGTGCTGCCCATCTCGGCGCACTGGATAACTGCATCAATGGCTTGGTAGGCGGAAACGCCTTGTTCAAGGCAGACGCGCACAACGTGCGCTAACTCCTCAATTGCAGTGCCGTAAACATAGCTGTCAGCACTCGGTTCATTTCGCAGGTCCACGGCTACTCCTTTGGCCAAAAGTTAGGCTGTTGATGACAAAATGGAAATAGAAGAAGACCTGCAACTACTATATCAATAAACTGTTTATTTATCTAGTCTCTGACCCGCTGCTATCAGTAGCCCCGCATCGAGCAAGCCTTGGGGAACTAAAATGTAAGTAAGTAGTGGATACATCGTGACAATAGCGTCAGCACGCCAAGTAGTAGTAAAGCTGTCGACTGATGCACTGACGCATGATTATGTATTTTTGTACAGTTTCGTGTTAACGTGTATTCAACACAACAGCAGGAGTCATAACATGAGTCTCTGGAGTATGTTCACGCAGTTATTTGGCGGCACTAGCAGCGATGATGTTTTTTACGAGAGCCATGCAGGGCCAGCTGTCAATCCTGCATCTGGGTTGCCCATGAACCCCGACGGTGTGTTGGATGTTGCAGGAAACATCTTCGGGACATCTGCGTCGGACGGTGATTTTGGAATAGGCGGGGGAGGCATGGATTTCACCGACAACGGCATGTCCAGCGGCAGCGATTTATTCTGAAGCACTGCTAATAGTTGTTCTGGCGCCCGCTAGGGCGGCGTGTCACGGGTTATAAAACGGGGAGAAATAGGGAACTTTATGGAATTCCTGTCAGCCCAGAAACAAGAGGGCTCCGCTTTGACATAGACACGATGTAGGTCTCAGCCTAAGTCTGGCCGCGGCGGGACTTCCTCACTGTTATATAACCTGTCCACAAATTGTCGGGCCAATCGACACGACAACCTTAGAAAGTCAGCGTCAGAGCGGATTATCGGAACCAGGCTTGCTAAGTCGAACTGTTAAGTTTCTTTAACAAAGCACTGAACAGAACACTCTGCCGCCAAAAATAGGTGGTGGCCGTTCTTCTTGCTAGACTAATCACATGGTTCAACGCAACCTTGTCATTTCTACGAACCAATTCAGTGCAAAGAAGTCAAGCCCGCGGAAAATAGACTCGGGTTTTCTGTCTCGGTAAGATGATTACGTTGTTCGACAGATTCGTGAAGTATTTACCTCGCGCAAGCGGGGATAACTCAGCCAGTGGCTTCATCGCTGGATGTGCCGCCAAATAGGCGGATGTAGCACCCCTCCCGCGTTAGCGGGGATAACTCAGCCAGTGGCTTCATCGCTGGACGTGCCGCCGAATAGGCGGATGCAGTGCCCGTCCCGCGTAAGCGGGGATAGTGCAGCACGAGCTTGACACCCCACTTAGCACTTGCGGCTAAGTGGGGTGTTGCTTTTTGTAGATAGCTTTCCTTTGTATTTCAATCGAAAATGCCGGGAATTTTGGCGGTTCGCTATAGTGGGAATCTCCACAATATATATCGAGCCCTCCATGACCTCTTTGGCTTCGCTGCGAAAAAAAATTAATGCGGTTGAAAAGAAAATCGACACTTGTCAAAAATTCAATGACCTGATTGGCTACGCGGACGAACGCGACAAGCTACAAATCCTGAAGAACCAGGAGGCGGCCATCAAGGAGAGCCTGAAAGAGCGCGGCACGATTGGCTGGTTTGACAGTGATGTGAGTCCAAAGGAAATTCTCAATCGTCGAAAACGTTCAGCAACCATCGTGGGCGACCAAGCTCAGCTGCCTTTAATGGCACAAAATAACGTGGTTTTTCCGAATGTCTTGCTGCGCTCTGCCTTGTTTGGCATCTGGAGTCCGAAGGTGTCAAGGCAAGCGCTCGCACGTGAGCCTATCGCTTGTGAGGGCGGACTCTCAATTGTTTTCTCTGGCGAGCGACTGTGGCAGAAGGACTTTCTGCTGATGGCTGCCGTGTTGCGCTTGACAAGCGATGACCTCGGTAAGCCGGTAATTATCTCTGTTCGGCAATTTCTAAAAATGCTGGGGTCGGATGATGGCGGCTCAAACTACGAGTCCCTGTTCGACTCCCTGAGGCGCCTGAGCATCGCTTCTGTCGTGATTCGTAATGAGGGTAACGAAGTTTCCTTTGATGGGCTGCTCAACTACAAGCCCATTAACAGCGACCAAGCACGGATGGTAGAACTCAGCGTGGATAGAAAGTGGGCCGAGCTTTTTGGGATAGCACGTTGGAGTGCGATAGAGTTCGACAAACTGACCGGGCTCGATAAAAAGAAGCTGGCAGTTTGGTTGGCGGCTTATCTGGCGACCCATGACGGCAAAAAAACGATAGCACTTAGCAGACTCTATGACGCAAGCGGCGCGAGCACAGAGAAGCGTGCCTTCCGAAGGAGTCTTAGAACCGCACTCGAAGACTGCGTTACCGCGGGCTTTCTGCTTGAAGCCAGGCTGACCGAAGGCGACGAAGTTGAGTTTTGCCCGGTACGCAGACGCCGATTAAATTGAATGGCATGAGAAGTGCCGTGAATGACTCACACTACTACCGGGAATAGGCAACAAAAACACCGGCAATAACTCACGCTATATGGCTGAAAACCCTTTGTGCGCAAGGGTTTCGACCTCCTTAATATATTTAATATTGGCTCTCACTATCGCTCGTGCTGTTTCACAGCAACGCCAGATGTGGAGGCTGCCTCTACCGGAAGGCGAGGGGATGGTGCCGATGCGAGGTTCCATAGCTGTCGGACCTGGATATCCGCTGCTGACAACAGTAGCTACGAATTTCATATATTCTTTTTCGAAAGCATCAGTGTCCATGAGGGGCAATGACAGTCGCCGAACTTCTTCAAGGTAGGCTTGTTGGGCCTCATCCTCGTCACAGATGACCAGATTGAGGGTGTAGAGGGGTCAGCGCCAAGCAAGATGAGCTATATTTGCTGACCAAAACTGACAGAGGGGAAATGGAGCTATCAGGGGGAAATTTCGACCGGAGGCCTCGATACATACCCTGAAACTACTCTTAGAGGAAGTATCCAAGGAATGGCTGTTTGGCCTCATCCAGACCCAGGATGACCGGGATAATGGACCGAAAGATAGGTCATCTGTCGGCAAGATGAGCTATGTATTTTTTCAGTTTCAAGATTCGCTTTTTGAACTACGACCGCTGTATCGAATTTCATGCTTGAGGTGACTCAGCCAGCACCGTCGCCGGCCCCCGGGACAAGACTACTCGCCGGGCCACTCTTCAAGCTTGTCCAACACCTCCGGTTTGAGATATTCCAAGTTCGGGTCTTCTGCCAGCTCCTGTACCCTCTCGTAAGACAGGTAGCTGCATAGTTTGGAGAGCGGTCCTTGTTCGAACACCGAAAATGCCGGGCGTCGCAGCTCCTGAAAGACCTTCTTGCGACGCTCCTCCGGGGCGACGATGTGCAAGCGGGTGTGGAAGTTGGGCTGCAACGCCAGCAGGTCGGCCATACGCAGAATGCCGGAGTACACTGCCGTCGTGTGCTCTACCTCAAAGGCGCGGACAATCGTCTTCTTCGAGAGCCATAGAACATCTATCTGTTCGATGGTCTTGAGGGTTGGCTCTGCATTGGAGAACTGGGTGAAAGGTAAGCTCTCGAGAAGGCTGTCGGTAAGCATCTCCGACAATACAGGCTCGCGGTCCGCCTTAGGAATCCACACTTGAAATCCCATGGCAAGGCCGATATCTGCGAGATGTGCCTGCATCTTGTGTGAGGTTCGGACAAGCGCAGCCGAGGCATTGCTATCGCCTACCTGATTGCCAGAGGGGGCTGTATCGGTAGTCTGAGCCGATTCCTCGTCGGTGATATCGGGTTCGGGAATTTCAACAGACACAGACTTCCCGTGAATCTCCACCTTGAAGCCTCGAAGCTTCTCCCAATCGTCGTCGGCGATGCCGTCAGCAAGGCCTTGCTGCTGCTGAGACGCCAATCGTTGCTCAAGGAACTCTCCGTCGCTGGATGGCAGTCGTACGCCACTGCTACGCACGATGGCATTCCACCCGCCGGCTCCCGGAGCGATGTTCTTCGTGAAGGAAAGCGCGGCCCAGACGTCCTCGCGCTTGATGGGTAGTAGCTGACCTTTGCCCAGCCAGACCAAAGGCTTCACCGGGAACTTGAGGGAAAATTCGTCTGCCTCGTCCTCGCTTCCGTTATCGACCATCGGGCCGGTGACTTCGAGTACGCCTATCCAGCAGGAAACGCCCTTGAGATAGCACAGCAGCTTGTCGCCCGGCTTGATTTTCGTGACCCAAGCGCGACGCTTGGGGTGAAACCCCGCCTGTGCCTTGTCGGTGCAAGAGAACTCCTCGTAGGTGGCGACAGAAAACACATCGACAAAGTAGGTCATCGGGTAGGCCTTTTACTCTGTCAGCGCCTTCAGGAGCGCATCGCGCGCATCCTGATAGAACTCGATATCGAGCTTCGTGGCCATGTCATCCGAGAGGTCGAAGAGCTGGCGCCGACAGGCAACCGGCAGCAGCAAGGACTTCGCCCCTTTCTCAACGGCCTGCTCGGCCAGGGTGACCGCGTTGTGTATCGGCTCGATGGTTCCACCGAGCGTGACTTCGCCCACCACGATGAGGCCGCCACGCACCGACTTTCTGAGGAGAGCACTGGCCAGCGCGATGAGGCACGCTACCGAAGTCTTGGCGCCGCTCTTGGCCGCATCGAAGCCGCGCAGCTGCACCGAGAACTCATGTGCCCTGGGGTCACGGTCGCCCACCAGTTGCGGGGCCCGTGCGTACAGGTTTTGCTCGGCGCAGCGGATTGACTCCTTGAACGCCGGCGGAACTGGATTGTTCAGCACGCGGACCCCGCTGCCCGGGCCTTCGGTCACTTCCAGCCGGAACAACCCGGCATGCTCATCCTGGCCCCCGGGGCTGAGCGTCCAAATCTGCCCACACTCCAGGGGCTCGTCACCGATACCAGCCTGGCTCTGCAGCTCAGGGGTGGACACGAACTTCTCGACCCCTTCGGCCCCCAGGGTATAGCTGAAGTGCGTGTTGCGGAACTCAGCGGCCCCGATGCGTTTCTGCTGCTCCTTGACGCGCCGGCGCACCTCGAGGGCCAAACGTACCGCCCACTCCAGGTCCTCGTCGCTGACGGGCGTCTCCGCATTGGGGTAGAGCAGCTTCAGCAGCCCGCTTACGGTCTTGTTCACGCCGTTCAGGTCTCGACCTGACAGGGCACCTCCCCAGAAGACCCGTCCCTGCAACACCGAGACCCTGCTCTGATTGCGGAGCTGGGTGAAGCACTCCGACAGGAAGTCGCTGACCAGGCCGAAGTGATTGGTGAAGAGGCTGGGGTTGAGCTTGGGCACGTCCCAACCAGGCAGATAACAGTGGATACGGTCCATGAAGGCCGTGTCATCCCTCATCTCGGGGGGCAGCGGGCCGAACAGGTGGCTGACACGCTGCTGATGCTCGACATCCACATCAAAGTTGCCAACCAGGACAATGGAGCCGTCGGCACGGATGCTCTCCTTGCCGCGGGAGAACTCACCGCTCTCCATGTAGCCCTTCATGATGTTCACGCCGTCCTTCTGGTCGAAGGAAACACCCGATACTTCGTCGAAGCACACCACGTCGTACTGGCAGACCAGGCCCCGCTGACCGTTCGCGTTGTTCACGAACATGCGGGCCACCGTCGCCTTCCCCCCTGAAATCAGGTGGGCGTAGGGCGACACTTGCTGAAAGAGGTGCGACTTGCCAGTCCCGCGGGGGCCGAGCTCCACCATGTTGTAGTTGCGCTCGACAAAGGGGACCATTCGTAGGAGAAAGGCGTCCTTGGCACGGTCACTGAGCGTCTCTGGCTCGAGCCCCACACTGCGCAGCAGAAAATCCTTCCATTCCAGCGTGGTCAGCTTGTCCCGGCCGGTGCTCAGGTCTGCCAGCACATCCCGCTTGGATAGCTGAATGGCGCGCAGGGACTGCACACCGAAGGGGCGGCCGCTCTTTTCCTGGGCAATCGATGCATCGTAGGCCAGGGTGACCTCAGCGTAGAATCCCCCCGTCAGGATGCGCTCGTGCTCCTTGATGAGGTCCGGGTCAATCCGGACATCTGTGAGGCGCAGACTGGGAAGAGAGGCGACGTACGAGTCGCTCTTGGCGTCAAGCCTGGCTGTGATGATGTCGATGATTTTGACCGAGCCCGATTCCCGGGCGCGCGCCTTGAAAAGCTCCTCCTCTCCCGCCTTCACCGTTCGTGACGAGAGCTGGCGCTGGACGATTTCCAGGCCCTCCTGGATTTCGGCCTCGTCGGTGGTGGCGCAGTAGCGGCCGAGCAGGAACTCCACGACGTAGGTGGGAACAGGAAACTGGCGACTGAACGTCCGCACCAGGTCCTTGCGGACCACATAGCCCTCAAAGGCTTCCGTGGCCTTCCTGTCCAAGTCATCGAGTTGCATCGTCATACCTTTCTCGGGCCACGCGCGGCCCTCATTGCTATCTGATTGGGCGTTCCAACAGGCCAAAGCTGCGGAGACGCACCGAGAGCCATCAGCCCCCCACGGTCGTCGGGCTCTTCTGAAGCACAGTCCCATCAGGCCCCAGTACGACAACCACGGCCGCCACACCCAGGTTGTCATCGTCCGCGACCGCAAGACTGGTCTTGCCATCCTGAATCGTCTTGACGCTGGCAGCCAGCGAGCTCGATGCCAACGCAGGCTTGGTGCGAATATCCGCCACCAGCCCCGCCATGGAGGGCTCCACCTCGACAACGCAGCGCAGCCCTCGCCACGTCACAGCCTTGATTGTGACATTGGCTGCTGGCGAAGCTGAAGCTGCGACATCCAGGGCGATAACGGGCACCAGGCACTCCTGGAGACTGAGGCCTCCATGGGCGTACTCTGTCCCCGCCACAAAGCAGGAGACACCTGGGGCATAGGCAATCTGTACCTCTTTGCACCAGTCCCAACCGAAGGTCAGGGAGGTGCCAAAGGCAGAATCCTTCAGGATTGCACTGCGGCCCCAGCGGGTTTCGACCTGATGCATCGGAAGCTCGGTCTTGGGTAGACCGCCAGGCAACAGAAGCCAGCCGTGGTCGGTCACAACGCGGAACCGCCGCCAACCTGCCTGGATAAGCTCTTTAACGCGCTCCATCACCTGATTCAGCTGGACGTCGAGGTCTCTGGCTAGCCTGATGCCGTGTTCGTGCCCGTAGTGGTCCAGGTCTCCCGATTCTGTCCAGGCGCGTCCCTGGGGGTCTCCGGACTCATGTTTGTCGAGAACTTGAACCCCCGTCTCCGCGAGGAGCTTGCGGAAGTTGTAGCCCGACAATGGCCTGCCATCCGCCGCGACTCTCGGCTGGAAGTCGGCGTCCTCTTTCGTGCCGGCGACCAAATCTCGCACCGGGGAGCACCACGGCTTACCTGATGCCGTCACCGAGGGCAGGCTGGTCCAGGAGACGCTCAGCGCCGACTTACCGAGTTCGGCCAGCCGCTCCTTCAGCCGTACCGCCACGTCGTAGCGCAATCCGTCGACGAAAACGGTGCACACCCCGTCCTCTGTCTCACCGGAAGAAGAAGGACTCAAGGGGGGAAGCCCGCCAACGGATTTTGCGGCCTCTTGCAGGCGCACAGCGGCTGCATCGAGCCAGGGACGGTACACCGAGCGCAGAGCAGCCGATACGGCATCCACGTCAGCCTTTGCCTGAACGGCTGCGAGGACGTCCAGAGCGGCCGCATCCACTTGCCAGCCGTGCTGCTGGTAACTCGCGGCAAGCTGCTCAGGCGAGCTGCCGGATGGAAGGTTGGTACTCAGCTCAACCAAACGAGACAGGTGCCCCAGAGCGACCGCAAGGGGGGATTGCCCCATGCGCCGCCATAGCCAACCGCGACGGCCCCCATGCTCCTGCTCGGCTTTGTGGATGGCTGCACGAGCCTGTGCTGAATCCATCGAATCACAGGCGGCCAGCGCATAGCGCAAGTTCGCTTCCCGCTCTTCGTTGGCCTGGGGATAGCCTGCCAGCTGGTCGAGTTCGTCGAACAGTCCCAACTGAGGTGGCTGGACCTTGAGGAGCAGGTCATAGACCTTGGGAAAGCTCGTGTAGGAGTCTCGGTAGAGCTCGGAGACTGCTGCCCACTTCCCCTTTCCCTTTCCCTTGGCAAGCAGCTCTGCCGCGACCAGCAGGCCATCGGCCACAGGGTCAAACCCAAAATCAGCTTTGCAGCGCTTGCTGAAGACATCCCAGCGTACCCCTGCCCACTGCGCACGGGCACTATCGGCGTCATTCATCCAGAGCAACAGGTCCCGCGTGGGGTTCGGAGCCAAGAGGCTGTGGAGCCACTCAGCATTGATTTGACGCCCCTGAAGCTCTGCAACAGGGCGGTCAAGCAAGACACCGGCCTCGAGGGCCTGCCTCAGCGCCTCCTGTGTGGCCTTGTCCTGGGCTACATCCAGCTCAAGCCCGCCGTTCTTTGAGGACAGGAACGCACTCAGGGTCCAGTCCTTTGCGTTGGCCTGGCTCCAGAACACTCCTCGGTACTGCAGCTCTGCAAGGGGCTGCAGGTCACGTGGGCAACTCTCTATGGCCCGCAACTCGGCACGGCTCACGCCCGGCAGGTAAATCACCGGCACCCCCTTTGGAGCGACTTCTGGCAAAGCCCCGGAGATGGCCGTCTTGAGCCAGATTGCGGGCCCCGTACGGTGCTCGGGGTCATAGGCACCCACGACGAACAGGTCAGGCAGACGCTGTTGCAGTTGCACGAGCCCGGGCGTCCATGCGCCGTCCCTGTCGGGCCAAAGCACCGCTGCAACCGGTACCGATGTTTGTGAATTGCCCTTCGCGGCAGCCATGACTGCCTGGGCAAGCGCCTCGCCTAGGCAACGTTCGACCTTCTTCACCATGTTCAGAGAATCCCTCGACCTGTTTCAGACTTCAGCAGCGCAGCCAGCTGCGAGCCCGATTTCAACTTTTCCATGAAGGGGCACCCTTGGTCTTTGGGTAGCCAGTGGGGGCAGGCCAGGAAATAGGCGTCCAACAAGCCAGAGGGGTTGGATTTCTGACGCAGCACCATGTTCTCTCCATGTACCGGGCACGTAGCCAGCTCAATGCCTGCCTTCCGTGTCTGCAGGTCTGAGCGTAAGTCCTCAAGGCGTGTTGAGATGATGCTAGTGGTGCTGGAGTTGGTCAGGATTTCGCCAAACTCGTCGGCTGTCATCGAAAATTCGGGGGCAGACAAATCGGTCATCAGGCCATAGTCACTTCGTTGCAGGCGCTCGCGATGGTTGCATGCATGCTCCCCCTTTGGAGTTTTGAAATACCAACCTGTACAGCCCCAGAAGAACTCATTTGGTCCTACTACATTCAAATCGCGCTTCCACTGCAGCTTCATCTGACGGCTGCACTTCGGGCACTTCTTACCGAGGATGTCCGCAAAGGCGTTGTATTGCAGAACGTGGGTGCTATGCAGGTCCACCTCGACCTTCTCAATCAAATCCTCAGACTGCAGAATTTTCTCGGCGGCCTTGACCTCTTTTGCCTGATTGAGTCTAGCCAAAAGCTCCTCGCGCTCCTCGCGCAGTTCATTCCAACGCTTGCCTTCCCGCTCAGACATGGAACCACGGCTCATCCTGAGGTTGCGCAAATGCATGAGTTCATCGTTAACCTCACGCAAGCGGTCACGACGTCGTTCAGCCTCGCTAGCCACGCGGGAGGGCGTTGTTCCTCGGGTGGAAACAAAACTCTCGAGCCCTTCCCGGACAGCGCTGACAACGGTGCTGACGGTCTCTGCAATCACCCCGAGAATGGAGCCGATACCGCTAAAGAGCATATTCAGGAAACCCATGGCCCATCCTCATTCATCAGTCGTTGTTGTTGGAGTAAGCGCAGGGCGAGGAGCCGCTCCCTGTGCGATGCGTAGGCGTCGGCCATGGCCTGCTGGTTGATGGTTCGGTCAAAGGCAAGCCCTCCCGCAAAGGCGATGGGCACAGACCAAAGTCCTCCACCAAGTCCGTACACCGCAGCGCCAATCAGCTGCGTCACTACGATGCGCTGTCCACGGCGGGCAAGAGCCAGTTTGAACGCATCGAACGACTGGGCACCGATTTTGAGGTGGTATCCCTCATAGAGCGCCATGGCCGCCAGCGGCAGCAAGGGGTGAAAATGGTCGAGAAACAGCTCGGACAGGGGGACATCAACGGCATCGATAGCCTCACCAACCTGCTCTCGAAGCAGTTGGTCCGAGATGCCACTATCCAGCACCAGGCCGCTGTCGGAAACATCGGTCGTCGCCAGAATCTCGATGTCTGGATAGCGCTCAAGTGCGCTGCGGATATACCCCACGCTGTCAGTGGCTTTGAGCTGGAGGTACTCCACCACCGAGCCATGCTCGTCGACGATTTGCAGGTCCCAGCCAGGCTGGGTCATGGATTCAGCCAGTACCGCTTTTTGCCCATCTTGAAGCAGGAGCGGCCCGACTTGCCCTCCCTGGTTCAACCGCTCCGCAACCAGATACTCGAAATACTTCCCTTTGGCGGTATTGACCGCTCCCTGCAAGGGCTCGCCGCCTAACGAGAGCAGGCCAGCCTCAGCCAAGGACGGATTGGTGTCGTGTATCGCCTTCAGTAGTAACGGGTCAACGTCGTCCGGGCTAGTCACCGCAGAGACCTGCACAGAAGCGGCAGACATAGCTAAATCCAGTAGCGATTCCCTGTTGAGCTTCAGGAATCGTGCGAAAGCGTGCTGAAAGGCCTCCCCAGGGGGGAGGTCAGTGTTGGCACAATACTTTCGCTCCCATGCCTGAAGGCGGGGTGACGGTAGCGGGTGCATCGATATGCCGCTCGCTCAGGGTTGGCGCATTTTGGCTACCTGGGCCTTCAACCTCTGGAGGTCTGCAACCCACCCTGATGCCGACAGCCCATCTGGCTCAAGCCCCAAACCTTCTTCAATGCGGGCGATGCGCCGCTCAAGCCCTTGAACAAACTGGTCCATGCCGCCGAGGACTTCCTCCACCATCAGGAGATGCTGCTCCATCTGCGCGCGAAGTTCCTGCTGGGTCGCCGATTCAAACATGCCATTCCTTTTCACTGTCTGCAGGTTTGTCTATGGGGCGCGTCGCGACGCCGTGCCTGCAGCCTTTCGGCTCGACGCATGGACAGCTTGCAATCGAGAGGCCTCCGACGTCGCACACTGGCACAGCGGGTCATTGGAAGAGCGCTTGCAGTAGGCGCAAGGCTGGTAGTAAAGGCGCTCCTCGTCTTGAATCTTCGGAGGGTCCCGTTCGACTCGGAAGTAGCTGGGGTTGATGCGATACATCACCTCACCGGGCACCAGGCTGGGGTCTTCCCGAGACGCCAGGTTGGAGCGCATCACCAAATCCCCTGGTTCGCTGATTGCACCTGCTGCTGAGTCTTGCCCCATCAGCCCCGAGCGAATCCACCCACTCCGGGCACTGGGGGTAGCGAGAGCAAACTCGAGGTCATGAATCTCGGCCTCTGCCCGTCCCTTTTGATTCAGCGACCACGCCTCCGCCTTCAGAATCAGGTCTTCGTTGACTACGACCTCAAGCTCCAGGCGCTCCCGGAACGGTTGCGCCTTGGCGTCCACTTTGACCAGGATGTTCTGCAATGGACGACGTTTGTCGTCGGGCAAGACTCTTGGCCCAGGCCGATGAGGGCTGACGAGACTGAACTTACCGAAACCATCACTCGGGTCGACACAGTAGAGGGAAAAGCGCTCACGGCGATGTTCGCGCTCCAGGGGCATTTCCAATCCCGCGGCCAGCAAGGGCATGTAGGAGTTGCGGGCCAGAGCCAGCTCAACATTCTTAGCCAGATGGAGCCGCGCCTTGTCGTGTGCAACCCAAGCAGCGCCCTCGGCAATCGCTGAAGCACTTCTGCGGGACACATGCACGCGCCCCGGTCCAAACAACTCATCCAGGCGGTTCTTCACCACCGGCATGTTCACCATGCCGCCGGTTGCCAGGCACAGTTCAACCGAGGCGGTTGAGTAACCCTCACGCTCCAACAGACGCTCGATTCGGGCAACTCCTTTCCGGACGAGGTGACCGACGATGCTTTGCAGGTCCTCACGCGACAGATTGACCTGAAGGTCTGCCTGGTCATCGCTCTGGTAATAGGGGTCTACGTAAACGTTCCAGGTGTTGCGGTCGCTGAGACGTATCTTGGCCCTTTCACACTCGTGCAGCAGGCGTTTTCGTGCATCCGGCATTGGGTCAACCTCTGCGCCAACCCTCTGCTCTGCACGAGAACGGCGCTCGACTTCGTTGCGCAATTCATCGTCAAAGACATCCCCTCCCACCTCATCGGTACCGTCGTTTGCCACCTGCACCAACAGCCCGTCGAGTACCCGGCAAAGGGTCAAGTCCAGCGTGCCGCCACCCCAATCAAAAACAAGCAGCAGCTTGCCGTTGTAGCGCTTGCTGAGGTCTTCCGTGTTTTCGGATGAACGGAGGTATCCGTACAAGGCGGCCAAGGGCTCGTGGACGAACTGGACAACGCTCATGCCCGCCTGACGGAAGGCCTGACGCAGCAGCCCCCTGCGCCTTCCCTCCATGTTCACAGGGATGGTCGCAACAACACGCTCCATCTTGAGTCCACGCCCGGTCTTGGTTTGCAGGACAAATTCCCGTACGTGGTGAAGCACGTGCTCCACCATCTGGACGGGGTCACGACGAACGCCGTCAATAATCAGCTCGTCCTTGCCAAGCAGGCTCTTGGGAGAGCGTACCGTGCTCCCTTGGACGCCAAGCCCCGCACTGGTCAGCTTGTCATGTGCCTTGCGGCCAACCTCAACTTTGCCGCCCTCAAAGCTCACCACCGAAGGGATGGGCTGCTCGTTATCGAGGAAGGTAATCAGCTCACCACCGACCACCACAGAAGCCAGACTGTTCGTCGTGCCAAAGTCAAAACCCAACACCACCTCATCTGCCGACATCCGCTTATTCCTCTCTCAGGTTTCCAAGCTCTGCCCTTAGGGCTTCCACGACGTGCTCCGCACGTTCCAGCATCACCTCGGTCCGGGGTGTCTTGTTCTGCAATGCCTTTAAGCCCACCTCCAGCATCTCGACGCTGTCGTCCAAGCGGCGCACCATCCGACCCCGCAACTGCTCAATATCGTGCTGCAGATGCATCCGGTCGGCTTCGCGCTGAGCCTTCAGGTCGCTCAGCGCCCGGGCGCTATCTACCTGCAAGGCCTCGAGCTCGGCCTTGAGTGTGCTTCGCTCCGCCTGTACCTGTTGCAGCTGGGACTTCAGCGCCTCCAACTCCTGGCATAGGGCATTGGCCTCGCTACGGGCGTGTTCCTGGCCTAGGCGCGCCTCTGCGGCTTGGCGATGAAAGCGCTGGCAAGCCAGTCCGACCCCAGCCGGATGCTCTATTTCGGTCAGCACCCGAAGACGAGCAGTGTCATCCACCAATTCCTTGGCCGCAGACTCCCAGACGCTTTCAAAAAGCAACCGTGAGAGCTCATCCAGGTTCAGGTTTCGATGCAGAGCGAACCAGGTCACCAGCAAATTTGTGGCGTTACGCCGTAGCGTCTGCAACTCCTTGGGCTTCAGCGGGGTTTTGCCATCGACCTTGGCTGGCTCATAGGCTGCAACAATGCGCAGCGCCTCAGCCAAGGAGGGTGCTTCGGGCAGATTGTTGATGGCTGCACGCAATCCATCCCGGGCAAACAGGGGACTCTGCCCCATGAGTACCCGCACGAAATCTATCAGCGCCGCCCTCACGGCCGGAAATCCACTCACTTCACAACTGGTCAGAAGGATTTGCCGGGGAACAGCGAGTTGTGGGTCATCTGTAACCAGTCGCATCAGGCGACTCATGGCCTCCTCGTCGAGGCTATGGTTCTGGGACAGCAGCCGCTGAATTTTCGGGGTGATGCCCGGTGGCTTGCCCTTTCGAGCGTACGCCTCAGCAATGAGCTGCTCCAGACTCTCGATGTCTGCTCTTTTCTTGGCAGGAACACCTTCAGTGTCTGGTGAGAGCGAAGCCGGCTCAGCGCCGATGGGAGCCTGTTCGAAATGGCTTGTCGTATCACCAGCAGGAACTCCCGGCAATTCAGCCAAGGGCATGTCCTGTCCAGGGGCAGATGGAGTCTTTTCCCTTTCTGCATCTAGGTGGTCACTCGTTTCGACGTCCAGCTCATCCCTGTTACGTCGAACCGTCACCGGCTCAGACAACCTAGACTGCCCGGTCTTAGCATAGGTAATGGGTACCTGCTTGGTTCTGGTGTTCTTTCTCATAGTGTTTTCAGTCTTTCAAGCATGGCCTCTGCCCAAACACGTGTATCCGCTTGGGGCAGATACTCCCGAGCAAGTCTCCGTGCGGCAACATGGGAGTCGGTGTCCTGGCAGGCCGCAAGTGCTTCGCAGGTGAGGAGCGCGCGCTTGAGCCGGTCATAGCCCATCCCGGCACGCCTGAGATGGCTCTGCAGGACACCTGTCCTGGTCGTCAGCTCAAGGAGGCCATGGCTCGCATCGGCCAGAATCTCCAGCGTATCCTGGTCGGTCAGCAAGTCTTCCACCGCACCGCCAGTTGCGGCTGAACGGTCCAGCTCAAAGTGCCAAGGAAGACCTTTCAGCAAGCCCTCAAAGGCACGCGCAGCATGCCGCAGGCCCCCTTCTGCTGCCAATGTAGCGGCATCCTCGAAGTGGTTGAAATGGAATGCAACGAGGGACCGGATGCTGTTTGCCAGGGGGCGTTCGAAACCCGACAGTTCATCCTGGGCGCGCAGATATCGCTCTTTGTATTGCCCCTGGTGCAGGCCCGTGTCGGGAGCCTGCTCCTTGGCAAGCACCCCGTAGAGGTAGTGACAGATACCGTCGCAGTAAAGTCTCGCAGTCTTGAAGGCGCGGCAATCCTCAATGAACCCGCCAATGGCTTCGATACCCAGCGTCCTGTCCCTGGCAAGACGCAGAAAAGCGGCTTCAACCCCAGCCAGGTCGCCCTCTGCGGCAATCTGGAAGTCCAGGGCACAATGGGTGTTCGCACCCTCATTCTGCAGTGTCAGCTCCACGAACTGCCGCGACATCGCGGCGAGTAGCTGAGGAAGCGCAGAAGGCGCCACGGAGGCCCCATTCACAAAGCACTTGCTTGCATCCTCGATGACAATGTCCGAGGGTAACAGTGGGGTTGAAATCACAAGAGGCATCGAACCCCTGATGCGGCCGCGTATCAGCAATACGGGCTGCCGAAGAGGATGCTGCTCGAAGCGGTGGCGTCGCAGTTCCTCTACGTCACCAAAGTGCAGTCCACAGTGCTCGCATGCGTAACGAACCTGCTGGGGCTGTCGGTAGTCAAACTCCGGCAGCCCGGTGGGCTCATGGAACTCTTCGTAACCCGTGTGCCAGAAACCCATGGTCAGGCCTTACTAAGCTTGTCCCGCTCAGCGCGCTTTTCCGCGAGCGTCAGATGGTGGTCATTGATGCGGTCGCCCTTGAACTTGTGGAACCAGGGGGCGCTTTCCACGTCCTTGCCGCGGTCTTTGTCCCAGGTGACGTTGAGTTTGGGCTTCTTGTTGTGGCGCAGGACCTCTGCGGTCATGAAGGGGCGGATGTTGAGGCGCACGCCGTCATTGAGGTCGGGGTTCCAACCGATGGGCTGTTCGGCCAGGGACTTCCAGCGGACGAAGATGTCGTAGGGCTGCTCGCCTTCGAGGATGAGCTCAAGGCGGCGCTTCAGGTCCTGGGCGGCGGCAAGGCGGGTCTGGGTGCCGTCGATGCCGTCACGCACGCCAGCTTCCTGCTGGCGAATCCAGTCGCCGAGGTAGGTGTGGATGAGGCGCTCCAGGTTCTTGGCGTCGAGCTGGTGGCAATTGACCAGCGCGCCGAAGCCGTCCTTGAGGCCATCCCACACGTGCCAGATGAAGGGGCGGTGGTGGAAGCGCTTGGCGTGCTGCTCGAAGAACTTTTCGCGTAGCCATACCTCCAGGCTCTTGCCGGCGCAGTCGGCCTCGGCCAGCAGGCGGTCGAGGGTGGAGGTTTTCCAGCTGCCGGGGGTGACGGTTTCCCAGGCGTCGATGAGGAGTGCCAGCAGACGCTCGTGGGCCGGCTTTTCACCGCGCACGGCCGGCAGGCAGACAATGCCGTCATCGTCGGAGTGGGCGGTGAGCTTGTCGGCGTGCTCAATCCAGTCGCGTGCCTCGTCGGCGAGTTCCATCCCGGCATCGGTCTCGGCCGGCCAGCGGTAGCCGAGCAAGCGGGCGACGGCGACCTGCAGCGGGTCGGTGGCGGGCTGTGGGTGGCCGTGAAACAGCCACTGGGTGGGGTCGTCGGAATAGGGTTTGGGGAGGCCGTGGGGGTAGCGCTCGGCGGCGACCTGTTGCCAGTGGGCAAGGTCGAAGGGGACTTTTACAAGGGCGCTTCGTACCTTCAGGGCACTATCTAGCTCCCTAACTTTGGTTTTGTATTCATCGGACTCACAATAAGTGAATACAGCTGGAAGAAGCCCCACCGTTTTAGGCACAAGCACCATTGTACTGTCATCGTAGAGCCCACCTAGATACTGCGCCATCGCGAGCTCGCCAGTCGAGCTCACGGCAATGCCCTTGCGGCCCCACGAGTCCTCGCCGCGGAGCCAGGAGCGAACTCGCTCTTCGCCAACCCGCTCAATAACAAAGCTCCTCAGGCTGTCGGATGAGTCCGACCACATCAGGATGTTCTCCAGCCCCCCATAGTGGGTACTCCGATTCACAGTTCCCTGCTGGAAAACCCATCCTCCGTTCCTTGAAGGTAATTCCCACCAGTTCCGGCCGAATCGGTTGTAGTCTCCGGTGCATATACCTTGTTGGTACCCGCAATAATCTCCCAACAGACTGGCACCTGCGGTGCCCTGTAGGGAAACGATGTAATCAGGCGAACTGAGAAATGAGAATTGTTTTTTGCGGAAAATTTCAGCGGCAAGCAAAGCGTTTGCCTTAATGCTGGAGTCTTCCTTGTCTGCCACTGACAAAAGACTCACAGAGTCATCGCTCAAAGGAGGCACATTCGTATGGATAGTAAGAATAGCCTTGACTTCCTCGCCAGAAATTCCATCAAACGCCCGGCTACCAAGAACAGCAGTGAAATTCCAGCCCGATTCGGAAATTACAGACTTTCGGACTTTCTTGTAATACGATTTATATAGCCAATCTTGTTTGGTTACGAGTGCGATACTGCTTTTCGGACGCGTCAGTTCTAAGCAGCGCGCAAGGAATACTGTGGCCAAGTCGCTTTTTTGCTTAGGGTAATGAACTTTGCAGAAGAGCTTTAGTTCCTCCGTCTGATTAACAGCAGCAAGGTATGGAACATTCGTCACCACCAGGTGGTAACGCGCATCCAGAAGCCGCGCCGCATGGAGCAGGCCACGAGCGGTCAGGGCGTGGTCCCAAGCCTCGTCCTGCATGTCGTTGCCCTCACCCCATAGCGTGGCTGGGCGCTCGGTGGACAGCGCTCGTTCCAGCAGGTCACGCAAGGTGTCGAAGCTGGTGGTCGCGAGGTCGTTCTTGAGGCTGCGCGCCGGGTCGAGCAGACTGCCCAGCAGCGGTGCCTGGGAGAAGCTGTCGTGCAGCAGACGAAGTTCCTGGCGCAGGTAGGTTGCGTTCGGCATCTCGTCGGGGACCAGCGCCATCCAGTCCACCGCCCGCGCGGCCACTTTCAGCCCGCAGCACGCAATGTTGGGTGCTGGCATGTCTTCGCGCACGCCTAGCGGCTCGCCAGCCTTGTCCGGGAGGCGCCAGGCGGCGAGCGCCAGTGCGAACACGGCGATTTCCACGCAGCGCGGGTCCAGCTCCAGGCCATGCAGGTTGTCGCGCAGCACCGCATCCACCGCCTCACGGGCGGAGAGGTGTTCCGCGGCCATCCGCATCGGCACCAGCATCAGGAAGGCGGCCACCAGGAAGTGGCCTGAGCCGCAGCAGGGGTCGAGCAGCTTGAACTCACTCAAGCGGTCGGGCCAGCCTTCGAACTTGCCGGCGGCAGGCGTGCCGTCCTCCAGCGTGCGCAGGTAGGTCAGCGGTACCGGACAGGTCTCACCGGGGTGGCGCGTCACCCACCAGGCGCCGAGCGAGTTGTGGAGCAGGAAGTCCACCATGTAGGGCTCGGTGAAGAGCTGGGTGACGGCAGGCAGCTCGTCGGCGCCAATCTTCACTTCCGAGGCGTTGACCTCGTCCTTCCGCTTAGCCTGCCAGAATTGGTAGACCCAGCCCAGGCTGTCGCTGGCCTGGAACACCTCGGTCGGCAGCGCGGCCAGCAGACGCTCGAGCTCGCGTTGATGCTCGGGCGCGAAGGCCAGTTCAAACACCGGGCTTTGGGGCTTGAACACCTGCGGCAGCATGCGGGCGGCGAGCTTGCCGGCCAGCTCCCACTTGGTCTTGGCGCCCAGGTTTATCGTCGGGTCGCTTTCCTGCACCAGCGCTTCGCAGTCGTCCAGCGACACGGCTGCGCCCGGTTCCCAAAGCAGCAAGCCGTTTTCCGCCAGGAAGCGGGCGAAGAGCATGCGGTGCCAGTGCTCGTAGGCGACTTCCCAGACTAGGTGCTGCAGGCCCTGGGTGTCGTCGGCTGCCTTGTTATCGCCAAGGGCTCGGCCGTGGGCGCGAAGGCGGCGGCGCAGGGCCTTGAGCTCGTCGGTCAGGTAGTCGGGCGCCTTGGCTTCGCCCACGGCGAGTTGGCTCAGGGCTGCGCGAGCGCCTTTCTCGGCAGCCTCCCGGGCGGCTTTGACGGTGTTCTCGAGCTGGGTGCGCAGGGGCTTGGCCAGTGGCTGGTTATTGGTTGTCATGGGTGCCCAGGATTCAGTAGCGGTTCAGAGGCCAGCCGGGGAATACGCTGTTCCAGCGTTGGAGGTTCAGCACCTCGCAAGCCGTGGCCAGCTCGCGCTGCCAGCGAGGGCCGGCGCTTCCTGCTGGCAGCGCCTGGCGCAGCTCCTTGCGCACCGTTCCGAGCAGGCCGTTGTCCAAGCTCAGCACGCAGAGGTAGTGCACCGGCTTGTTTGGTGTGCCTGCGGCGCGTTCGGACCAGCGGTAAAGCCAGGTATCGCGGAACTTGTGCACTAGCACGTCACGCAGGTGATTCACCCGCTCGCGTCGCTGACCTTGCTCGTCGTCGGTAACCGCCGTCTTGAAGTTGTAGTCGTCGGGCGCATGGAAGTCCTTCACCTCGATGAAGAGGGTGTCGTTCGGCAGCTCCACCACCAGGTCCACAGCCCTCATGGCGTGCGAGAGCCCATGGAAGTGCGGCCGGGACTTGTCCTTTTCATCGAAAACGAAGGCATCCAACGCGCCAGGGAAGTCGAACTCGAAACCATCGACTCGCACTTTCATTGGCCCAGCCCCCCCATCTGCTGGCGAATCTCGCGGTCGGCTAGTTGGCCAAGGGTGTCGTCGATTGCGTTGGGTTGCAGGTCCTCGTAGCACTTGAACGACGCTACTTGCACGTTGCGCTGCTCGTCCCGGTAGAGACTGTGGAACAGCGCCTGGTCTTCGGCCTCCAACTGCAGGTCGAATTCCTTCAGCAGGTTGTAGTTGTGGGTGGTGACGAAAACCTGCACCCCCAGACGCTGCAACTCGACTAGGATTTGCACCACGGTGCGCATCAGCTTGGGGTTGAGGTTGGCTTCTGGTTCATCCCACAGCAGCACGCTGCCGTCTAGCAAAGTGCCGTTCTGTATAAGCACCCACAGCAAACCCAATTTGCGGATGCCTTCGGCCAATAAGGTGAACTCCAGTTCGCCTTGGGGGCTCTTGAGGAAAAACTCCTCATTGCGGGTGATGACCTTACCCTCCATCGACTGCTGCAGGATTTCCAGCAGGCGCTTGCGGTCCTTGTCGGTTGGGCCCTTTAGAGTGCCCAGGAAGGCGCGGTCGATGATGTCGGCGTAGACCTCTTCGAAGTGGATGTGACGCAGGCTGTAGAGGGAACGGAAGCCCGGCGCGTTGGCCATCATGTCCTTGACGGGTATGTAAACCGACGTCAGCGGATGTTCTCGCCACGCTTTGCGGGTTCCGGATTCCTCAGCCTTGGCCGCCTCCTTGGTGTGATTCGAAAGGGTCAGGCGCAGAGTCATTCGCTTCGGTTTGTTATCGACTTGAACGATTCGTGTGACCTCAACATTGCTCTTGCTACTGACGCCGCGCCTTTTTACCAGCCGCCCAATTTGCTCGCCCGACGGAAGGAAAACGCGATTGAGCTTCTCCGCAAAGCTTTTTTGACTGGTCGAGATGTCGCAGGCCGCATACACCAGCTTGAGCAGATGCGTCTTGCCGCAGCCGTTCTCTCCAATAAAGACATTCAGACCAGGTGAAAACTTCAGACTGAACTGCTCGAAGGCAGTGAATTGTTCCAACTTGATTTGGTCAAGCATGATGCGTCCTTTCGCCTACAGGGCCACAGGCCCGTTCTTGAGCCTCGATTGCAGAAGGGACTCCACCTCGGCCAGCCAGGCTCTCATCTCGGCTTCGTCATTGAGTGTGCGCTTAGGTAGCGCGACATGAACGACGTTGGGCTTCAGCAACTGTACCGCGGCATGGCGGGCCGCCTCGAAGCGGCTGGGAAGTGCCTGGGTTTTGGCGACCCAGTGCTCCAGTTCGCAGTCGTCCAGCGCGTCCTGTAGTTGCTCAGGCGTTCCGAGCTGAACTGCTTCCGCAGCAGTCAGGTTGTGCTTGGCGCTGAGCTCGGCACATTGCGCATCGCTGAGCTTGTTCCAGTCGGCGTCGGCCTGGAGTTGGGCTTGCTGTTGTTCGAAGGTTTTCTGGAAGGCTTCCAGCTTGGCGTTCAAGGCCTGGCGCAGCAGGTCCACCGTCTTGTCCAGCAGCGGACGGACGGGGTCCGGGTCGGCAAGCAAGCTGCGCTGGGCCTCGATGGCATCAACCTCGGCTTTCAGCGCGGCATAAGGGCCCAATGCCTTGGCGTGGCGCAGCAACTCAATGAGCTTGCGCCAGACGGGCAGGCGCTTTGCAATGTCGTCAGCAGTTTGGGTCCAGGCCTTGGAGAGCCCGACGAGTTCGTCGTAACGGCTGAACAGCTCCAGCAGCTGGGCGTTGCCGGTCTGCCCCTCAATCGCTTCAAGGGCCGTGAGTTTCGGCACCTCGGGCGTGGGGGCCTGGCCACCCGCCTTCGATGCCTGGTCCCGCAACTTGGCGAGTAGTGCCGGCAGCTTGATGAGCTCTTCCTTGGGTTGACATGGAACGCCCACCGCGTCGAACAGCTTGCGAATCTTGATGAGCTGAATCGGCGTGATGTTGACGCTCTCACGCTGGAAGCTGGTCTGGGTGAGTTTGGCCCGGTCCAGGCTCTTGGCGTCCACGGGTTTGGACGTGGCATCAATAGCCTTAATATGGCCGGCTGCCAACAGGGCGTACAGTGCCCCATCAATGGCATCGCGAGGCCAGCCGAAGGGCGGTGCCTCGAAATTGTCGCGAATCTCGGCGCCTTTCTTTCCAGGGCCGATGTAGGCAAGCAGCTTCTGGCAGACCGGGTGCTTGTCGGCCTCCTGGGTGTGGCCTACGGCTTTAAGGGCTTCGAGGTTGCCCTTGCGCGCCTCGTCCAGCACCTTGCTCCACATGTCGTGGTCGGCGGCATCGAACTGGCTGTAGAGGCGGATGGCCGAGGAGCGGGCTGCACGGTTGATGCGGTCAGCCAGGTCGTTGCCGTCCAGGGCCTCCTGGCCGCCGGCCTGGAATACGCGAACGCCTGCAACGAGCAGCTCCAGCAGCTCGACCAACTCCTTCTCGGCGGTACGTTGCCGGCTCTCCATGGAGCGCTGGGCGTCACGGCCTTCCTCAGTGGAAGGACTCCCCTTCTTCTGCAGCGTGGTGCGTGCGGCTTCCAGCGCCACGATGGCGTTGGTCAGCTCGGTCTTGTGCTGGGCAGGGAGGAAAGCAAAGAGCGTGGGGTTGTCGGAGCTCTTGGCCTTGGCTTCTGCGATGACGGATTTTTCTTCGGTCTGCCAGCCGTCCTGAATCCACAGGTAGAGGGACTTGTCGTGGTCTTTAGGCAGGTTGTCGTCGTAGATGGGTGCGAGGCGGCGCTCGACGTTGTCCTTGCCCTGTACGACACGCACCTTCTTCAGTACGTCGCTGAAGCGGCCTTTCAGCAGGTCGGCGCGCTTTTGTTCCACCCGCTGGGGCGCTGCCTTGAGTTCGGCCTCTTGGGCGCGGAACTCGTCGTACCAGGCGCTCGACTCCCGGGTTTGCAGGCGGTACTCGGTGCCACTGCTCCCCGCCAGGGCCATCACGAGGCGGTCTTTGTTCTGAAGCTCGCCCAGCAGGTCAGGCAGCTTCTTGCGCAGCTCGGAGGAGCCCGCGGAGAGGTCGGTGACCAAGAGGTCGGCCAGCGCTTCTTCGGTCGCCTTCAAGCCGATGTCCAGCGCAGCATCGGCCGGCAGCTTGTTGATGAGGTAGATGAGCTTGAGCAGCTTGGCCTTGAGCTGGGCGTCCGCATCCCCCGCCGAGAAGCGCTGGACGTTATCGAACACCTCCTTCGGCAACTGGGCGGTGGAGACGAGGTTGGCGGCAATCTGGTCATAGAGGAAGTCGCCGGAGACCACGTGCCCCAGCGGCGCATCGGCCGTGGCCAGCACGGCCTCGTGCACCACGCGCAACTGGCTACGCAGCTGGGAGACGGTGCCGGTGGTGTCGATGGTCCGCAGAACGCGTTCCCAGAACCGGCGACGTACCGGCAGGAGCGGGTAGTCTGAGGTCATCACGTCTTCATCGTCGGTGACGTGCTCGAGCTTGGTGCCGCGCAGGTGGCGCGAGATTTCACCCAGGTTGGCACGCCAGACATGCTCGATGTCTGGCTGGGCTGACGGCTTCTTGGCCAGGATGATTTGTCGGGTGACGTTCTCGACGTCCCAGTCGCCCAGCATCACCTGTACCGGGAAGCGCCCCATCAGGCGCTGCAGGTTGGCCATACCGGACAGCGCGGATTGCCCCGTGGCCACGAAGAGCAGCTTCCCATTGAAGTGCTTGGACAGGGTCTCCGTGACCTCCTGCACCTGGAAAGCCTTCTCCACGTCGTTTCCGACGAACTGCTGAACTTCGTCCAGCACCACCAAGGTCAGAGGGAACTTGCCGTCGACCGACAGGGCATCCGCGATGGCGGTGGTCATCTGTTCGCTGGTGACGTCGGTGACCTGCGGGAACTGCTCCTTCAGGAGCTTGCGGGCGTCGGCCTCGGTGTGGGCCAGGCCAGGCCGCGCCTGCAGCAGGGCTTTGGCGAGGTGGCTGGACACGTACATGTGCGGAAGCTCATGCGCCAGCGAGCGCCCGGCCGACTTCAACTCCGCCTCCACCGTGGGCAGGATGCCTTCCCGCGTCATCCACAGGACAAACTGCGCCTGGTTGTACTGCTCGGGCAGCCCCTTCGATTTGAACACGATGCCCAGCAGCGCCAAACGAACCTTGTCTCCGGCTCCGGCCCCAAGCTTGCCAGCGGCGGCGTGCAGGGTGCCGTGGCGCCTACCCTGCATGCTGAGTTCCTTGAGGTGCTCGAAGACGCCGGTGGGGAGCTTGGCAAGGCTGCGGGCCGTGGCACCGTCGGCGAACTGATAGTCGGTCCAGAGCGTGCGCAGCATCTTGGCCAGGTGCGACTTGCCACTGCCGTAGAAACCGGAAATCCAGACCCCAGGCTGCTCGGTCCCCGCGTCCAGATTCAGCAGGAACTTGTCCAGGATGGTTTCCAGGCCCTTCTCGTACTGCCCGTCGCAGACGAAGGATTCCAGTTCGTAGCGCAGGATGGCCTGGGCGGCATCGGAGTGGTCTTCCGATACTTCGGCCACGCCGTTGTTGACGAGGCGGTTCTCCTTGGGGGGCTTGTTGTAGATGTCCCGGTTCAGCATGGTGGTCTTGGCGGTGAAATGTTTGGAGGACGGCGGTCAGTCTTTGGCCAGCAGCGGGACGGCCAGGTAGTTCCAGCCGTCGCGCGCGTCGAGGAGGCGGTAGGTGTGATTCTCTGGATGATGCTCACCAGGGAAGAACACTAGCATACGACCTTGCACCGCTTCCTTGATACCTTCTACCACGGACGAAACACGAGCGAGCCCAAAGAAGGTACCAACACCGAGCAGGGCAACAACGGTGTCGGGGCCGGCTTCGGCGTTGATGCGCGTTTTGAGTTTGTCATTGAGGTTGGCGACGAACTCGGTCAGTTCGCCGTTCTGGTATCCAGCCAAATCCTCGGGGCATTCGAAGTAGGCGTCCCGGTACTCCTGGGCTGCCATCCATTCAGGGAAGGCATTGGTGACATCAAGGAGGAGCCACTGCTTGCCTGCTTGCTGGGTCGCCAAGGCGAACTCCTCGACGTTGGCGCGCAGGCGCAGCTCATCCGTCTTGTCGTAGACGGCAAAGATGACGCGCTGAATCGCAGCCAAGCCGGGCTGCCAGGGAACAGTGAGGTGCTGACGGTAAGCCGAAATCAGTTTGGCGACCTTAGACGACATGGGAGACCTCTTGGCGGATGCGCTCTTCTTCGGGAGTGAGGTAGCCAGGGAAGCGCACTTCCTTGACGCCCCCCGCGCTCATGAACACGATTTGCCCCCGGTGCGATGCGGAGTTGGCCAGCCCTTCCAGCTCGTCAGGAGAGCCAGGGAGGAGCTTCATCCAGGCTGAAGTGAACAGGCTCTGGCCAGTGAAACCCTCGAGATACCCGAGAAAAAGGGCGAAGGTGACGTTTGCCGGGGTGATATGTGGAACCACCCGGGTCTTGCGGGACCGCCCAGCCAGAAAGCCAGCCTGAGTCCAGGTGCCGTTGATGTTCTGGGCAAAGGATTTGAGGGAGGCCGGACTGAAGCGACCTGGGTCGTCGCGGGAAAGCAGTGCCTCGAGTTCCTCACGGCGCACGGCTTCGCCCAGCTGCTTGGCGAGCATGAACTCCCGTGAACGGCGCAGCAGCGGGTCACGGACGAGCGCAAGGGTGAGAGCCAGAACTGGCTGTGCGTCTGTGTCCTGCATCCAGAGTTTTCGGAAAGCGCGAAACGCTGCGAGCTCGGGCGCAAGGCCATACAGGTCTGCCAGGTGACCAAAGGCGAGCTCTCGTGCTTTGCGGGTAGGTTTGCCCAGTACGTTGGCCTCGACCACCTCTCGCCGGTAGTCCGCCTTGGTGGCGGTCTCGGGCTGGTGATTGAACAGCGTGCGGAGCTCACCGAGCATCATTGTTCGGGCCGCATGCGCGCCGTTACGGCCGAAGCGGAAGCCGAATTTGGTGAGGGTGGAGTCAGTCGTCACGAGGGGCTACTTCAGCGGATGCCGCGGCTGGCGGAGATTTTGAGGGACTTGGCGGCTTTCAGGAGCCCGTCATCCAGGGCCAGGATTTTGTCTGCACCCTGATTCTTGGCAATCGCAAGATGGAGAGCCCCCCCTTCTCGGAGGCCCGGCTCGAAGTGTCCCAACAAAGTCCGCGCCAAGTCGTAGTCGGCTGCGCTGGGGAGCCAGACCTGGAAGGATTCCTGAACGAGGGCTTCAAACTCTGCGAGGACTGAGGCCGCTGTCTGGGTAGAGAAGTGCTGAGCTTTCACCCCTTGAGCAACCAAGCAGGCGAATTCAACCCGGGTCCAGTGACTGACAGCCAAGCTGCCGGCAGCTTGTTTGGCCAGATAAGACTCGACGAGGGGGCTCACCTCTTCGTTCAGCACGAGAGGTGCTACGAAACTGGTATCCAGGTAGAGCATGTCAGCGCTCATCCTCGCGTTGGCCATGTATGAGCAGCGCGGAGGGCTTCTCCAGACGCGGGAGCTGGGCGCGAAACTGAGCGCGAGAGGCAAGCGGAGCTTTGGCCTTCTCCAAACCACAGAGACGGACGATGGGTTGCCCATGCCGGGTGATGACCACCTCTTCGCCAGCGGCGACCTGGGTAACGAGCTCGCTCAAATGGGCTTTGGCATCCGCCAGGCTGACTGTACGCACAGCTCGCTCCAGATTGGTCATGAAAGTAGTCAAATCATACCCTGGAGGATGACATATTCAAACCTAGACTTGGAGATGCCTCCGGGGCTGCTTGGTGCGGATAGCGCACCCACTGCACGGCGCGAAATGCGGTGAATTTAGGTTGATTTGCTGAGATAAGTAGTGAGCTGGTCGCTATACCTAGGACTATGAGACTACCTCACCTCCAGCAGGCCAGCCCCATCGCGCGGCATCGGCACAACCTTCGGTGCATCCTCCTCGCTCTGCAGCACTTTGGGCACATGCGGCACCGCGAACTATCCCGACTGGTTTGGCCAACAGCGTCAGATGCCGTTCGCGAGACGAGCGCTTCACGGCTGCTAAAGCGCTTGTGCGATGAGGGTTTCATCGTGCGGTGCATCAACTCCTTAGGGAGCTACTCGTACGTCCTCGGCAAGCTGGGGGCAAAAGAGGTCAGCAACCTGCTGAACATCCCGGTTTTTGACGGGACAAGGATTTCTGGGGTGCAAGGTAGGGACGTGTTCCATAGGACGCTGGGCACCGCGTGGATGGTGGAGCAACTGGTCGCCGGACGGGAAGTGCGGTCAGAGTTCTCCATCAATTCGCTCACCGGAGACATCACAAAGTCCGCCCTACTCGAGCGCTGGGGCAGGACGCCCGACGGACTGGTGCTGCATGAGGTGCGAGACGAGGCAGGGAGTTTTCTCCACTACAACGTCGACTGGCTCGAGGTGGAGGCATCGTACAAAGGTAAAGCCCATCGAGAGAAAATGATGGATGTTGCTTGGTCCGTGGGCAGGCAACTGTTACCGAATTCGCCTTACTACCTTGACCGGCTGGTGTTTCTATTTGAAAAAGCGAGCGCACACAAGCTGGCGCTCCTCAGGTCAGCATCTGAAAAGCTGGAAGCGACGAAACAGGTAGTCGATGACCCGGAGTCCTTGCTGAGGTCGATTGCATTGGTCGAGACGGACGTAAGCTTGCCTCTGACTATTCAGGGCTTCACGGAAACTGACCTGTACGCTTACATGAGGCGGAAACAAGGCGCTCTTGGAGACCTGAAGACTGTCAAACACGCTCTATGACAATAAGGCGCGCTCAAGGGCCTGCTTACAGGCCTTGCCGAAATGCGGCAGCAGTTCCTCGACTTGCTGCTCAACAGAATAGGCATCGCAGTATTCTAATGGAATCGGCACTACGCTTCGCTTGATACTCCCATCCTCTGAGAGGGTGTGTTGCAGCATCAGTGCGTCCAACAGGCCTGTGCGATTTCTGTAGAAAATCGGTACCCGGAAAATGAACTCCGTTCGAACCCCAAGAATGTCTGCAAGATGCTCCATCAGATGCACTCCCCAATCTTCGACCGGTGGGATGTCGGCTTCAACGGGCGCTGCTATCAGAATCGCCCGGGTTCGATGGAGCTTCGCGGTGACGACGTTAATTTTTTGCCCCGTTCCAGAGTGGCAGGCGGCTATCCCTACGTGGACGCCTTCAATGGAGTAAGGGAAAGAAAGCTCTTGGATATTGTCCATCGTGTTCATGCTGGGTGTCCCGTCACTCGTTGCTTGCTCTTGAAATGGTATCTAGCGGCTCTTGGCAATCAATCAGCTGACTGGCCAAGCCCACGAAGACGCCGCCAAGGCGTTTTGCCAGCAACTTGATGACCAAGCTGAGGGTTGTGTGTCGCCAGCCGGTTGGGTATCTCGACACTGAAAAAAAGCAAGCCGCGCAAGAGGAGGCAGCCCTACTGGGCCAGCCCCTGCCGCTGCCAGAGCCGCGCAGCTAGGCTGCCGCTTTGTCCGGCTCAGCTAGGTAGGAGTAGAGCGTCTCACGACTGATACCCAGTTCCCTAGCGACCGCGGCTTTCGGCACGCCCGCGGCCACCCTGGTCTTCAGTTGCTCGACTTGTGCAGCGTTCAACTTGGGCTTGCCGCCTTTGTACCGACCAGCAGCTTTGGCGATTGCAACCCCTTCGCGCTGGCGCTCGAGAATGAGGGCGCGCTCAAACTCAGCGACTGCCCCGAGCATAGACAGCAGCAGGTTGGCCATCGGGCTATCCTCGCCGGTGAAAACCAGGTTTTCCTTGTGGAACTGGACGCGGACCCCCTTAGCGTTCAGCTCGCGGACTAGGCGGCGAAGGTCTTCCAGATTTCTAGCCAACCTATCCATGCTGTGCACGTGTAGCGTGTCGCCCTCTCGGACATACTCCAGGCACAACTGGAGTTGAGGTCGGTCTATTGACTTTCCGCTGATTTTGTCGGTGAAAGTCTTGTTGAGCTGAACACCGTCTAGCTGACGTGCTGTGTTCTGCTCGACGGTCGAAACTCGGACGTAGCCTACATGCTGGCCTGAACTTGACATCTCGCGCTCCACTTTACAGATATGTCAAAACACATTCTAAGAAGTAGTCGCAATAGTGTCAACATAATCAATAATCAATGTAGTCCTGACGGTCTAGCGATTCACAGACGGCGTCCACTCAGGGCAAGCCCTGATTGGACACTAAAGTGTAAAATTTTCCGACAACCCCGCCAGGGATGCGCTTGATACAATCAACAAAATGTCAATAACGGTAAAGTCATCAAAATCACGAACATAATCAGGCCGAACTTTGGTGGCAAGGCGACGACGACAGACACGGTCGCGGTAGATACGGCGCAGGAGTGGTTATCAGTCTTATGGACGCGCGTTATCAGCAAGTGCAGGCCTCTGCAGAAGCCCAATACTATAGAGAGAACCCCGATGGGTATTTCTATCCCGAGCGTCAGGACCGGTTCGAATTTTCCGTACGGTGGCGAACCGCAGTAGCGCCGCTACACAACTGGGCTGTAGGCAAAAACGTGGAGCAACTGGACTGCGGACCCCGCATTCGCTCCGCTGCTAGGGAAGCACTGATTTCATCCAAGTCTGGCTTTCCCCATCATGAAAAATCAACAAAAAGCCGATTTAATCAGCGTCTCCTTAGAATACGGTAGCTATACCTATTTTGAGGCCAACCAAGGAACTAACATGAGCAACGCCAAAACTGTAGCGCAACATGTAGATAACGAAATTCTTCCCGACTATGCTTTTCGCCTGAACGCAACGCTACAAGCGGCCTTCGACAACTGGAAAGCCGGAGGTGAGGTAATCCCGCTAGAACGCACCATGAACGGAATGGACCACGCCTGGTATGTGCTAGCTGACTCCGACGTGCGCGACGCGTTTGTGGGAATACTAGCCAACCGCTGGCTATCCGAAGACGATGAGCCGTTCGTGCACGAAGTGCTAGACGAGCTAGTCGACATGCAAGCCTACGACACCGTGATGCCCGCTGGTTTCAGCTACGAGGGCTTCTGGCAAGAGCTAGAAGATGCGCTGGAAGAGGCGCTAGCTCCAGAAGACGATTGATTAACTTTAAGCCCCGCTTGCCGGGGCTTTTTTTTAGTTGGCATGGCCCCCAGCAGCGCCAAGGCTGGTTGAGTGGTGGTGTGTAATATTTTCTAATTCATCCCAAGTAGCTGGCACATGATCGTGACCTTCGCTTTCCGTTGTAGCCCTTGACCGCCCGCTCGGTCAGAATTGAAATCTCAACCCTTCGCGCCGTCTGCCGTTAGCGAGACATTCTCCACCCTGCATCCGGCGCGCCTGTGTCCGTTCATTCCCGTCATACCGACTCCATGACCCTCTACACCTTAGCCGACTGCGCCGCCCGGATCGAGGCCGCGGGTCGCCTGCTTTCGACCGCACGGCGCATCCTTTTCATCACCGGAGCCGGTCTCTCCGCCGATTCCGGCCTGCCCACCTACCGCGGAGTGGGCGGATTGTACGAAGGCGCGCTGACCGATGTCGGCTTGCCCATCGAACAGGCGCTCTCCGGCGCCATGTTCGAACGGCGCCCGGACATCACCTGGCGCTATCTCTCGCAGATCGAGGCAAGCTGCCGCGATGCCCGGCCCAATGCCGGCCACTACGCCATCGCCCGGCTCGAAGCGATGCACGGCGCGGTGACGGTGCTGACCCAGAACGTGGATGGCTTCCACCTCATGGCCGGCTCCCACGACGTCATCGAAATGCATGGCACTTTGCGCCGCCTGCGTTGTGTCGACTGCGGGCGCTGCCGCCAAGTGGACAACTACGCCGGCCTGCAGATTCCGCCCGACTGCCCCCATTGCGGCGGCGTGCTGCGTCCGGATGTCGTGTTGTTCGGCGAAAATCTGCCCGACCAAGCCGTACATCGATTCGAGCAGGTGCTGGCGGCCGGGCCGGACATGATCTTTTCGGTGGGCACCGGCAGCTCCTTTCCTTATATTGCCGGGCCGATGCTGTGGGCGATCGAGCAGGGCATTCCGACCATCGAGATCAATCCGGGCCACACCCCGATCAGTGAAAGGGTGATGTTCCGCTTCCGCCTGCGCGCCGCCGAAGTGCTGCCGGCCCTGCTCGATGCCGCCGGCTATTCGCTGGACCGCGGCACCGACTGATCGCCGCGTTCCCATCTTCATCGCCCCAAGTCTAGAATTGCGGGTTTCGTCTCGACCCCGCCTGCTGTGGACCTCGCCCGCCTTCTTGCCCAGATCGACGACACCCTGCTCGGCGAACTGTTCTCCGCCAATGCCCTCACCCGTGCCCGCGCTTACGTCGGCCGGGTGCGCAACATCGAAACGGTCGGCAACCAGATCCAGGGGCTTGTACCGGGCTCCGACACCGTGCCCTACCGGGTCACGGTGCGCATCGAGCGGCGCGACTTCTTCGGCCAGAGCAGCATCGAGATCGCCACCCGCTGCACCTGCCCGGTGGGCCATCACTGCAAGCACGCCGCCGCGCTGATTCTCGCCGCCCGGCGTCCCGGCGCCCTGGTGGACCGCCCGCGGGCGGAGATCCTGGCCTGGGCCAAAACCCTGCGCGAACGGGTCGACAAGGCCGCGGTGCAGCGCAAACCGGTGGCTCCCAAGGAGGCCGTGTTCTATCTGTGCAGCGCCTGGCAGAGCGGCGACGACGTGGAGTTCAGCCTGCTCAAGGCCCGGCTCGGGCCGTCCGGTGCGCCATCCGGCACCATCGGCGATTGGTACAACTACGAGCAGGCGCTGCTCAAGCCGCCGTCCTTCGTGCGCGACGAAGACATGCAGGTGTTCCGCCTGCTCCGCGAAGTCAGCCGCAAGACCGGCGGCTACGGTCGTCCCGTGCTGCGCGGCGTGGAAGGCGGCGCCCTGCTCGAAGCGGCCCTCGCCACCGGACGCACCTGCGTGGCGCTCGACGACAGCGGACTGGTTTCGCTGCTCAAGCCCGCTGCGGCGCGCCCCGGCCGGCTCGAATGGATGCCCGTCGACGGCGGCGTCAAGGCCCGCTTGCGCGTCGAGCCCGAGGCCCAGCTGGCGGTGCGCACCGAGCCGCCGATGTATTTCGACGTCCAGCTCGGCGAGGCCGGGCCGATCGGCATCGAAGGCGGTGCGGTGCTTGCCGAAGTATTGGCCTTGCCGCCGTTGTCGCCGGTCGAACTGCCGGTGGTCGCCAGCGCGCTGGCCCAGGTGGCGCCGGCGCTGCCTTCGCCCCAGGGCGCGGTGGACCTGCCGCTCATCGACCTTCCCTGCCAGCCCGTGCTCGGCCTGCAAACCCTGGACTGCTGGAGCTGGCGCAGGCATCGCGGCTATCCGGTGGATTTCGCCGGGCTGGAATACGACGTGGCGATTCCCGCCTTCGTCTATGGCGAAGCGCGTTTCGAACCCGGCTCGACCCACGAGATCGCCACCCTCGTCGATGGCCGCGCGGTGCGCGTCAAGCGCGACTGGACGCAGGAGGCCACGGCCTGGAAGGCGCTGCTCGCCGCCGGCTTCCAGCCCGTCAAACCGTCCTGGCTGGTGATGCCCTACTCGCCGCCGGATGGCATTTACGGGCTCGAGAGCGAAGCCCACTGGACCCACTTCTTCCGACTCGTCGCCCCCGCGCTGCGCGACGCCGGCTGGCGCATCGATTGCCCGCGGGATTTCCGCCATCGCGTGCTGGAGCCGAGCGACTGGCATGTGGACATCCTCGACGCCGACGAAGGCGCGGCCGGCTGGTTCGAAGTCTCCCTCGGCATCGAAGTGGACGGCCGCCGCCTCGACCTCGCCCCGATGCTCCACGCCGTGTTCCATCAAGACCCGCGCTGGCTCGACCGCAAACAGATCGACGCCATTGCCGACGATGCCCGCATCGTCATTCAGATGGAAGACGGCGAACGCATCGGGCTGCCCGCCGAGCGCATCAAGCCCATCGCCCGCACCCTCGTCGACCTCTTCGACAGCCCCTCCGACACCCTCAAAGTGTCGCGCTTCGACGCGCCGCGTCTGGCCGAAGCCCTTGGCGACGACTGGCAGGGCCAAGGCCGCGGCCGCCTCGACGACTGGATCGAACGCATCCGCAGCGCCGCACAGATCGCCCCCGTCGCCGCCCCCGCAGGCTTCGCCCTCGAACTGCGCCCCTACCAGCTCGAAGGCCTCGCCTGGCTGCAACACCTGCGCGCCCACGGCCTCGGCGGCATCCTCGCCGACGACATGGGTCTCGGCAAAACCGCCCAGGCCCTCGCCCACCTGCTCACCGAAAAGCGTGCCGGGCGCCTTGCCAAGCCCGCGCTGGTGGTGCTGCCCACCTCGCTGGTGTTCAACTGGCAGCGCGAGGCCGAACGCTTCGCCCCCGACCTCAAAGTGCTCAGCCTGCGCGGAACCCGCCGCGCCGACGCCTTCGACAAAATCCCCGAACACGACGTCTGCCTCACCACCTACCCGCTGCTGTGGCGCGACCGCGAACAACTTGCCGCCCACCGCTACCACTCGCTGATCCTCGACGAAGCGCAAACGGTCAAGAACGCCGCCAGTCAGGCCGCCCAGGTCGTGCGCACGCTCGACGCCGAACATCGTCTGTGCCTCACCGGCACGCCCCTCGAAAACCACCTCGGCGAACTCTGGAGCCAGTTCGACTTCCTCCTGCCCGGCTTTCTTGGCGACACCAAGGATTTCACCGCCCGCTGGCGCAGCCCCATCGAAAAGCGCGGCGACATGGTTCGCCGCGACATCCTCGCCCGGCGCATCGCCCCCTTCATCCTGCGTCGGCGCAAGGAAGACGTTGCCAAGGAGCTGCCGCCCAAAACCATCGTCGTGCGCAGCGTCGAACTCGAAGGCCGCCAGCGGGATCTCTACGAAACCGTGCGCAGCACCATGGACAAACGCATCCGCGACGAGATCGCCGCCCGCGGTTTCGCGCGCAGCCAGATCGTCATCCTCGACGCCCTGCTCAAACTGCGTCAGGTGTGCTGCGACCCGCGCCTCCTCAAGTCCGACGCCGCCGCCAAGGTCAAGGAACGCGCCAAACTCGACCTGCTCATGGACATGCTCCCCGAGCTCGTCGCCGAAGGCCGCAAAGTGCTGCTGTTCTCCCAGTTCACCACCATGCTGGGCTTGATCGCCGCCGAACTCGCTGGCCGCAAGATCCCCTTCGTCACCCTCACCGGCGACACCGTGGATCGCGAAGCGCCGGTCCGCGCCTTTCAGGACGGCCCCACGCCGGTTTTCCTCATCAGCCTCAAAGCCGGCGGCGTCGGCCTCAACCTCACCGCCGCCGACACCGTGATCCACTTCGACCCGTGGTGGAACCCGGCGGTCGAAAACCAGGCCACCGACCGCGCCCACCGCCTCGGGCAGACCAAGGCGGTGTTCGTCTACAAGCTGGTGGTCGCCGGCTCCATCGAAGAAAAGATTCTTGCGCTGCAAGAGAAAAAAGCCGAACTCGCCGCCGGCATCCTCGCCGAAGATCACGAAGGCACGGTCAAGTTCGGCGAAGACGACATTCGCGCCTTGCTCGCCCCGCTGCCCGAAGTCAAAGGCGATGCCGGCGACGGCCCCAAGAAACGCGGCCGCCCCAAGCAAATCCAGTCCTCGTAGCCCGCGTAGGTCGGGTTAGCCCGCAGGGCGTAACCCGACGGGATGGCGTCGATGTCGGGTTACGCCCTGTGGGCTAACCCGACCTACGTTCGGCCCGGCCACCCATCGATCCACCTCCCCGCCGCTCGGCGGCGTCCATCGGCCATCAGCCAAGATCACCCCGCAACGAAGACAAATTCGCCTTTGTTGAAGTCTGTTGACGGGCTGAGATAACAAGTTGAGCCCACGACATTCAATGTTGAGGGCTTGGTATTCGATGTTGACACCTTGTTGCTCGATGTCGACGCCTTGTTGTTCGATGTTGTGGGTCCGATCATCGATAAACAGGTCGCAACATTCAATCAAGCGCCGTCAACATCGAACAATGACGTCACATTGTTGAATGCAGCGGCCGCTGCTTGAATCAAATTGCCCGCAAGATTGAATTCAGTGGGCGAAACGGAAGGGTCTGCGCCGGCTGCGATCTTCGGCGCCGGGCCGAGTTTGCACCCGGCGCCGGCAGATTGCCCCGGCGTGACGCGCGATTGCCGGAGGCGGTCGCCGATGGACGCCATGTTTCGGCCATTTTTGTCTGCCGGAAGCGCCTTTCTTCAGCGGGTGACGATCTCCCGGTGCAGCGGGGCGAGTCGGGCCAGGAGTTTGTTCTGGGCGCGGAAAGGCACGCCCTGTTTGTCCATCGCCAGTTGCAGGTCTTCGACCAGCGCGTTGAAGTGTTCGCGTTTGATGCCGAGACCGGCATGAACCGGCGCCATCGGGGCGCCTTGGTATTTGCATGGGCCGTCCAGCGCAGCGCAGATCTGGTCCACCAGCTGCGCCTTGATGCGTGTTTGATCGGCGTTTTCGAAGAAGGGCCGGGTGCGGGGGTCGGCGAGCAGGTTGAGCATGAAATCGTCCATGATCCGGACGAGGCCGGCTTTCTCGCCGAAGTCCCGATAGGTGGCCGTGTCGGCCTCCGCGTGGCCGGCAAGGGGAAGGGCGAGGGCGGCAAAGGTGGCGGCGGTGGCCAGGAGGAGTCGGGTTTTCATTTTGGGCATTCCTCGAAGAGACGTTCAGAAACCGACCTGCACGGACAGGTAGGGGGCGCGTTGCTTGTCCTTGATGACGATGTTGCCGAGATGGGCGTAGGCCAGCGTGACGGACACGTTCTTGACGGGCTGATAGGCGACGAAGACGTCGTACCAGTTGTCTTCGCGGGCGATCTTCAGGTTGTCGGGCTTGGTGCGGTATTCGACGCCCACCGCCAGATCGCGGCGTAGCAGGTAGGCCAGCGAGGTTTCGAACTGGGTCGAGTAGCGGTCGCTTTTGTCGCCGCCGAAGCCGAGGATGCCGATCTGGTTGGCTTTGGTTTCCCGCAGGGTGAGGTTGGCGAGGAAGCTTTGGTCGAGGAAGAGCTTGGTCGCGCTCACATAGAAATCGGTGCCGTGATCGTCCCGCGCGCCGATGGCGCGGAGCACGGCGCCCTGGTCGTTGCGTTTGTATTGCATGCCGACGGCGATCTGGGGCATCCAGCTGTCCTGTTCGAGCACGGCGTCGCCGAGCACGCGGACCTTCACCCCGAACACGTCCTGCCCGAAGGCGAAACCGGTGCCCAGGCCGAGCGCCCCGCCGACATCGCGGGTATTGAAGCGCTGGCGGGCATAGGAGAGTTCGACCCGGTCCCACAGGCCGACCGCGACGCCGCCCGTTCCGAGGGTGTAATCCTGGGAGCGGATGTCGGTGTAGAAGGCGCTGGCGCCGATCTGGTCGCGGGTGCCGTAGCCGGCGATCACCGCCCACGGCGTGAGTCCGCCGCCGGCGGCGCCTTCGAGCTGGGTGACGCCCCCGGTGAGGAGCAGTTTGTCGCTGGCGGCCAGCGCGGGCAGCGCGACGCCGCAGGCCAGCAGGAGAGTCAGGTTCTTGATACCGTGCATGATGAAGTTTCTCCGGATGCAGTGAAGGTGATGACGGTGCGCGGCCCACTGGCTTGTCGCCCCATGTCTGCCCTACGCAGGCCGCATCGATCCGGATGCACCAGCGGCGTTCCCGGCCCGGCGCCCGGTCGTGCCTCGTCGGAAAAGATGCGGGCTTGCGCCGGGCGAATCCGCGTTTCGTTGCATCCGGAATGCGTCCGCCTGCGTATGCCTGATGGAGAAAGCGCTTGGTCCGCTTCGATCAACCCTCATAGAGAACCGTGCAATGGCCTTGCAGAACCTGAACCGGACGCCGCTCCCGCCGGCTCGCGAAAGACGGAGCGCCGTCCATGACTGAGGATTTCGTGCCGGCCGCGACTGCGTCGCGTGGCGGGCTGGTGGAAACCATCGGCAGCGATGGGGGCGACGAAGCCCGCGACGGCGCATCCGCGGACGCCGGCCGGGAAGCGTGGGTCGCCCCCGACAGCGCGGCCTTTGCCGGCTTGCTCAAGCGCATCGCGGCCGGCGACGAGGCGGCGCTGGCGACGCTTTACGACGCCACCTGCGGCCGGGTGTATGGCGTGGCCTTACGCATCCTGCGCAATCCGGCCGCCGCCGAGGAAGTCACCGAGGACGTCTTCTTCCAGGTGTGGCGCCAGGCGCTGCGTTACGACCCCGCCCGCGGCCAGCCGCTGGGGTGGATTCTCACCATCGCGCGCAGTCGCGCCCTCGATCACCTGCGTCGCGACGACCCGGCGATGTTGCATCCGGAGCCGGCAACGCTGCTGGAGGCCGAGCCCCGCGACGACGCCGGGCCGCAGGATCTGCTCGTCGCCTGCCGCAACAACGCGCTGCTGCACGGCGCGCTGGCGGCCCTCGAACCGCTGCCCCGCCAGATGATCGCCTTGGTCTTCTTCCGCGGCCTGACCCATGAGGAAGTCGCCACTCACGCCGGGCTGCCGCTCGGTACCGTCAAGTCCCACGTCCGGCGGGCCCTGCTGAACCTGCGCAAGGTTCTGGCGGCCGATCTGGACCGGAGTATTGCCCGATCATGAACGACAAACATCTGCTCGACCCCGACGATCCGACCGCCTCCCGCGAGGTGCAGGAAGGTTTGCTCGAAGCGCTCGCCCCGCTTGAATTTCCGCCGCCGCGGGCGGGCGCGCTCAAGCGGCGCCTGTTCGAACGCATCCGCGCCAGCCGCGACGCCGGCAAGGATTTCATCCATGTGCGCCTCGACGAGGGCGAATGGGAAAGCCTGCTGCCCGGCGTGCGGGTCAAACGGCTGCAAGGCGCCGAACGGGCCGTGCTGATCGACATGCAGCCCGGCGCGGCGATTCCCTTCCATCGCCACCACGAAGACGAGGAATGCGTCGTGCTGCGGGGCGAGGCCCAACTGGGCAAGGTGACGGTGAAGGCCGGCGACTATCATCTGGCACGTGCCGGCAGCCGTCACGGGCTTGTCCGTTCGTCGACCGGTGCGCTGCTCTATCTGCGCGGAACGCCCATCGGCCACAGCCTGGAAGTGGCCCGCGACGTGCTCACCGCGCTGGTGCCGGGCCGCGGGCAGGCGCCGCTCACCCTCCATCGCGACGACGGGCAATGGATGCAGCACGCACCCGGCGCACGCCTCAAGCTGCTGCGCGACGACGGCCGCGAACGCGCGATGCTGCTGAAGCTCGACCCCGGCGCCGCGACGGATTTCCGGGATCGCCCGCTCGACGACGAATGCCTCGTGGTGGAAGGCGAGGCTTTCGCCGGCGATCTGCTCATGCGCGCCGGCGACTACCGTCGGGCCGCAACCGGCGCCGCGCATCCGGCGATCCGCAGCGACGTGGGCTGCCTGCTGTTCATGCGCGGGGCGAGCCCTGCAGCGGCCTGACCGCCGGACGGACGACGGAAAAACAGGCGCCGCAGAGTGCATCCGGATCGCCTCGGGATGCGTATCGAAAGTGAAGCACCGCTTCGATGCCAACCCCAAGGAGATCCGATCATGACAGCCCTTATCGTTCCCTCGCGTCGCAACTTCCTTTCCACCACCGGCAAGGCCGGCCTGTCGGCGGCCGCCGTCGCCCTCCTCGCCGGCCGCCCCGGCCTCGCCGACGCCGCCGGCGGCGACATGGGCAAGGACGTGGACATCCTCAACGTGGCCCTCGGCCTGGAGCATGAAGCCATCAATGCCTACCAGCTCGGCGCCGGCAGCGGCCTGCTGCAAAAGCCGGTGCTCGACGTGGCGGTGTTGTTCCAGTCCCATCACAAGAGCCATCGGGATGCGCTGATCGCCACCATCGAGAAGATGGGCGGCAAGCCGGTGATGGAGAAATCCCTCGACGACTACGCCAAGGCGCTCAACGCCGCGTCGCTGAAGAGTCAGGCCGACGTGCTGAGCCTGGCGGCCAAACTGGAACTGGGCGCCAGCAATGCCTATCTGGGGGTGATCCCGTCCTTCAAGGACCCGGCCCTGGCCCAGGTTGCGGGACGTCTCGCCGCCGACGAGACCATGCACTGGACGGCGCTCTCCAGTGCCCTGGGGCGGATGCTGCCGGCCAAAGCCCTCAGCTTCGGGGCATGAAACCCGCATCCTTGTTTGCGTTGATCGGGCTGGCGGCGTTGGCCGCGCCGATCCGGGCGGGCGATGCCGGCGACGCCGCCGGCCGGGGGCTTTACGAGGCCCGCTGCGGCGGCTGCCATGCCCTCGACGCCGACCGAGTCGGACCGCGTCACGCCGGCGTGTTCGGCCGGAAGGCGGGCAGCGTCGCCGGCTTCGCCTATTCGCCGGCCCTCGCCCAGTCGCGGATCGTCTGGGGCAACGACACCCTGGAGCGCTGGCTGCGCGACCCGGAGGCGCTGATTCCCGGCCAGCGCATGAACTTCCGGGTGAGCGACCCGGCCGAGCGCCGGGCGATCGTCGACTTTCTCCGGACGGCCCGCTAAGTCCGCCTTCACGCCACCCGATTCACCGGTTCGCCGCGGGCGAAGGCCTCGATGTTGTCGATGAGTTGGTCGGCGAGGGTCTGCATCGCCTCGCGGCTCGACCACGCCACATGGGGCGTGAGGATGAAGTTGCCGGCGTCGAGGATGTCCGCGGCGAGCAGCGGGTTGGCGACGGGTGGCTCTTCGGTGAGCACATCGAAGCCGGCGCCGCCGATGCGGCGGGCGCGCAAGGCGTCGGCGAGGGCGGCTTCATCCACCAGCCCACCGCGGGCGGTGTTGATGAGAAGGGCGTCGGGTTTCATCGCGGCGAGCTCGGCGGCGCCGATCAGGTGGCGGGTGGCATCGTTGAGCGGGCAGTGCAGGCTGATCGCGTCGGCTTCGCGGATCAGGCGTTCGAAGGGCTGGTAGCCGTCGCGGCAGGTGGTTGCGCCCTTGTGTTCGCCGAACACGACGCGCATCCCGAAGGCGGCGGCAATCCGGGCGACACCCTGGCCCAACGTGCCGTTGCCGAGAATGCCGAGAGTCTGGCCGGCGAGATCGCGGATCGGGTAGTCGAAATAGCAGAACTGCGCGCTCTTCTGCCAGCGCCCGACGGCCACCGAGCGGTGGTAGGGGCCGATTTGACGGGCCAGCGCGAGCAGCAGTGCGAAGACGTGTTCCGGCACCGTTTCGCGGGCGTAGCCGCGCACATTCGAGACCACGATGCCGCGCGCCCGGCAGGCGTCGAGATCGACATTGTTGTAGCCGGTGGCGGCGATGGCCACCATCTGCAGGCGTGGCAGGCCGGCGACGATTTCCGCGCTCAAACGGCGCTTGTTGACGATGGCGATGGTGGCGTCGGCGAGGCGCTCGGCGACCTGCTGCTGGGGCGTGGCTTGGTGCTCCGTCCAGTAGTGGTCGAAGCGGGGCCGGCGCAGTTCGGCCTGGAGTGCGCCGGCTTCGATGGAAACGATGTGGTGCATGGCAGGGCTCCGGAAAAAGGGGTGCCGATGGACAACCGTTGGATTGAAAGTTGCGGGCCGGTCACCACCGGTGGCATAAACGATAAAATCATTAAATGTGTCGAATTTTTTGACACATTTACGTTTTTCTCAGGATGAATAGTAATTAATTAATTGTTTTTGTTAAATTTTATATTTCGGCATGGTAAATGCATCGCTTCATTCTGCAACACGAAACGGGTTGGTCCGGCGCGTAAAGACCGGCGCCAGGCAACCTTTCATGAAAATGCATTGCATGAAAGAAGAAGGAGTTCACCATGAAAGTCATCCGCAAAGTGCTGAGCGGTACCGCTCTGGCACTGTCCGCATGCATGATGTTGGTATCCCCCGCGCAGGCTGCATTCGTCAATAGCTGGAGTTTCGCCATCGATGCCGGTTTCGTCGATGCGCAAACCTTCTTTTCGAGTACGGGCGGCACGCAGGAGGTGACCGAGCAGCGTTTGTCCTGGGGCGGTAGTTCGGGCCCGCTCGACCCTGCCCTCAACCTCGACCGCAGCGGGCTGACTTTGGGTAACGATCCGTCGTCCGGTTCGATCCTGACCAACGATTTGGGCGGCGCTTCGACGCTGACGGTGACCCATACCAATAATTCGATCTCCGGCAGCTACGGCACCCTGCTGAGTACCCAGATCGATAGCGCGCTGGTGCTGACGCCCACGAGTCCGAGCGGCGCCAGTCTGGGTTCCCAGACGGTCAGCTTCGGGATCAAGTTCGCCGAAACGCCGAACGCCACACCCTGTGCCGTGACAACGAGCCCAACCCCGTGCAACGACATCTTCGTGCTGACTTCGGGCTTGCTGAACTACGCCTTCGACTACGACGGCGTCACCTACTACCTCAATATCCTGAATGCCACCGGCGGCAGTCTTACCGCGCTGACGCCGATGAGCAACTCCATCTGTGCGGCGGCCGGGGCCGGGCCGGGCTGCCTGGGCTTTACGACCGTGGAAGGCGAGGCAACGACGATCCAGTTCGCGCTCACCATCACCGGCGAGCCGCTGACGACGATTCCCGAGCCGAGCCTGCCGGCGCTTGCCGGTCTTGGTTTCGCGGCTTTGGCCCTGGGACGCCGCCGCCTGTAGAGGTTTGCCACCGCGAGCGTCAGCTCGAAGGCGCAGCCCGGCAGATCGGGCTGCGCCTTTTTTATTTGGAGGAAGATTCCGGCCGCCGGAAGCGTAAGCGGCGTTTCAGAACTCCACGCCGGCCTGTGCCGCGATGCCGGCCTTGAAGGCGTGCTTGACCACGCCCATGTCGGTGACGGTGTCGG